>ORJL011324995.1_pt1 | contig 21170 bp, 20 predicted proteins | sample 1779941 | NCBI WGS metagenome assembly ORJL01 (sample SAMEA104232317, study PRJEB22302) | groundwater metagenome | biome: forest; feature: aquifer; material: groundwater | place: USA | collected 2011-08-07 | depth 5.8 m
CGGATTGATATATCACTCCAGGATACTAAAGTATAGACAATTGCGTTGATTATTTGATTTGTACGCAATTGTCTATCTCGTAAATTGCGGCTATTTATTACACTAATCACCGCAATTTACGATATTACTAAAACATTAATTTCCTATATAGAAAATAATCATTATACTGATAGTTTAACTACTTTTAAATAATGACAAAACTAAAGACGTATAAAGGGCATGTTAAACCTCCTTTATATGGGGCGAATATTAAATCATACTTTGGAAGGTAAACTTAATGATAATCCAAATTTTTTTGAAAGAAATGCAAGAAGATGAAAATATCTTCTAGATTCTTTGCTTGCACCAACTGCAATATTTGGAACATCTGCTTATACCCTTATCAATGGCCTAAATTTGCCCCTCGACAAATTCTTGGAAGGCGACCCAAAATCTGTTTTGTATGCTGCAGGCGCAGGCGCATTGGTATTGGCTGCTGCTGAAGTTGAAGCAAAGTATCATTTAATAGCGAACGCAATGGCACAAAGTCATAAAAGAAATCTGCAAAACACAAAATTTAGGGATGAGTCAGGAAAAGTCCATGTGCCTCCAAATCCTAGATGGGGCGGCTGGCTCAAGACAACAGCCCTTGCAGCTCTTGTTTATACTTTAGCTATGCCTCATAATAAAAACTTCCCACTTACTAAAATTAGAAACAAGCACAGCATTCTATATTCTGTTAATAACTTAGCTGCAAATCTAAGTGAAGTTCTAAACGGAAACGGAGTCGTGACTGCTTTAGAGACTGCTACTTCACCAAAAGAAACTTCCATTGATACTACACTAAAAACCAAAGATATTGCCAAAGGATTTGACCCAAATACAGTAGTACATGCTCAAATTATGAGGATGACCAGTACTAAAGAGGCAAAGGAGCAGATGACACAAGCTTATGCCGGGTATCAAAAATATAAAGGAATAGTTCAAAACGCATACAATAAAAATAATCTGAAATCTAAGGGAATAAGTTACAACACTTTTGTTGGTCTTCTGGCGCGTGAGTCAGGATTTAACTCTCATATAATCTCTCCAACGGGAGCAGCTGGCATAGGTCAGCAGATGCCGTGGGTTGCTATAGAGTTAGGCAGGAAGGCATATGTTTACAGAGGTTATCAGAATAATCTAAGCGCTTATGCACACAAATTAAATCAGAAGAGAAGAAATTCTCTTGATGAACTGCTTCGTATTGATTCAAGATTCAATGGGGAGGAAAGCATAAGAATGGCAGCTGAATGGCTTTCGTACATAAGAGATAGCCACCCTGATGAAGATGTTGGAGTCTCTATTTTGAGATATAATACACGAGGAGGAGCAGTCGAATTTGGAAAAACCCATGCATCAAGAGTTATGAAAAAAGACATAAAGAAAATAACTTACTGGGAAATGGCACCTTATCTTAAAGATGAAGGTAGAATGTACTATGCTAATGTGCTTGCTGCTGCGGCAATTATGGAAAATCCAAAACTCATTATGGTAAGCAGAACTAAGTAAAATACTAAATCTTTATATTATAATAAATCTAACAGCATTCTATGCACATCCCATCCAAGCAGCACAAAGGCTACGACCCATTAGGAGACTGCGGCAAAGGCAAATGCCCGATTTGCGCAAGGAACAACGCTCTTTTTAAAATCAGAAATACTCTTAAAAAAGAAGAATTTACTAGCGATGCAATTTCGCCCTTCGTGGGAAGATATGGCTATCCTTATGTCAATGTCGGAATTCTTGCTCCGCCAGAGCAAAGCGAAGATGCATGGCTTTATGATGCTCCTAAACATTGGGCATCGGAAAATTTTGAGATTCCAAGGATTGTTGATTTTCGTTCATCATTGATAAATTCTCGATATAATATCAATATTAAAAAAAGAATGAAATTACTTGAGTTATCTCAAGACATTGCAATGTCCTCAAAGCCAGTTGATGTTGATATAGAATTGCATGAAAAACCGAAATTTCGCTTGAATCTTGATTCTTACATGGCACCAACTGGGCCAAATGCAAAGCTGAAAAAAGCGTCAATAACAGAAAACCCAAAAATACACACTAAAGTCTACAAAGTTTTTGAGGATATTGATTTAAAGGCAAATGAAGCTGTTAATTATCTTTATAAAAATAATTTTGATGAGAATTTCTTGAGCAAATTATTGAGTGTTGGTACGCTAGGCTTGAAGGTTAACAGAAAACTTACACCGACAAGATGGTCGATAACGGCTACAGATGATATTATTGGAAAAAATTTAATTAATGAAATAAAAGATTACAGCGAGATTAATTCTTATTATTCATTCTTTGGAAACTATTTAGGTAATTATTATTTGATTTTAATGTTTCCAGAAGTGTGGAGTTATGAGCTTTTTGAAACTTATGTGCCATCAAACTGGAATCTTAATAAAATATTAAGGTACAGCACAGACTATGAGGATTATTTTGGAAGAAAAAGCTATGCCGAGATAACAGCAGGAGGGTATTACACTGTAAGGCTTGCTATTCTTGAAAAATTAAAGGAAATGAAAAGACAATCAAGTGTTTTAGCATTAAGATTTATAACAGATGAATACACTATGCCTTTAGGCGTCTGGGTAACTCGTCAAGCTACTAGAAAATCTTTAGAAAACAAACCATTAGAATTCTCATCAAAAGAACTAATGTTTGAATATGCAAGAAAATTAATCAAAAGAAAATTTAACTACAATGTTGATTTTGTATTGAACAAAAGCAATTTACTGAAAAATATAAAGCAGCAGACGAAATTGGAAAAATTTATTTAAAAAACAAAAACTATCGAAAATTGAAAATTTTCGGAGTTTCGGAAAATATTTTATTTTCCGCAACATTTAAATATAACCATCATTTACAAAATAATAATCAAAATGGCTAACATAAACTTGAGCAAATATTCTGTATTGTCTTTGTTAGCTCTAAATCTATTGCTTCTATTGCTATTATAAAGCCCAAAAAGAGTTGGCATATTCTTTAAGGGGCTTTGAGTTTGAGCTTGTCTAAGTTCTAGAATGTGCTGACGATAAAAAATTGAAAAGATATTGGAGGATAAAATGAGAAAAGTGGATATTTTTGACACGACATTAAGAGATGGAGAACAAGCCTTGGGATTAGGTGCGGGTGCTTTAGGTAAAGTGGATAAATATACAATTGCCTCATTGATGGATGAAGCAGGTTTTGATGTAATAGAAGCAGGTTTTCCAGCATCAACAGATGGAGATTTTGAGTCTGTGCGGTATATAGCTGGACAAATGGCTAATTCTGCGGTGGCAGGACTCGCAAGGACGATACCAGATGACATCAAAAAGGCTTATGATGCAGTAAAAAATGCTAAAAGACCCAGGATTCATACTTTTATTGCTGTTTCTCCAATCCACATGAAAGAAAAACTTAGAATGACTCCAGATCAGGTGTACCAAGCAGCCATAGATTCTGTAAAACAAGCTCGGTCTTTTTTGGGAAAAAAGGGCACAGTAGAATTTTCTGGTGAAGATTCTTTTAGAGCAAACCTGGAATTTCTTGTAAGAGTTTATTCAGGAGTTATTAAAGCAGGTGCTGATGTAATTAACGTTCCAGATACTGTTGGTTATGCACAGCCAACTGAAATTTTTGATAAAATTAGATATTTACTTCAAAATGTTCAGGGCTCTTATAGGGTACAATGGAGTATACACTGCCATGAAGACCTTGGGAATGCTACATCAAACTCTAATGCTGCGATAAGGGCAGGTATAAATCAGGTAGAGGGTACAATAAATGGTGTTGGCGAGAGGGCAGGTAACGTAGCATTAGAAGAGGTACTTGGAAATATTAAAACAAGACCAGACTTTTTTGATGTTTATACGGGTATAGATACTACAAAAATATGGTACATAAGCCAACAGGTAAGCAGAATACTGGGCATGCCTGTGCAACCTAATAAAGCCATTGTCGGAGAAAATGCATTTGCACACGGCGCAGGCATACATCAAGATGGGGTACTTAAGGATAAGAGAACATACGAAATATTGAAGCCTGAAGACTGGGGCTGGCGTGGAGAAAATATTCTTATAACTCCAAGATCTGGAAGGAGGGGCATAAATAAAATATTAGAAGACCTGGGTTATAGAGTTACTCCTGAAGAGCTTAATGGTGTTTATGAAAAGGCTATGCCATTGCTCGATAAGTTAAAAAAACTTAGCCCTTCAGACTTAGCGGTTATACTAGAAGATGAGGTAAGAAGAACGCCAGAGATTGTTAGATTAGAATATATGAGTGTAACAGCAGGAACAAATCCAGTAAAGAGTGCAGTGGTGCAAGTTCGTAGAAATGGAGTAGTCATACCGAGTGTCTCAATTGGTGACGGACCTATAGATGCTTTATATAAAGCTATAAACAATGCTTTAGGTATAGAAGTTGAACTTCCTGGTTATGGAATAAAGACAATCGGTGAAGGGATGGCTGCCCAAGGAGAAGTCACAGCGACAATAAAGGATAATAGTCATAGATTTATAGGTAGAGGGGTTAGCACAGACATAATAGAAGCAAGTGGCAAAGCATACATTAGTGCAGTCAATAAGATGTTATACCAAAGAGAGAAAAGATAATTTATTTTATCTTCCCCTTCATCTCCTCCAACTCCCTCAAAAACCTCTTTACAGTCTTGACAACATGCTCTGGCTGGGTTTTTAATATTTCAGAAATTTTGTCAAGAACATTTCCTTTGAATTCTTCTTTTGAAATCAATTCCAACTCTTTAATATCAATCTTTTTCTTTTTTTCAACTGCTTTCTTTGCAAGCTTCCATTTTTCAAACAATTCATTGACTCTAGCTGGCAATTGCTCTACTTTGACATTAAGTAATTTTGCAGCTTCTTCCAAAATCTCTTTTTCCTTTTTGCCCTCTTTTTTAGCTGACTCTCCTGCTGTAAAGTAAAGCCTTACAATACCGTCGCTTATCTTTGTGGCTTTCAAAATCTTGATTTCGCCAGCCTCAGAAGTGTTTTTCAAATGTGTTCCTCCACAAGCTTCAACATCAATGCCGTCAATGTTTACGATCCTCAGCAATTTTCCGGGCACCGCTCCGCCTTGGTAAATTGTCATTCCATAGGTTTGCTCAGCCTCTGTCCTTGGGACAAAGCTGCTGTGCACGGTAATGCTTTCTTTCACCAGTTTGTTTGCCTCTTTCTCAATCTGCTCAGTTTCCTTATCTGTTATACTTTGATAATGCGTTAAATCAATTGTTGCCTTGTCAATATCTTTCTTTGCTCCTGCTTGGTTTATATGATTCCCAAGAACTTTCCTTGCAGCAGCATTTATTATATGAGTAGAAGTGTGATGCTTTGCCAACTGCGACCTTCTTTCCAAGTCTATTTCACATTCAACTTCACCCCCTTCTATGAATTTTGGCTTTTCCTTTAAAACATGAATTATAATGCTTCCTTGTTTAAAAACATCAATAACGTCATTGCCTTCAATTTTCCCCAAATCGTGAATCTGCCCCCCGCTTGTAGGGTAAAAGTAAGTTTCATTCAAAATCACTTTATTATCGATAATTTTTACTATTCTTGCCTTGAACTTTGTTTTTGCATAATCAAAATAATACAATGCTTTTGTTTCTGGAACATCGCTTAAATCCAACTTTTCTTCTTTTTTAGTTGCATGCTCCTGTTCATGTCTTTCATGCAGCTCGGCAACTCTTGCATAGAAATCTTCAGGAACATTGATTTTTTTGCCAAATTTGAGAGATTCTTCCCTGACTATTTCCGGCGTTATTCCATAGCTGTCATACAAAAGCAATAATTTTTTATCTCCTATCTCTTCTTTAACAAGCTTTGAAATCATTGAATGAGTTTTTTGTTTTGTAGCTTCGTACTTGCTTTTTTCCACTTCTAAAATTTTTGTAACCTCGTCAAGATTTTCGCTCAGCTCAGGAAATAATGGCTTTAGGTAATCAGCATGCCAATTGCAAACATCTGGCAAATAAATTTTCCATTGGTATTTGTCAATAAAAGACAAAGCTCTCCTCAAAATCGCCCTTAAATTGTAGCCACCCCCTACATTGCTCGGCAATGCGCCATCGCTTAATGCAACCAATAAAGCGCGAGAATGCTCTGCCACTGAATACAAAGCTGCAAGCTCAAGTATTTTTTCTCTTAACTCTTTTACATCAACCCCAATTTGCTCAGCAACAAATCTCCAAACCTTGTTAATATCCTCAACTTCATCAACATTCAAATAAGAGGAATATGGGAGAAATTTCTGCATCAGCTCATGGTCAACCTTTACTCCTGCAATTTCATGCAATTTATTGACAACTGTTGGAAAAGTAGTTTCATAGCTTGTTGACTTGCCTTGGGTGAACCAAGCGTTTCTCTCATGCCCCATTCCCATATCAAGAACCTTCAAATTTAATTCTTTGTAGCCATTTGGAGTTTGCTCAAATAGCATATAAACTTGATTTCCTAATTCCAATCCTCTTGAGAAATATTCCATGCAAGGGCCAAAATTACCGCCGCCAGCCCATGCATCTTCATGGAAAGTTATCTCGTCATTTATCAGTCCCAAGCCTTGCTTCAGCCAGTTATGGATGTCAGTAAAATATTTTGCCTGGTTCCATTCAGAAGGCTTCATGAAAGCATGCTGTCCAATCATTACAAAAGCGCAGTAATGAGCTCCTGTAATTCCGATATTGTCAATATCATTAAAGCGAAGGCACATTTGAGGCACAACAAGAGGATTTGCTGGCGGTTCAACTTCTCCGCTGACAACATAAGGCTGGAAATCATAAATTGATGCTTGCACAAAATCCGTGTCGGTCCTCCACCGTGCGACTACAGGATAGCGCTTTATAGGCGTGTAGCCCCATTTTTTGAAAAGCTTTGCAAATTCTGTCCATACTCCAATGTAATCAAGCTTTTTCTTTGCAGGAGTGCCGCCTATAAATCTGAAACCGCCTGAGCAAGCTGGATTTCCACAAACTTTGCTATGTGTTGTGCTCCAGAAAAAAGTGCCGCATTTCTCACACTTGCCTCTGCTGAATCCTTCTGCTTTCAGCACAGAAGTGGCATAATACTTGTCAGGCTCTTTGGATGCCTTTGCCTTGAATTCCTTCTTGATTTCCTTGTCTGTAGGCATATTAATAAAACAAATATAAGTTTATTAAAAATTTATTGGTTTTGCTGACAAATAAAACAAAAATATAAATATCAGGATATCAACGGTGTAATAATGCACTTCAAAGACAGGCATGAAGCTGGAATTAAGCTGGCAGAGCTATTAAAGGAATATAAAAACAATAAAGATGCTATAGTTCTAGCCATACCAAGAGGCGGAGTTGAAGTTGGATTTGAAATTGCAAAAGCATTGAATATGGAATTGGATATAGTAGTTACAAAAAAAATTGGCTTACCAGACGATGATGAGTTTGCAATCGGCTCAGTTGCTCCTGACAAAAAAGTGATGCTGAACGAAGAGACTATAAGAATTTATAATATTAATAGAGATTACATAAACCAAAAAACAAGAGAGATAGGCAGAGAAATAGAAAGAAGGTATAAAGCCTATAGAGGAAAGTATGAATTGCAAAATTTAAAAGGCAAGATTGTGATATTGGCTGATGACGGCATTGCAACAGGCTTTACAACAAAAGCTGCTATAAGCTATATCAAATCTCAAAAACCTAAAAAAATAATTTTGGCAATTCCAGTTGCTCCAGCTGATTTTTTAAAACAAATAGAAAAAGAGGTTGAGTTTGTCTGCCTGCATTCGACTAATTTGTTGTTTGCCATAAGCCAGTTTTATGATAATTTTCCGCAATTAAGCGATGAAGAGGTTAAAAATTACCTAAAATAATGTTTTGTAACATAGTTTATCCAAAGAGAAAGCTATATATAGTTAAAAATAAATTGGAATTGAAAAATGGGCAGTTCATTGTTTGCGCCGGATATTCTTCTAGTGCTACTGATTTCGCTGGGACTTGCATACGCTCTTTCTGAAGTTTTTCGCTATTTCAGCCTGCCCAGAGTTGTAGGCCAGATTTTAGCTGGCATTATATTGGGGTTTCCTATCATAAAGAGTTATGTTTTTAGTGAGGATGCTATATCGGCATTTTATTTTATATCAAATGTAGGAATAATATTATTGTTTTTTTTCGTGGGATTGGAAATAGACCTTAAAAAGTTCAGGAAAAATTATAAAAAAGCCTCATTTATTTCAGCTTTCAATACGTTGATTCCGCTGTCAGTTGGGTTTCTTGTTTCAAAATATTTGTTCGATTTTGACAATACTGCATCTTTGATACTCGGCATATCGCTGTCTGTAAGCTCCCAGGCAATTTCACTGGATATTCTCGAAGAACTTAATATGATAAAAAGCAAAATCGGCAACCTGATAATAACTTCCGGGACAGTCGATGACATAATTGAATTAGCCCTAATCAGTTTTCTCCTGATACTATTCCAGACGACTCTTATCGGCGAGAAAAGCTTTTTGAAGCTGGGATTGGACATCCTGGTATTCGTATTGGTGGTCATTGTCTTCAGGGCTTTTCTAGTGCCGACCGTATTAAGGATATTTGAAAAAGACAAATCAAAAGCCAATTTCTTTATGGGGGCGCTGATTATAGTTCTTTTTCTGGCTTACCTGTCTGAGCTTATCGGCATTGGCTCCCTGATTGGGGCGTTAATCGCGGGCATGCTTGTCAGGCAAACGCTATTGACGGGGGAGGACAGGAGACCATGGAGGAGAAATGATATTTCTCATTCAATCCATATAATCTCTTTTGGATTTTTGATACCTATATTTTTTGTTAGTGTAGGGTTAAACATGGACATTTTTGCAATTTCTACAAATTTATTTTTAGTCATTGTCTTAATTTTAATAAGCTTTATTGGAACTGTAGGGGGCACTGTTATAGGGGTAATGCTGGGAAAAGGCACGTTGGAAGAAGGCTTGATTGTAGGCTGGGGCGTAACGCCAAAGGGCGATACAGAGCTGGTTATAGCGGCGCTTGCGCTTAATGGGGGATTGATATCCGTTGATATTTATACAACAATAATTACAGTGGCGATTGTCAGCACTTTTGTAGCGCCGATTGTATTTAAGCTTTACGTCAAGCAGGCTTTAGAATCAGCGCATAAAATTCGAACTTAATAAGCTTATTAAATCTCTTTGTAAACCAAATCATTCGCCCTTACCGGCTCGTCCATCTTTACCCCAATTGACTGCCCGGACTCTGCAAGCTCTACTTTTTCATGCTCTACCTGCATAGAATTAACTTTCTGCTTGAAATCACTTGTATGCCCTTTTATGTGTATTTCATCGCCTACCTTGATGCTGCCGTCCGTAATCTCAATTACAGCAACGCCTATTTTCGCAAAATAGTGGGTTACTTTGCCTACCTGCATTTCTTCTGCCATGTTTGCCCAAACTGATGCTCTGGATTTAGAAGTATTTAAGTTTTGCGGTGAAATATCTATAATTTTTCCAAAAATCCCTTATAATTCTCACTATTCTTAATCTTAAAAACCAAATCATTATCAGCCTCTTTCGGCTGTGTCATCTCTTCTGGCGATAAAATTTTATTTAAGTCTTTTTCATCAATTAATTTGTATTTCAAAATTGTGTCTTTTATTGTTGTATTATTTTTTAATGCACTAAAAAATCCTTCGGATTTTTGGTGCCCAGAAAATCTTTGATTTTCTAGGGCTTCCTTGACAATTTTTGATGTAACTTGATAGCCAATGTAATGATTTAAAGCAGTTGCTATTGCTGTGCTTTTATTCAATAATTCTTTGCATCTTTCCTCATCTGCTTGAATTCCATCAATGCAAAATTCTCGAAACATCTTTAATGTTGTTGTTAAAATTTTAATTGCCTGTAGAATGTTATAAGCAATAATTGGACACATAACATTTAATTCTAAAATTGAATATTGTGCAGCTAACTCAATAGTTCTGTCCTTGCCCATTACATCGTAGCCAACCATAATAACGCATTCTGGAATGCTGGGATTGATTTTGCCCGGCATTATTGAAGAGCCTGGCTCAACATCAGGCAGCCTAATTTCTGCAATGCCTGCCTTTGGGCCCATATTAAGAATGCTCAAATTGTTAGCTATTCTTACTAAATCAATTGCAAGCATTTTCAAAGAGCTTGAGAAAGAAACAAAGCAATTATAATTTTGAGTTAATTCAATTAAATTTTTTGAAGTTTTTAAATCCAAATTTGTTATTTCCCTTAATTTTCTAACAATTGTTTCATGAAATTTTGGATGCGTTGTAATACCGGTTCCAACTGCAGTTCCTCCAATGCCAAGCTCTTTAAGTTCTTCGCTAAAATCAAGCATTCTTTTGATGTCTTTTGCAATTGAAACAGCATAGCTCTCGAATTCCTGTCCTAGTGTTATAGGAACAGCATCCTCCCAATGTGTTCTGCCAACCTTAAGGATTGATTTAAATTCATCAGATTTTTTTCTTAATGACCATTCAAATTTTCTTGCTTCTGCAATCAAATCCTTCAGCATAAACAGGATTGCAATCCTTGTTGTTGTTGGAATTACATCATTAGTGCTTTGAGCCATGTTGACATGGTTGTTTGGATTGACAATGTACTGCCCAAGCTTTCCTCCGAGCATTTCAGTTGCCCTGTTGGCAATAATTTCATTGCAGTTCATATTGAAAGGTGTTCCAGCACCTGCCTGATAAACATCAAGAACAAAGTAAGAATCAAATTTTCCATCGATGACTTCATCTGCTGCTTTAATTGTAGTATCTCCTATTTTTTCGTCTAATTGCTTTAGTTCAATATTGGCCATTGCTGCTGCTTTTTTTATTGTAGCAAGAGCAACTAGAAATTCCTTATGCGCTTTAATGCCGCTAATTTGAAAGTTTATCTTAGCTCTTTGGGTAAAAGCTCCATAATAAGAGTCAGCGGGCACTTCAATTGAGCCCATAACGTCTTTTTCTGTTCTGTAAATAAATACCACCCAACGAGAGAATTAATTGTTTATTTTAATAGGTTGCGGTTTTTATAAGTGTTTATATTATTTCTCCAATTTTATTCTTTCCATACCGATTTTATCATAAACAGAATCTGAGCTGATTATGACGTCATTACCGCAAAATGCAGCGTGAAATGCGTCAAACACCGCAAAATTATACTTTTCCACATAAACCGCTGCCTGCATGCAAACAGAATATGTTGCTTCATCAACCTCTACAAGCTCCAAGACATTTGCAAAAGTTTTAATAGTGTTTATTTTAAGCCGTCTGCATATGTGAGCCAATTCCATCATAACTGATACAGAAGTTTTTATTTTGCCTCTGTTTTGCTTAAGAATTTTTAGTGCATTTTTCTTAAGCCAGTCAGATTGTTTTATTAAAGCAAGAAGAAAATCCGTATCAGCTAACATGGTGGAATGCCTCTTTCTGCGCCTCTTCTTTAGCCATTTTTTTAAGCTCAGCTAAAGTGTAATCATCTATTCCAGCTTCTTTGCCTAGTCTTTTAAGTTCCTCTAATGGGTCTTTTGATATAGGAACTAAAACAATCTCCTTTGGTGTGCCAACTACGGCAAACTTTTTGCCGTATTTATGCAGTAATTTTGCCCCCAAAACTATCCTTCCCCTCATATCAGCTTTTACGGTTTTCATTTTTGCGAACGAAGTGAGCACTCGGGACTTTATGTCCCACAAGGTGTCAACTGACTTTGCAGTTGGTGGGAAAAAATAAGAATTTGTGGGTTTATAAATGTTTTGGTTTTAATTCCTGTAATCTATTCCCAATTTCCAAAAAATTTTAAAATATTTTTTACCATTCAATATTATTCACAGCCCTTTGCACAACCTCGCTTAATGCAGGATGCACATGAACTGCATCGCTTAAGGCATCAACTTTCAAGCCAGCCTTCATCGCAACAATAACCTCATGAATTAAGGTCGAAGCGTCTGTCCCAAGAATGTGGCAGCCAAGTATTTTTCTTGTTTTTCTGTCTGCAAAAATCTTTACAAATCCTTCATTGTCCTGCAAAGCCAGGCCCATTCCAGAGTCAATGTAATTGTACCTGCCAATTGCATATTTAATTTTTCTTTCTTTTAAATCCCGCTCTCTCAATCCGACACCGGCAATCTGCGGACTTGAGAAAATTGCATGCGGCATTGCAGTGTAATCAACCTTCAATCTCTTTTTTAGTACTGCATTGGAATAAACATACTGCGCTTCAAGGTTCGCGCTGTGCTTGAATAGAAATTTTCCAACTATGTCTCCTAAAGCCCATATGTTCTTTGCTGTTGTTTCAAGATATTCATTTGTTTTAATAAAGCATTTATTATCAATTTCAACATTTGTTTTTTGAACATCAAGCAAATCTGTATTTGGAATCCTGCCAGTAGCCACAAGCAATTTGTCGGATACAATTTTTTTCCTAGATTTTTTATTTTCCGCGCTAACAATGAACTTGTTTCCTTTTTTAAAAATCTTTGTTGCGTTGAAATTTGTCAAAACATTGTATTTTTTCCTGAAAATCTCGGTAAATTTTTTTGAAATTTCCTCGTCTTCATTTGGCACTAAAAACTTCGCTCTTTGAATGATGTTTATTTTTGTGCCAAGGGCTCCGTAGAAATGCGCAAGTTCAGCAGCTATGTAGCCACCTCCAAGAATAGTCATTGACTTCGGCTGTTTTTTCAATCTTAAAGCCTCGTCGCTTGTTATGTAATCAACCTCGTTTAATCCTTCTATTGGCGGAACAGAAGGCCTTGTGCCTGCTGCGATAACAATTTTGTTGCCATTTATAGTCTCTTTTCCTACCTTCAGAGTTCTTTCAGCGATAAACTTTGCTTCTGTTTTAAACAAAGTTGTGTTTTTATCTTCAATTATTGCTTCTTCGATTTCTCTTGCTTCTTTGTCCACTAGGTTAGACGCTCTGCTAGTTATTTTTTTGAAATCTATTGAACTAATTTTTGAATTTATCCCAAATAATTTTGATTTTCCTATTATTTCAGCAACATCTGCGCTGTGGATTATTATCTTGGAGGGTATGCAGCCCCTGTTCAGGCAGGTGCCTCCCATAGGGCCCTTTTCAACAACAGCAACCTTCATGCCCATTTCGGCAGCTGCAGAAGAAATGTTCAAGCCAGAGCCGGCTCCTATAACAATTAAGTCAAAAGATTGCATTTTGAATATTCATTGAATAAGTTATTTTTAAAGTTTTGGTTTAACCGCCTTTTGCCAGCAATCCTGTCATTTTTGACTTTTTGAAAGAAGAGTTTAGGAATAGCACCACCAATATCAAAAGCACCATGTTTGCAAGGAAAGAGTATCCCAAGTAAATGTAGTTCACCGGATTTCCGCTTATCCCTGCCCTTAGAGCCTCAAATACATGAGTTGGGGGAAGAAGAACTGCTATTTTTGCCGCCCAGCCCGGCAATGCCGAAAGGGGGTAAAATACGCAAACAAATGGCTGCATCAAAAACACAACGCTCCAAGCCAAAACCTGTATTCTTTGCCCGTACCTGAATATAAAAGAGGTTGTGAACAAGCCCATCACCCAGCCGAAAAGCGAAAGCAGAAATACAGACGCAGCCAGGAGCAATGGCGAGATTGAAAGTATATTAAACGAGTAAAGCAAAACGCCAAACAATGCCATGAACACAAAAGTAGCCAATGACCTCAGGAACCCAATCAGCACTATTGAAACCATGTGCTCGCTTAATTTTACCGGAGTTGAAAATAAATGGTACAGGTTTCTTGACCAAAAATCTTCCAAAACAAAGACTGCAATATCTTGTGAAGACCTCCAAACAAATATCCAGAGTATTATCCCTCCCAAAAGCATGCTCAAAACATTGACATCGGACAATTGCTGTATGTAAAAAGCGGCAAAGCCCCATATAAATAAATCAACAACAGGCCAGTAGAAGATGTCAAAAATCCTGTCAATCCTGTTGATTGTTATATAATAGTACTTCAATAACAATGCATTAATCCTGTAAAATTTCATTTTTGCCTTGACATTTTTATGAAAATATCGTCCAAAGTCGGCCCCTTTATGTGAAGGTTGCTCAACATGAATCCCTTGTGGAAGATTTTGTTCATAACCTTATACATCCTATCTTGCTCTGTCGTGACTTCAAAAACCAAGCTGTTGTCTTCCGCAAAAATTACATTAATCCCTTCCGCCTCTAAGAATTCCCTCAGCAGCCTTGCGTCTTTCTTCACTGCTATTTCAACTGTGCGCTTCTTTATCAACCTCTTTAAATTGGCGCTTGTGTCCACTTTTACAATCTTGCCATTTGACATGAAAGCAATCCTGTCGCAAAGCTGCTCAACCTCGTACATGTAATGTGAAGTAAAAAGTATTGCAGTGTCATTCTCTTTCTGATAATTTTTAATGAGATTTCTGGTCTTGTCTGCAATATCAGGGTCTAACCCAACAGTGCATTCATCCAAAAAAAGAACCTTTGGATTGTTTATCAGCCCCTTGCACAACACAACTCTTGTGTTTTCCCCGGAGCTCAGCCTTATCACTTTCCTGTCAGCTACTTTGCCAAGCTCAAACATATCCAATAACTCGTTGACTCTCTTCTCAGGCTCCTTAACTCCATAAATTTTGGCATAAACCCTAAGATTTTGCCTCACTGTAAGAACATCTGAAAGCCATGAGTATGCAGTTGCTACATTCGAATTGTTTTTTACAAATTCCCAGTTTTTTTCAGGCTCAAAGCCCAGTATTTTAACAGTTCCAGAATCTTTTTCCAGCAATCCTGTGAGTATATTGATTGTTGTTGACTTTCCTGCCCCGTTTGGGCCAAGCAATCCAAACATCTCGCCTTTCTTGACTTTAAATGAGATTCCGTCTACTGCAACTATCTCCTTTCCTTTTTCCTTAAAGGTTTTTACCAAGTCATAAACTTCTATGTAGTCCATGGTTACGATGAAATTATTAAAGGAGTCATTTTTAAAGTTTTGGTTTGAGTTTATGATTTATTTTGCAGCATTTCCTGATATGCAGGCATCCATTCTTCATGTATCATTATTAAATGCTCATAATTTCTTATTACATGTGGAAATTTTTTTCTTAAATCATTAATGATTTTATTAAAATGCTGATAGCTTTCTACGGCGAACTCAAACTCAACTTCCCAAGGAGCCAGACTTCTAATGTAATAAAGTGAATTTGGATGTATTCTCATCCATTCAAATAAGGATTTTTCATCTTTTTCTGATAATTTTCTGAAATACATTATTGCCTTAAAGAACTCTAATCCCAATTTATTAAAATCAACGGCAATTCTGTAATTCAATATTATACCTTTCTCCTCTAGCTTTCTTATTCTCCCCCGCACTATCTCTATAGTAGACTTAATCCTTCTTGCCAATTCCATCAATGGAATTCTGGCTTCATTAGCCAGTATAAGCAATATTTTTGAATCTAACTCATCAATTTTATTATCCACAACATCTCCTCCAAAAATTACAAATTGCCCATTTGTATCATTTGTGAAGAATTTTTTATTATATTGCCTTGTGTCAACCATTGTGCCAAGCACTTTGCTTACTATTAAATGCTCCCATTTAGAAAGTAGTGCGTTTATTTTTTCAAAATATCCCGTTATGCTTTTTGATAGTATTGCAAAAACAACATCAAATACACCATCAGAAATGCCAAACCAATAAATGTCTTTATTTTGCTTTAATTCTTCAAAGAACTTTTCTCTTTCATTTGGTATATTTTCAAGTTTTAGATAAACCTTGAACATGTAATAGCCAAGTTTGTTTGGATTTATTGATGTAATAAAGCTTTGAATTATTCCGTTTTTTTGAAGCTGTTGGATTCTGTATTTTACTGCTTCTCTTGACTTGTTTACTTTCTTTGCCAACACGGAATTATGAATTCTGCAGTTCTTGTCTAGTTCTGCCAAGATTTTTCTGTCTGTCAAATCTAGCTTTATTTTTTCCATAATTTTAACCATTATTTGTTTTTATATATAAATTTTTCTATAAATCGGTTAAAAATCGAGAGAAAGTTTAATTAAGTTTAATATATTTATACTTATTAATAAGTAGTAAAAATTATTGACATGAGAAACAATTATGGAATTTGGTAAGAGAATGGCGAATATAAACTCAGAATCAAAATACGAGAAAATTGGAAGTTGGTATGTAAGCACTAGAATACCGGAAAGATTTAGATCTGAATTTCGAGACGACATAAACAGTTTATTAACAGGAAATCTCTCAGAAAATATTGTTAATAGCCAGTTTATACTAAGATATTTAGCTGAAGAAATTGGCAAAAAAGCAGATGAACTGACGCTAGAGGAAAAGATAAAGCTTTTGAAAGATGATGCTTTGAAGAATAAAAACAGTCGTTCTATGACTTACGTAGAACATAAAATAGTTGGAGGTAGTACAAGCTACATGCCGCCCGATCCATTTGTGGATTTGCGATCTTATATAATAGGTAAACCACTCGATTGCCATGATAAATTAAGAGAATGGATAGAAAAAAAGGGAAAATACCAGTTAGCAGGTAAAATAATCCAAGGAGACAATATAGTTTATGAAGGTAATTTAGTTAGCTCTCCAGTATCAGATAATTTGGGAGTGAGCGAAGAACAGTACAGAGAATTAATCGAAGCAAGAAGTTATCGCGTGATTATCACAATCAATTACAAAACACGAGAAGCTAAAATAGATCCATTACAAAAATGAAAATATACGACAATGAACCTATAAAAAGTGCTCTTAAAAGGGCGGGATTACCTGAAGGAAATTATATACATATTAATCTCACCGAAACCCCTACAGCAAAAAGAAGTAAACGAGAAGGATTAGATATTGCATCAGTTGTCGATGATACATATCGTAAATTTCCAACTTCTGAAAAACCGCCCATAATTTTGTACAGTTTTGAAAGTCCTTTTACTCTGTTTTTAGATAGAAAATTTATGAGTATAATGAGTAACGAATATGCTCATTTTCTACGTTTACCATTTATACTAAAAGAAATTTCATATTATTTAGTCTTGCCAACATTTAGAAATGAGGCTTTAGAGATAGCTGCAAAACAAGAAGAAAAAATTGATTTATTGAAAGAGATAAGACACGATTACGGTCATGACAAGGAAAAAGGCATATCGAGAGCAAGAAACGAATTGAGATTTAGTGGGAGCGATAAAGAGATAGTCTCACTTTTGCAAAATCCTGATAAAAACCTTCCAAGATGTTTAGAATGGATTCCAGGAGTTTTTTGCGACATTGAAGGTACCTTATTTAAAAATAAAAAAATAAACCAAGAAGTACTTGAGCAGTTGTTTGACTATTCTAAAGATTATCCAGTTACTTTATGGACCGGTGGGAATGTCAAACAAATTGTCAAGGGAATAAGTACTGATTTAGAAATAGCAATTAAAGAATATGCAAATTCAAAAGGAATTAAAACAAATTTGCATTTAAGGACCCCCTATGCTTAGCAAGCATATTTTTGCAGGCTCTCAACCGCAGATTGTAATTGATGACTTAACTATTGATGAATTTCAAAAACAGTTTGGAATGAAGCCTGATGCTTATATTCAGGTTAAATAAGAAGTAAAAAAATCCAATGAATGGAAATATGATAGATGAGTGATTATTTCCTTACAACTCCAGTTTCAATCGCAGCCTTTCTCACAGCCTCTGCCACTTTTGGAACGACTTGCTTGTCAAGTGTGTAAGGAAGTATATTGTCTTTTGTCGGCTTTACGCAGTTTGCTATTGCATGCGCAGCAACCACCTTCATCTCGTTGTTTATTTTTACTGCTTTTGCATCAAGAGTTCCTCTGAAAAGCCCAGGAAAAGCCAGCGAATTGTTTATTTGATTGGGGTAATCACTTCTTCCAGTGCCTACAATAGTTGCAACTTTGCTTGCTTCTTCAGGCATTATCTCGGGAGTGGGATTTGCCATTGCAAAAACAATTGAGTTTTTGTTCATTGGCTTTAAATCATTTGCTGTAATCAAGTTTGCTCTTGATAAGCCTATAAACACATCAGCGCTTTCTAATGCATCTTTCACAGTTCCTTGCCTTTTTGATTTGTTCGTCACTTTTGCCATCTGCTTCTTGAATTCATTTAAATCAGGCCTTCCATCATAGATGATGCCCTTGCTGTCGCAAAGCACTAGCTCCCTTACAGAAGTGCATATTTTTTTATCAATGCCTAAACATATCAAAAGCTTTGCTGTTGCCATTCCTGCTGCGCCAGCTCCATTGATAACAACTTTTAAGTCTTCTAGCTCCTTTTTTACAACCTTAGCAGCGTTAATTAACCCTGCCAACACAACAATAGCAGAGCCATGCTGGTCGTCATGCATAACTGGAATGCCAATGTTAAGCAAAGCTTCTTCAATTGTAAAGCATCTTGGAGCTGCAATGTCCTCAAGATTAATGCCGCCAAAAGCAGGAGCAATATTTTTTATTATGCTTATTATTTCTTTTTCATCCTGGGTTTTGAGGCAGATTGGAAAAGCATCTATGCCTGCTAATTCCTTGAAAAGCACACATTTGCCTTCCATTACTGGCAAAGAAGCCTCTGCACCGATATTGCCCAAGCCAAGAACAGCAGAGCCATCTGTAACTACAGCAACAGAATTAGCCTTCATTGTGTAATCGTAAACGCTTTTTGGATTTGCAGCAATTTCCTTGCAAACCTCTGCAACTCCAGGTGTATAGATTAAGCTTAAATCTTCTTTTGTTGTGACTTTTACTTTTGACTTAACTGCAAGTTTGCCTTTGTTTTCGCGATGAAGTTTTAAAGCCTCTTCTCTTAGGTTCATAATAGGAAAAAGTCACTAAATGGGTGTTTTTAAATGTTGTTGTGGGTTTGTGAGAAAACAAATAAAAAATAAGAGAATGGAATGAAAAGTTCGTTAAACTTATAGAATTCTTGTTAAGTTCGTTTTCGGTTACGAAGTTCTGGAAACCTGAGTCCGCAGAGTAATTTTTAGTGGCTCGTGTTCAATCAAGCGAACAAAGTGAGCAATTAAGAACAAACATCAAGGGGGACATTTCGTTTTAGTCGTTTCGTTTGGGGGAGTTCCGTTCGTCGTCGTTTTTGATAGGAATATTTATATAGAAATTACGGTTTATCTATGTTGTTCAAAGAGGTACTAAAAAATGAAGTTTTTAATCGGGATTGTCGCTTTATTGATTTTGGTTTTAGCTGGTTGTTCACTTCAAACTACAGTAAAATTTCAATGTACTGATGGCTCTTTTGTAGATTCTGCTAATCAATGTTCTTCTAAGACTTGTCCAGAAACTAATTGTCCAAAGTTAGATTGTACTTCTTGTCCTCCAAAAATAGAATACCAAACCAAAGAAATAGAAAAGAAGGTATATGTTGATAAATTAAAAGTAGAATGTTTAGATGGAACTATAAAAGATAAAAAAGAAGAATGTGCAAATATTCAAGAGATTACTAAAAATATGCCAATAAAAGATAACACAGATATCTGTAGAGATACTTCAAATAAAAATCTAGAAAGAATTGAACTAATTACAGATTCCATGAGAAGAAATGAGGACGCAATTCTTGGTACAATTCTTGAAACTAAAACTAAGTGGTATCCTTCACTAAATGAGGGATGGGTTGAAATGTATTTTCTAAAAATTAAAAACACAGGTTGCACAATCATAGAGAGAGAAAAAATATCGCTAACTATCAAGGTATATGATGGTGATAAAATTATATATTCAAAAGAAAAAGATAAAGACGGTTTCTCATACTTCTATGCTGGTGCTGATGGTCAACCAATGGGGAACAGAAAAATATACCCTCAAGATGAAGATACCATAAGAACACCATTTAATTTAAAAAATACTGGATGGCCATATGAAGCCGAATATAAGTTTAACAAGGAGGGTAAGTATCCAGTTAAGTTTATTTTGTATTATGGTGATGACATCATTGCACAAACTGAGGATGTTGTAAATATTTCATGAGGATGAAGGTATATGGATAAAATGGATAAATCAATAATTTATAAAAATTTAAATGATTTGCCCATATTAAAGAATCTTCTCAGCGATAATTGGATTAAAGAAGAATTAGAAAAAAACAAACCATCAACATTAATTTGGTTGATAAAATACATAGAACCAATGTTACAGCATTTAGAAAATAATTTAAATTATGTAGGTTCGGATGAAATTAATCAGCATAAAGAGCACATACTTGAATATCTTAAAGGTGAGGTTGCCCAAGTATACGGAATAATATCGGAAATTGATGTCTGGGCTCATTTAAAGAAAAATAGTATTTTTTGTACCTATCAGCCAAAAATAGGTGGTTTTGATAAAAACCCAGATTTCTTGATAAAACTAGACCAAGATGATATTATAGTAGAAGTAGCCGCATTAAATGAAGATAACAATGTAAAAGATAAGATGACTGAAATGTTAGAAGAATTTAAAACAAAAAATAAATTAAGCGGACATTTTGTAGTCAATGAGGTTACACAAAATAGTGATTGTTATAGAATGTATGATTTATTAAAGGGAAAAACAAAACAATTGAGAAAACAATTTAAGAATATTCTCATTATAAATACATTATTCACTGATGGGTTTAGTCTTAGAAATGCCATACACGGTTATTACCGAATTGAAAAAGATAACCAGCAAATTGGATACATAGATGGAAATAGAAGGGAAAAAGGATTCTTTGAACAAAAAGAAATTCATAGAAGAGTAAACCTAATAGTTGGATACACCAAACTTATTGATAATTGTTCTCTTTATTTTCATAACAATCCAGATACCCCTTTTACACAAAAAGAAAAAAAATTATTAAGTAAATGTTTTCTGAGACAGATTGAGAATGTTATGAATGAAAATGATACAGTTGAAGTAATAAAATGACTAACCAAAATAATGCATTAGTTGTATTTCAAAGCAAGAAAATCCGAAGAACTTGGTTTAAGGATGAATGGCAGTATTCTTTGGTTGATATAGTCAAAGCTTTAACTGATAGTGTTAATCCTACTGATTATCTGAAAAAACTGCGTAAAAGAGATGAAGAGCTTGGAAGTTACCTAGGGACAAATTGTCCCAATGTAGAAATGTTGACTGAAACAGGCAAAAACAGACAAGTTCTTGCTGGTAACACAAAAGACGTTTTTC
>ORJL011096482.1_pt1 | contig 21169 bp, 26 predicted proteins | sample 1779941 | NCBI WGS metagenome assembly ORJL01 (sample SAMEA104232317, study PRJEB22302) | groundwater metagenome | biome: forest; feature: aquifer; material: groundwater | place: USA | collected 2011-08-07 | depth 5.8 m
CAGTGCAAATAAATTTATAAACCTGCCAAACAGTTTGCATTTGAAAAAGATGGAATTAATAAGAAATATTTACGGCTTTAATGCAGAAAGCTTTGAAGTTAAGTCAAGTGGAAATGTAGAAGCTTTTAAAATATTGGAGTTAAAATGAAATCTGTTGTTTTATACGCTTATCCTCCAGAGCCTGATGGATTAAGCATTCAAGGCGATCTTTTGTATAAAGGATTAGTTGAAGCAGGCTATGAAAGCCTGCCTTGCAATCCTGAAGCTGGATTGCAGAAAGAGTTTTATTTTAAAAATTTCAAGCCACATGTTGCTTTTGGTGTAGGATATTGGGCTAATGTCCCTAGGCTTGTACGCGAGCCTTTAAAGTTTGGTGTGACTCCTGTTCCTTGGTTTAATGCTGATGGCTGGGTTGCTAATTATCATAAGGATTTGAGCGATTTGAAATTAATGTTCACAACTAGTGAATGGGTTAAGCAGACTTACAAGCGTGATGGCGTGAATGTTGAAAGAATGGTTGTCTTGCCAATTGGAATTGAAACTGACTTATTCAAGCCAATGCAAGATGCTTCAATATTAAAGATTAGGGAGATGCTTGGCGTTGCTGACGATGAAAAAATTATTCTTACTGCTGGCGGTGATGTCACAAGCAAAGGCGCCCAGGAGATGTTTATGGCTTTAGCTAAAGTAAATGAAAAATTCAAGAAGTGGAAATATGTTTGCAAGAGCTGGCCTTCTGATGTTGCGCATGATTGGCATGCTGAAGAATCACAAATTGTTAAAGAACTAGGCATTCAAGATAAAGTCATATTTTTAGAAGGAAGCTTTTCCAAAGAATTTATGCCTTATCTGCTTAATGCTTGTGATATTTATGCAGCGCCTTCAAGATTAGAGGGGTTTGGCATGATTCAAGTTGAAGCTATGTCATGTGGCAGGCCTGTTATTTCAATAAATGCAATGGGGCCTTCTGAAACAATTGTTCATGGGAAGACAGGATTTCTTGCAAAAGTTGCAAGCAAGATAATGCTAACTCAAGAATGGGTTTATCCTTGGATGGGCTTTGATGAGGAAAAAATAATAGAGTTTGACGAGCCAAAGATGTTTGCCTTGAGAGCTGATGTTGATGAGCTTGCTAATTATACTTATGAGCTGTTAGCTGATGATTCGTTGAGGGCTAGAATAGGGGCGCAGGCTCGCGAGCACGCTGTTGCTAATTTTGATTATAAGGATATCTCTAAAAAAGCGGCTGAAATTACTAAGAAGGCGCTTGGGCTGTGAGTTAGTTACAGATAATTTTAAATTATGCTAATTAATTCACTTGTATCATATACTTTTATTTTATCTTGTTGCTTTAATTTTTTATCATTGCTCCAAATAGGGCAATTCAATTTTAATGCAAGTGCAAAATAAGCCATATCATCAGGGTCAGGAGCGAGCTTTTCTGCTTCTTTGATATACAACTTTAATTCTTCTAACGGAATAAGAATTATCTTCTTTTTAAGTATTTCAATTAATTTATAGAATTCTTCCCTTGTTTTTTCTGTTTTGCTTATAATTTCTTCTTTGTGTTTTTCAAGTTCTGTAAAAATATATTCTGGAGTAAAAAGATGGAATTTTTCATCAAATAAAAGATTGTAAGTTGTGCTCTCTTTAATCAGAGCAGCAAATAATATATTGGCATCAATTACTAGATCCATGTTCGCTTGCCATTTTTCTTAATCTATTACTTACAGCTTTACTCACTTCTTTTCCTAATCTCATAGCATCAGATTCAGTAAGTTTGCTTTTTTCCTTGAATTTTCTAAGAAATTCCATATCTTGTATTTTCTGCATGAATGCTTGCCTTGCTACTTCAGACCAGTTTATTTCTGGAAATGATTCCATCTTCTTTTTCATTTCATCTGGCACTGCTAATGTTAAAGTTGTCATTTTAGGCTTTTACATGTATTATGTTTATTTATTTATAATATGTGTAAATATATAAATGTTTCTGTTATACTTTGTCTAATAAAGTATAATAACTAAATATTCTTAATTATTGTGGTTATATATGGTAAATATGAAAAATATTATGGATCTTTTAGGAGCTTTAAAAGAGGAGAAGATTGATTGGAAGTCAAAGAAAAAGGCAATGAATGACTTTAGAGATTCATTTAATAGAAGAATAGAGGAAAATTCTAGCGATAGGTCTAGATAGTTTTGCTTTAATTGATCTCTTTAGAAAAAAACCGATGATCTTAACCTTATTAGAAAATATTGAAGGACTTAAGATTATTTCTTATTAAATCAAAGAAGCTTTTCTTTTCAGAGATTCACACGCCAAGATAAAAGTTCCTGCACTCCAAGCTTGATAGTGGCCGTAGGTTTTTTGTGTAAGAGGAGAGACCCATTCTGGGAAATTGCCTTTTAGATTTATTTCTGCTAATTTCTCTAAATGATGCTCTGCTTCCTTGAATTGCTTTAGTTTTATTAATGCTAGAACATAAAAACCGCCTATAAATGTCCAGATTCCTCCATTGAGATAGTGATAAAGTGTTTTAGCTTCACAATCTTTAAAATAATCCTGCCAGTCTTTTGTGTTTTTTCTTATTGGAGGATAGATTGCTTTCATTGCGTAAGGAGAATCTATTTTTTCTTTTTTAATATGGCTTAATATTTTTCTTGATTGCTCTTTATCAGCTAGTTCAAAAACAATTGCTAAGACATTGCCTAAAGAATCAAACCATTCTCCTTTTTCTTGATATTTATTATGATTTTTCCAGCGCCATGGGAGGAAGAAAGAACCATTCCAGAGTTTTATATCTTCTATATTATTTACTGATTCTTTTAGTTTTCTTGTTTCTTTATTATTTGTTAAAGATAAGACTTTATAATAAAGAGCTTGCGTATTTATTGTATGCCCATATCTATGGGGAAATGCATCTTGCCAGTCTGTTGTTGGCAATTGTTCTAACATACCATCTTCTCCTATGTCTTGATATTTTAGCCAATTAATTGCTTTTTTTATATTATTTTCATGCTTGTTGAATAAAGAAGAGTCTTTGTATATTTTTCTATAAAAATATTCGCCAATTATAAACCAGAGCGTTGAGTCAATTGACTGGAAATCTACATGAGGTTTTCTATTGCTGTATTTATCAACTGCATTTGGTATTTGCCCTAATTCTGATTGATGAGCTGCTAGAGTTATTAGTGATTGCTTGAAAGTTTCTTTGAACTTGTCATTTACTAGAGAGGCACCTAGTGAAGTTATCATTGAATCCCTAGACCAGAGAGCATTATAGCCTGGAAATGCTGCATGAAAACCATGAGGAGTTGAGCATTTTTCCAATACGTGAATTGCTTTTTCATACGCCTCTTTTGTTGCATTCATTTATTTAGAAAGGGAGAGATGTATTAAAATGTTGTTGTTTATTTTACAAATTCTACATTAGAGAGATTCTGAAATTCTTTATCTCCTGTTAAGAATTTCATATTATGTCTTTTTGCGTAGATGTAGCCTATAGCATCTGCATATGAAATATCTTGTTTTTTATGCTCTTTTCTAAATTTTATTGCTTCTTTGAGAGTTGTGTCATCTATTTCTACAACTGCATTTTTATACTCCTCATATATTTTATTGGCTTCTAATTCTCCTAATTTATTAAGTGTAACCCAATAAATTTCTGCTAAATTGAAGATTGTTATAGAGGCTTGTTCTTCAGAGTATTTATTATAATTAGGATTCCCCTCTATTAATTCAATAACTGCATATGTATCAAAAAAATAATCTAATTCTTGTTCTTCCATCTTTGTCTATCAGACTCACTTTCCCATCCTTTGCGAGCTTCATCTTTTAACTCTTGGGTAGACCATTTCTTTAATTGTGGGAATTTTCCAAATAACACCCCTGCTTTTGGTCTCCTTTTCTTTACTTCTATAATAATTTCTTCATCTTCTTTAATTCTTTCCTTATCGACTATTTCTTTGGGTATTACTATAGCTATTGAATTTCCCCATTTTCTAGCTATTGCTTTTATTTGCGTTTCCACGGAATTAATGAGACATAATGATATTTATACTTTTCGGTTTGTTTTTATACTTTTCTCAAGCTCTTTAAAATTTCACTCAAAGAGATTTTTTTCACAGAAGTTACAATGTCGCCGCCGCCTGAAAACATTAAAACGTCATTGTTGTTTAAATCTGGAATTAAAGCTGTTGGAAATACTACATCCTTGTTTTCTATGGTGCCTTTTTCGTATTTCTTTGTTGGTTTTAAAATAGGAGAAATTGATTTAGCTATTATTTTCTTTGGGTTTTTTAAGTCTAGAAGAGCTGCCCCTACATTATATGAAATTCTTTCCTCTTTTTTCCCTAAGAACTCATTTATTTTTTCTATTAAAGAATGAGCTTTCTTTTCATATTCTTTGACACCATGATAGATAAATAGCCAGCCTTTTTGTGTTTTCAGGGGAATTGGGCCTGCTCCAACTTTATCATAATCCCATTCTCCCTTTTTAGATAAAATAATAGGAGAAGAGCCTCCCCAATGCTCTAAGTCTTTTGAGTATGAAATCCATATATGTGGCGAGCTAAATTCAAAGCTTCCTTCTGGACGATTAAATGAAACATATTTATTATTTATTAATTCTGGGAAGATTACTACATCTTTATTCTGCTCTTCAAATATTATTCCTCTTCTATACCATTCAATTCCATCATTTGAGATTGCCAGATTTGTTGAAACATTTGCATCTCTTGTCAATGCAACGTAAGTCATTACATATAAATTGTTTATTCTTGCTATTCTTGGGTCTTCTATGCCTAATTCTCCATCCCATGCAAGACCGTAAAAAGCAGGCTTTTGCTTGAGCTTTTTTATTTTAAATCCTGATTTATCAAGGATTATTGTTCTCAAATGCGAGATAAAATTAAGGCGCTTTGTTCCATCTTTGAAAACAATATCCAATGGATTTTTAGCCTCAACTGTTTCTTTCTTGAATTTGTCTAAAACTAATTTAAATTCAGATTCTCCAGCCATTCTAGGAGAATAATAGTATTCTTCATCTTCGTCTGTTATTAATTTTTCTATTACCCTCGCATATAAGAGAATATCATTATTAGGAAGCCTAATCGCGGCTGGATTTATTGTGCCTATTATTTCTAATTCTTTTGAAGAAGGGGTGAAATCTTTTGGGCTTACTAGTAGTTTCTCTTTTTTTATTTTTATCATACACTTATAAGGATAAAGTATATATAAAAAGATTGTGTGATGTGTGTTATGAAAAAGAGGGAAAATATCAGGGAAAACAGGGGTCTTTATCCTTTGTATCTGAATCAGTTTATTAGAGGAATTGCTTTTTCTTTTGTTGGAATATTCATTCCTATTTATCTTTTAAATCTAGGATATTCTTTGGATTCTATATTAATCTATTTTTTATTATATCACGTTATCACTTTTGTTTTTACGCCAATTACTTTGTTATGGTCTAGAAGAATTGGATATAAGCCATTTATTATTCTAAGTATGCCTCTTGTATTAATCTTTCTTTTTTTATTACAATCTTTAGAAAGCATTAATATATCTATATATTTAATAGCAGTTTTAGGAGGCATTGAGAATGCCTTTTATTTCATGCCTTTGCATGCTTTCTTTACTAGATTAAGTGAAAATCAGAAAAGAGGAACCCAATTTAGTAATTATGCAGCTATTGGAATAATAGCTGGATTGTTAGGACCTTTGATTGGTGGAGCAATCGCTGTATTTTTTGGATTTAAATATCTCTTTTATATTGCGATGATATTTATCTTGATTTCTATATTTCCTTTAATCAATCTGATTAATGTCAAGCCCAATACGAAACTTACATTTAAAGGCATTTTTAATTTAACTAAGAAACATAAAAGATTCTTTATTGCTACTATAGCTGATGATATAAAAGGAGAAATTGAAGGTATTGTTTGGCCAATATTTATTTTTATTAGCTTAAGGAATATTATTTCTGTAGGATGGGTAAGCTCCCTTGCTTCTTTGGGTACAATAGTATTTACATTGTTTATTGGAAGGCATTACGATAGAAAGAATAAATATTTATTTTTAAGATTAGGAGGATTATTATATGGCATATTATGGCTAGCGAGAATTTATTTTGATGAACCTTTATTTTTATTTGCTGCAAGCTTAGTAGCAGGTTTTTTTGCTCTTATGATTGCAATTCCGTTTAATGCGATTTTTTATGATAAGGCTGCAGAGAATAATGACCCTGATGAATTTATTATATTTAGAGAAACACCTAAATTTATTGGTAGGGTTTTTGTGTGGAGCTTAATGATAATATTAGTAAATGAATTTGTTGTTGCATTTGTTCTAGCTGGATTAGCTAGTTTGTTCTTTCTATTTTTGAGGTTAGAATCTATTAAGGAAAAATAAAATAATTCTCATATACCAGAAGTTATATAAATGTTTTTTAGCTATTATTAACATGAAACTAAAGAGATGTGATAAGAATCCTATTTTAAAGCCGCGTAAAGGGGTTTCTTGGGAATCTAAAGGTGTTTTTAATCCTGGAATTGTTTATAATAAAGGAGAAGTTCATATGCTTTATCGAGCTATTGGAGAATACAAGCATTATATTTCTAGATGCGGATATGCATGGAGCACTGACGGAGTAAGATTTCATAGAAAAGATAAACCAGCATTAAAGCCTGAATTATATTATGAAAAATGGGGGTGTGAAGATCCTAGAATAACAAAGATAGATAATAATTTTTATATTACTTATGTTGTTCTAAAAAATCCTGCTGTTTCTCCTGACCCTGTAGTGCAGACAGCTCTTGCTTCTACTAATGATTTCCAGAATTTTGACAGGCTTGGCAAAATAACTTTTAAAGGAGCTGATGACAAAGATGTTGTCTTGTTTCCTGAAATGATAAAGCATAATTATTTTTTTCTTCACAGGCCAAATAGATGGACAGGAAAGAAGTATGAGACAATTAATCCTAGTATATGGATATCTGAAGTAGGGCATTTTAATAAAATACGCAAATGGAGTCTTTTGATGAAACCTAAATATGATTGGGAGAGAATTAAAATAGGCTCTGGAACGCCGCCGATAAAAACAGAGCAAGGGTGGCTTGTAATTCATCATGGCATTGACAGAAATAATTGCTATAGGGCAGGGGCTTTTCTTTTAAGCTTGAATAATCCTAAGAAGCTTTTAGCCAGGTCTAGCGAGCCTATTTTAGAGCCAATAAAAGAGTACGAAAGAGAAGAAGTTAAGAAAGTTGTATTTCCTACTGGAGCATATGTTAAAAATAGAATGTTAAATGTTTATTATGGTGCATCTGACAAATATGTTTGCCTTGCATCGTGCAATTTAAATAAACTGTTAAATAGCTTATCAGGATGATGGAAAATTTATCAACTCAAATAAAAGAAGTAATGGAATTGAAAGTGCCTAAATTTAAAGGATATAATAAGATAGTTGTTTGCGGCATGGGCGGCTCTGGAATTTCAGGATATATTTTAAAAGATTTAATTGATGAGATTCCTGTTTTTGTATTTCAATCTTATCATTTGCCTAAATTTATTGATAGCAAGACATTGGTCTTTATTTTAAGTTATAGCGGCAATACTGCTGAAACAATCTCTATGTATAAAGAGGCTAAGAAGAAAACTAAAATGATTGAGATTATTGCATCTGGTGGCGTGCTCGGAAAGGAAAAGAATGCTGTTTTAATTCCTGTTGGATTGGAGCCAAGGCAAGCAATAGGATATTTGTTCTTTCCGATGTGGAAGATTTTAGGAAAGAAATTTGATAATGTCATTAAGATAGTTGATAGTGTTGAAAATGATTTAGGCATTGCTAAAGAAATTTATGGAAAGATTCCTGTTATTTTTTCAAATTCTGGATTTTATTCTCTTGTTTTAAGATGGAAACAACAGCTAAATGAAGACAGCAAGAGATTAGCTGTTGCAAATGTATTTCCTGACATTAATCATAATGAAATAGAAGCAAGGCTTGATGATGCAAAAATAGTATTCTTGAAAGACCATGATGAAAAAGCTATAAAATTGCTGGAGAAAGACAATGATATTTTAGAAATTGAATTGAAAGGAAAAACAAAGTTGGAGAAGATATTTTATGGTATTGCTCTTGCTAATTTAGTTAGTGTTGAGCTTGCTGGCTTGAACGGCGAAGATTATTCTAATTACAGGTATATTGAAAGATTGAAGAAGATGTAGGTTCTAGAGGGTTAAAGGCATTATGGTCTGCTCCTATAATGATATTAGCCATAACAATTCAACACATCTTCATAGAAGCCCATACAACTTTAGATGAAGTTCCATGTAACAGAGCTGGACAGGATTTAAACTTAGGAGAAAATAGATAGTTAGGATTAATTCATTTATCCAGTAGGTAATGCAGGAGGCTGAGGTATAGTACTTCCGCCATTAGCAATAGGAGAAGAATCTCCAGTTAACCAGAAATATACTCCAACACCTACGGCTAATAAGATTAATACTATTAAAATCCAAATCCATGCACTCATCCCTTTTTTTGATTTTATCATTTTAAGTTATATTTTTAGTTTGGAATTTGTGGAAGGGGAGTTATTGGCTCATTACTCTCTACTTCTCCAAATTTACACTCATTATTTACCTTAACAACAATTCCCAAACCCAATGCTTCTTGTTGCATTTCTTCATCCATTAAATTAATCCATTGTTGTTTAGTTGGTTCAAAAGCAATAACTTTTTCTACTTGGCAGTTTCCTTTAAACTCAGAAACCTTTTTTCCTACCATATCCTCATATATTGGATAAAAATTCCAACCTGGGCTTAAAATTCTTTGCGTGAATTTCATAGGTTCATCTGCATTAAATTTACCCATCCCGCTTTTATCGGAGTAAACCCAATATACTGAATTTTCTAAATCATTTACTGTTAAGTATTGAAGAATTTTTTCAGTTTCTGGATTTGGATAAAGTCTTCCATAAGAATTTATTTGTGGTAAATAGACATAAATCGCTTTGATGTTTTTTGCATCAATCTCACTTCCACTTAAAACTTTATTAACGGGATTGTCGGTATTTAATCCGTAAATAAGATTCCATCCTTTTTCAACAGGAACCCTCATTTCTCCTGCAATCACAAAAACAGCACTTGCTAAAAGTATTGCAAAAGCAATCGGCAAAATGAATTTTTTGTTCATGATATAAATTAAAGTAAGAACTCATTTAAAAACCTTTCGAAAGCTTTGGTACAAACCTTTGGATATTGTGCTATAAAGGTTTTAGTCCAAATCTTTGTATGAGCAAATACAAAGAAATGATTTTGTCTATTCTCTCAAAAACAGAGATAAAAAGTACAAATGAAATTCTAGAAGATTTACAAAAGAAAGCAGATAAGGTGATTAACTGGCATGCTCTCTATAGAGTTTTAATGGAACTTCAATCAGAGAATAAAATTGAAAGATTGGAAAGCAAAGCAGGATTCTTTTGGAAGAAAAAGTAAGCATTTAGCTCCCTTTAACTTTACAGCTCAGTTTTTAGATAGATTTATATATTGTTTTCTTGAAAGATTGGCATGATAGAAGAATATGAAAGAAAAATATATCCTTTAGGAGAGTTTGAATATGATGAAGCTAGGGGAAAAATTCATTTTAGAGATGGATTTTTAGTTAAGGAAGGCGATAAAATATATGTTGGCGGAGAGCAGACTTATTGCAATTGTTATACAAGACAAGATTGTTCTATAGTAACTTTAGGGGATTTAGAGGATTCAGTTATTATTACTGAAACGCCAGTTGAAAAAAGGGATATTTTTAGAGGATATAGTTTCAGAGGAAGAGGGTCTTATGACAATTTTTTGCGGGATTTCAAGCAAACAGTAGTTTTTACTTCTGCTATTGGGTTGTCTTTAGGATTCATTGGAGTAGTTGGTTTAGTAGCTTATAAAACTCTTCAGCATTTTTTTGAGACAGTGAAGTTTTAAAAACACTAATTTCTAGACATATTAATGGTTAAGGAGAAAGAAACAGGGAAAAATGCTGAAATACTAAATGTGGGCTTAGTTGGGCACATTGACCATGGGAAGACAACATTATTGCAGAAATTAAGCGGGAAATGGGCTGACACCCATTCTGAAGAATTAAAAAGAGGAATTACAATAAGACTTGGATATGCTGACGTTGTTATTTGTAAAGACAAGGACAAATACAATATAGAAGGAAAGGGAGAGAGAATAAGGCAAATATCTTTTATTGATGCACCTGGGCATGAAATATTAATGGCAACAATGCTTTCAGGAGCTGCTTTAATAGATGTTGCATTGCTTGTCATTGCAGCTAACGAAGGGATAAAGCCACAGACGAGAGAGCATCTTATGGCTTTGCAAGTAAAAAGCATTAAGAAATTAATAGTTGTGCAGAACAAGATAGATTTAGTTGATGAAGCTAAAGCTAGAGAAAATTATAATGAAATAAAAGAATTTTTAAAAGGCAGTTATGATGATTCAATTATTATTCCTGTTTCTGCTCAACAAGGTGTTAATGTTGATATGGTTTTAAAAGCTCTTTGTGAAGTTGAGATTCCCGCCAGGGATAAAACTGGAGAGCCTATTTTTGTAATTGCACGAAGTTTCGATATTAACAGGCCTGGAACTGCGCCTGAAAAATTACATGGTGCTGTTCTTGGAGGCTCTTTAAAGAAAGGCATCTTGAAGATAGGCGATGAAATTGAGATAAAACCAGGCAGAATTGTTAAGGAAGGAAATAAATATCGTTATGAAACTATTAATACTAAAGTTAAAGGCTTGTTTAGGAATGAAGAAATTAATGAATTAACTCCAGGGGGGAGCAGTTCTATTGAGACAGAGCTTGATATGGTCTTGGGAAAGAGCGATTCTTTGGCAGGCAATTTAGTTTCATTGAAAGGAAAGCTGCCTTCTCTTACAGAGCATATTAAGATTAAATATACTCTTTTTCCTGAAGTTTTTGGAGTTAAAGAAAGAGTTAAGGTAGAACCTATAAAAGTTTCTGAATTATTGTTGTTAAGCATAAACACTTCTACAGGTGGGGGATCTGTTGCTTCTATTAAAAATGATGAAATTAATATATCTTTGAAGATGCCTGTAATTGCATTTAAAGGAGATAATGTTGGAATTGCACGGAATGTGCAAGGGCATTGGAGATTAATTGGAAGCGGAGTTGTTGTTTAGGGCAAGTTAGCAGTGTGAATATTTATATATCCTAAAAACTATAAAATAATATGGAGAGGCGAAATAGTGTACTTTCTTCTGGACTAAATAATAGAGATATTCATGATAAAAGCTTATTTTCTTATTTAGAAGAAAATGAGAAAAAATTCCTATATCCAAATTGGGGAGTGTTTGCTTTGCATGTAAAATCTGTTTCTTATTGGACAAGTGAAAGATTGAACAGGCATTTCAATAATGCTTATAGTAAATATATGGATAGATTTGGCGAGGCGCCTATACTCTTAAAAGTGCTGGATAGCAAAGAAGGATTTCCTTTAAAGAGAAATTTATTTTATGATGATAGATTTTGCTTTATTGCTGGCTTGGATATTATTGAATCTTCTGAAAGAGCTAATGAATGTTTAGTTGGAGGAGCTGCTAATTATTACCTTCATATACTGCCTAATCCCAACAATGTTTTTAATCTATAGGCTATAGCTTAATTTATGAAGGGGCAAAAAGAAGCTATAGAAAAGGTCAGCGGACCTTGTGTTATTCTTGCTGGCGCTGGAACAGGCAAGACATATACTATTGTAGAGAAAATTAAATATCTAATTAGAAATAAAATATATTCTCCTGAAAAAATTGTATGCATTACTTTTTCCAATGAAGCAGCTAATAATTTAGTGAGCAGAGTTAATAGAAATTTTAATTTTGCAGAGAATAAGTCTCCAGTAATAAAGACTTTTCATGCTTTTTCAGCTGAATTATTACGGAAATATGGGAATAAAATTGGGATTAAGAATGATTTTAATATTCTAACACCAGACGATGCAAAAGTTGTTTTACATAGATATTTGAAAGTGCCTGCAGGAAATTGCCATAAATACATTAGTTCTATTGGCACTGCTAAAGATTTAGGAATAAGCATTGAGTCTTTGAAAGAATATCTCAATATTAACCTTGATGAGTTTAAAGATATTGACTTAGAAAAAAGATTAGAAGACTTGCAGTTTAATCTTAAGACTTTATATTTAAGGAGAGATAAAATTGGAAAAGGAGAGATACTCTCTCAAATAAATAGGATAAATGGGCTCTTGAATTTAAAGAAATTCATTAATTCTTGGAATGCTTATGAAAAGCTCAAGAATATTAAAAATTATCAGGATTATTCTGATTTGAATAAAAATGCCTTAAAATTATTGAGAGAGCATAAGGAAATTTGCTCTGATTATGATTATATAATTGTTGATGAATTTCAAGATACAAACAAGGTTCAGCTTGAGCTGCTTTCATTTCTTGCACAGCATAATAATATAAGTGTTGTTGGAGACTTGAACCAGTCTATTTATAGGTTTAGAGGCGCTTATAGGAAGAATTTTAATGAATTCAAGGATAGATTCAATGTTTCTGAAAAAGACATATTTAATTTAGACAGGTCTTACAGGTCGCCAAATAGAGTTTTAAAAGCTGCGCATAAGCTAATATCAAATAATTACTCTAGCAAAGAAGAATGCTTTATGGTATTGAATAAAAACGATAGAATTGGCGATAAAATAGAAGTTTATGAATTGAAAAACGCTAAAGAAGAAGCGAGGAAAGTAGTAGAATTAATAAGAAAAGAGATTGAAGATAAAATTGAGGTAAATGAAATATGCGTGATGTTTAGAACGCATCAACAAGGCAGAATAATAAGGCGAGCTCTTGAATTAGAAGAAATCCCCTTTGTTTCTGTAAGCAAGAATTCTTTATTGAAAGAGAGAAGCATAAGGACTGTAATAGATTATTTATCTATTTTAAATAAGCTAAAAAATAAGGAAAGTGGCGGTGATGACTCGTGGTGGGATTTGATTTACCAGCTTCGCTTTGCTGAAGAAGACTTGATAAAAATAGGGAGATTTATTAAAGATAATAAGAAAGGCGATATTAATGAGCTAATGCTTTCTTCTTTGCCTGAAATAGGCTTGTCTGATTCTGGAAGAACAAATGCTAAAATCTTAATTGAAAAGATTAGAATATTAATGAAAGAATCTAGCAAAGATGTTCCTGAATTAGTTAAATATGTTTATAATATTGCTTCTTTGGTAAATCACGAGAAAACAAAGAAAGATAAGGCTGCAATGCTTAATCTCAATAGATTTTATGATCTTGCTAAAGAGCATTGCTTTATGCACGCGCCTGACTTAGGCAGTTTTATTTATTATCTTAATATAATAAATAGCTTAAATATAGAAGTTAAAGCAGCTGACTCTGAAGATAATGGTGTAAGATTAATGACTTTACATGCTACTAAAGGGCTGGAGTATAATACTGTTATTATTACTAATCTTAGCCAGAAAAGATTTCCTTTAGATAGCCATGCCAATAACTCTTTAATACCTCTTGAATTAAGCCCTGAATTTAGCTTTGATGTTAGTGATGAATTTCTCATTCAAGAATATGAAAAGCAAAACCAGCTTTTTGAAGAGAGGAGATTATGCTATGTTGCTTTTACACGGGCAAAATCTAAATTGATACTTACACATGCTGATGAGTATTCTGGGCGGAAATATTTTCCTTCTCAATTTTTACACGAAGTTGATTACAAGAATAATTCTGATTTTTCTTTTTTTCTTGATATTGATGAGAAATATAGTGATTTTGCTGATAAAAATGATGAGACTGAAGTTTTGCAAGTTGAGCATAAAAAAGATTTTAAGGAGCTAGTATTATCTCCTTCTTCTTTATTGAGCTTTGTTGAATGCCAGAAAAAATATGAATATAAGTATGTTTATAATATGCCTGACCAGAAAGTAATATCTTGGGAAGCTATAATGCTTGGAAGCTTTGTTCATAGAATTCTTGATAGTGGCGTTAAATTAGGGTTTAGAGACTTAAAAAATTTTGAGGACCTAGCCAGAGAAACAAAGCTTGAGAGTGATTGGGAAAGTGTTGATTTAACTGAAGCCTTGCATTTGGTAAGGGTTTTCTTTGAGAGAAATAAAAGCAAGTATAATTCTAATTCTGTTACAGAACAATTGCTGAAAATGCAGATAGGAGGAATTAATTTTATTGGTTTTGCAGACAGGATGGATTTTAATAATGATGGCATTGAAATAATTGATTATAAAACTGGGAATAGCAATGTTCCTACAAGGTCAAGAGACTGGCAATTAGGATATTATGCTCTGGCGGCTTCACAGTTTGGAAAAGTTAGAAGAGTTACTTTAGACATGCTAAGGCATGATAAGCCCCTTGAGTTTGAGATAAATAGCGAGGGAGAAGCTGTCGCTGTGAATTCTGACAGGATAAAAGGATTTAATATTTATAATGTTGAACAAGAATTAGTTAAAATAGCTCATGAAATAATAGATGCTTATAAAAATGGATTTAAGCCTTGTTCTGTTGAAAAGAATTGTGAATTCTGCGGAGAATATGTTTATGGATTATAATTTTGCTATTACGAAATGTTTAAAAACAAAAGCTGCGTAGTCTTTTATATAAAGAGGATAAAAATGGATAAAAAAGAGAAGATAATCATCATCATGTTGATTCTGGCAATATTGTTTTCTATATTATCCATAATAATTAGCCTTAGTAATCCTAATATTTCTATTCCAAAAGGAAATTCTAGTTACAATGGTGGAGGCAAAGGCAGTGGAGATGTAAAATTATTTGTTGAAGGCAATACTGGAGGGAATTATGAAGAAGGATAATATTTTGCTTGTTTTTTCCATTGTTGTTGTTATCATATCTTTGATAGCTGCTAGTTTAACATATTTTTCAATATCTGACTTTGCTAGGAGGATTACGGGTTATGGCACTACAGCAAATCTTAATCTCAGTATTGAGAGTAGTGCTGCGATTAATTTTACAACTGATTTTATAAATTGGGGATCTGGCAGAGTAAATCCTGGTTCAGTTGCAGCTTCTTTGACTACACTTGGCGCGAATAATGTAAGTGGGGGTAACTGGACTTTACAGCAAGCAGGTGGTTTGAGAATTGAAAATATAGGAAATGTTAATATAACTCTTAATTTGAGCGGTGGTAAAACCGCAGCAACGTTTATAGGGGGAACAAATCCTGCTTATGAATGGAACATTACCAATGTTGAAAGTGGGAGTTGCTTGAACTCTACTGGAGGAACAGTTGGCCTTAACCTTAACACTTTCTTTAATGTGAATACAACTACTGCTACATTCTGCCCTCGTCTTAGATTTGAGTCTGGCAATGACTTTATAAGAATTGATTTTAATTTAACAATACCTGAAAACTCTTTGACAGGGGCTTTGACAGATACAATAACTGCCATAGTAACCAGTGCTGCATGACGATATTTAAAGAAAGATATATAAAAGTTGTTTGTTATTTATAGATATGATATTCAAAGAGGTTATTTTAATTTTTGTCTTAGTTATTATTTTTTCTAAATCAGGATATGCTGCTTTAGGAGTAAGCCCTGCAATTGTTAAACTTAATTTTATACCTGGACAGGAATATGTTATTGATTATAATGTTTTTTCTGATAATCCTAATAAGGAGATTAGTCTATCTGTTGGCGGCGAATTAGCTGAATATGTCAAGTTAAGCAAGAATAAACTAATTGGTGGCGGAGGATTTACAGCTACTTTAATGTTACCAGATAAGATAGATAGGCCTGGAGAAAACGAAATAGGTATAATAACAAAAGAAAAGCTATCAGAGGCTAATGGTATAGGAACTGCTATTCAAATTAATGTTGTGATAAAGATTTTTGTGCCTTATCCTGGAAGATATTTAGAAGCGACTTTAGATGTCAAGGATGGAAATATAGATGAAGAGATTCCTGTTGATATTAAATTTGTCAATAGAGGATTAGAAAGCCTTTATGTTAGCAGCTATGTAAGTTTTTTAAGCTCAAACAAAGATAAAATATTTACTATGGCTTTTGACTCTATTTTTATCAATTCAACTGAAGAAAAATACATTACTAAGTTATTAAATACTACTGGTTATAGGCCCGGCGATTATTTTGCTGAAGCTTTTATTAATTATGGGGATGAAATGAAGGCCAATGATAGCTTTAGGATAGGCTCGTTATATATCAATATAACTAATTTCTCTAAAGAGCTATTTGAGGGCTCTATACAAAAGTTTCTGATAAATATAGAGAGCAAGTGGAATGGAGACTTAAAAGAAGTTTATGCTGATGTAAATATTTCTAATTCAACTAAAAGTTTTATTTTTAGGACACCAAATGCGGATTTACCTGCTTGGAGCAGAGGAATATTAGAAGGCTTTTTAGATACTGAAGGGATGAGAGGAGAATATAAAACAGAAATTTCTTTGAAATATAGTTCTGAGAAAAGTTATGCTTCTGGCACCCTTGTTGTTTTGAGAAGAGGGATCAATAGTTTGATTTATGTATCGGGAATTATTGCGCTACTTGCCGTAGTAATAATATTATTTATGATTTGGAAAAAGAAAAAGAATTCTTTTTTTAGGAGGAGCAAATGAAAAAATTAGCTATTATTCTTTTTTTCTTTTCTTTTCTTCTCTTCTTTTCTTCTTTTTTATTTTATTATTTGAATAATTCGCCTTTAGAAGAAAGAGTTATTTATGCTAGTGCAAATCTTACAGATATTTCTGGCTTTGATGTGAGCTCTGCTGCATTGACATTTGGAAATATAGTAAATGGAAGCAGTTCAAGCAGGAACATAATTTTTAACAATAGATATAAGTTCCCATTGACTGTTTTAATAAAAGTTGATGGCAGCATATCTCAATTACTTTATTTTGAAGAAAAATTAATAATTGATTCTGGCGATACAGCTAGAGTTCCTTTTACCGCTTTTGCGGCTGATAATCTGGAAAGAGGCTTTTATTCAGGCAATGTAAGTTTTCTTATTTTTGAGAGAAAAGGTATTTAAGAACAGATTTCTATATTAATTTATGATAATAAAAGGAGGTAAAAATATATTTTTAATTAGTATTATCTTTTTGTCTAGTATTATAATAGTTGTTAATATTGTAATTTACTGGTATCTTTCTGGTTTCATTTATACTATTCACGGGGGAGTTAGTAATACGGCAAATATTTCTCTTTTTGTAGAAGGGGATTCAGTTGCTCCGTTAATCTCTATAATTGACCCTGCTAACACAAGTTATACTGCCCATAGAATTCAACTTTTATATACTGTTTCCGAAGATACTGCTTTAAGCAGCTGTTGGTACAGCCTTGATAGTGGGCTTACAAACGTTACTATAGTATGTGGTAATAATATCACTGGAATTACTAGTTCTTCCGGAAGCAATAAATGGACCGTATATTCTAATGATACTCGAGGTAATTTAAATTTTAGTTCTGTAACATTTGTTGTTTCTATTGCTGCAGCAGATACTGGCAGTGGAGCAGGGGGCGGTGGTGGAGGCGGAGTGGACCAAACAACTACAAGGGATTTTGATGTTATTCCTAGCGAGATTAATATAGTGGCTATTGCTGGAGAGGCCATTAATAGAGATTTAATAATTAAGAATATTGGAAAATCAAATTTAACATTGAATGCGGAAGTTAGTGGAATTTCAGATATGGCTTCTTTGGATAATATTTTATTTAGGCTGAAACCTGGGGAAGAAAGGACAATCAATTTAAAGATAAAGATACCTGAAAGTGGAGTTTATGCAGGCAAAATAGTCTTTGGTTCCGGCAATATAAGAAAAGAAGTTCTTGTTTTAATAAATGTCAGAAGCGAAAAGAAGCTTTTTGATGTTTCTATTAGTTTGCCTGAATCTAATAAGCTGATATTAATCGGAGATAATTTAAATGCTTTTGTATCTTTGACTCAAGTAGGCCCGCCTACTCGATTAGATGTAACTGCGAGATATATAATAAAGGACTTTAATGGCAATTTAATTACTAAATCTGAGGATACTTTCTCTGTTTATCAGGCAAAAAGCTTCATAAAAGAATTTGATACTTCTAATTTGCCAGAAGGAGATTATGTTGTTGGAATTGAACTAGTTTATCCAGGAGGCTTTGCCAGCTCTAGCGCGCATTTCGTAGTTTATAAGAGAAAAGCACTGAATTATAGGATTATAATATTAGGAGTTTTGTTTATTTTAGCTGTAATAGCTATAATCTACGCAATATTAAAATATAAAAGAGCTGAAAATAATAGAAAGAGGAGGAAAAATGAAATATAAAATAATTATATGCTTATTATTTATTTATTTTCTTTTTAATGTTTCTGCTGAAAAAGATGATTTTGAATTAAATACTTTATTGATTAAATCAGTTGTAAAAGAAGGAGAATCTCTTAATTATCCCATAAGTATTATGAATAATAGGGATAAGCAGTCTTTTAATGTAAATTTTTTATCCAATAAAGATTTTGCATATATTCATAACGAAAATTTTGAGATAGGAAAAAATGATGGGGGAGATTTTGTATTAGCTTTTAATGTTAGTGATTATTCTCCGGGAGTTTATCTTGGAGAAATTATTGTTTCAGGTGAGGAAAATTCTGTTAAAATCCCAGTTATATTGGAAATTGAAAGCAATTCTTTTAAGGCTGATGTTGTAGCAAAATTTCCTTCAGCATTCTCAAAATTCTCGCCAGGAGAGAATTTTGTTGTTGATTTAGATGTTTATAATCTTGCTTCTGGCAGAGGAGATTTCTTGCTAAACTTTTCAATAAGCAATTTTAGAGGCGAGAATATTCTATCTGAATCTCAAGAATTAAATGTTAATAATTATATTCAAATTAGAAAAACTTTCCTTCTTCCCCAGGAAATTGAATCTGGAGATTATGTTTTTTTTGTTTCTGTAACTGATTTGGAATCTAACAGCATAGGACTTAGTTCCTTGCTTTTTACTGTTTCATCAGACTTATTGCTTGGGCCAGATTACGTGGCTAACAATTACTATTTGTATTTTTCATTGTTTTTGATATTAATACTCATTGTTGCATTTTTTGTTGTAAGCCATTATTGGAATAGAAGGCTTATTGTTAGTTCAAATCAATGGAGAAAGCAGGTTTCTGACATAAAGAAGAATAATTTTGGAAATTTTAAGATACAAATAAGAAAACTTGAATACCAGAAAAGCTTGTTGGATAAGGCATATAATTATAATTTTATTAAGAAACCATCTTACGAAGAAGGCAAGAAGAGAATTAATGAATTAATTAAGAGGCTAAAGAAACGTTTATAAATCCTTTAAACTTTATATTAACATGAAAAAGAAAGGGGTTAAAAAAGAAGGGAAAGAATATAAGCCATCACTTTCTGGAGCTATTAAGGATCTTGATAATGAAATAAATGAGCTGCAGAAAGATAAGTCTTTATTGCATAGGCAATTAAAAGATGTTTCTTCTTCTCTTAATGTTGATAATGAAAAAGAAAATAAGCTTCAGGGAGAGATTGCAAAATTGATTCAGAAAGAAGCTAAACTTAACCAAAAAAGAAAGATTCTTGAATCAAAGATAGATAATGTTTCTGAAAAATTGAATAAAATTTCTAAAATAAAATCAGAAATTTCAGATATTTAAATTGAACATAAAAATAAAGTATAAAAATAAATTTTTTCTAGTAAAAGCTAGAAAAACAAATTTTATTTCTAAATTTACTGGCTTAATGTTTAAGACAAGGAATACTGGCAATTTATTATTTGATTTTGGCAAAGAAATCAATATTTCTTTTCATTCTTTTTTTGTTTTTTTCCCATTCATTATATTGTGGCTAGATTCTAAAAATAATGTTCTTGATTGGAAAATTGTCAGGCCCTTTAGTTTTTCTATTAGAAGCAAGAGGCCCTTTAGAAAAGTTTTGGAAATTTTTTTAAATAACAAATCTGAAATTTCTAATTATTTCTTGAATTTCCGTCGAAAAAAAGGAAAAGTTTAAATACAACAGCGTCTATATTATCATATTAAAGGAGGTGTTAGATGGGAAAAGTTATTGCGAAGAATGTTGTCAATAGAAAACATGGTTATCTTTACTATGTTGACGGCAAGGGCAATGTCTGCGAGGCTAAAATGGCTCGTGGCGGACGCAAGAAAAAGAAAAGATAATTAGAAGATTTTTATTTTTTTTATTTTTTATTTTATGTTTGAGAAGAAGATATTTAAAGAGGCTTGTTTTTGCAGTATTATGAGGAAAAAGAGGGCTGAAGTAAAGAGGAGATTGTTATATTTTGGGATTGTTTTTGTTGCTATTCTTTTATTATTGGTTTTTGTATCTGATTTTATTCTTGGCAAGACAGCAGTATTTCTGACACTGAAAGAAGCTGTTAAAGACTTAATTTTTCTTATAAAAAGAGGAACTGTTTTAGAAGCGCCCCCTATTACCTATTATGTTTCTCCTAGTGGAAACGGAAGCCGCGATGGTTCTTCTTTTACTAACGCTTTTAATTTTACTCAATCAATCCAATTGGCAAATAGCAATACTTTGCCTATGACTTTTCTTTTAGACGCTGGAAATTATAAGAATTTTTCAATTACTAGTGGAATTAATAGAACTGATTGGAATCAGGGAGTTATTTGGAAATCTTTTGAGAAGAGCAAGGCTATTTTTAGCAGCTTTACTATATCTGGTAAATTTGAGAGATATTTTAGTTTTGAAAATATAAAAGTTGAGCCTGGGCCTGAAGTCCTAGGACCGACAAAAAGTATTATTATTATTACCAATTCAGACCATATGCATTTTAATGGTATTCAAATAATTGGCAATTGGACAGGAAATGTTAGTTCTACTGCAGGCACTGGATTTTATTTTCCTCCTGATTTTATTGCTGGTCCTATTATGGATGATATTGTTATTGAGAATAGTATTATTAGGAATATTAGCGGCGGCATTCAGTTTTCTAATAAAGTTGGGACTGGATATATTGTTAGAAATAATACTATTGGAGATCTTGCTAGAAGCTCTATTCTTACTTCTAGTTTGGGCGGCGGAAATATTTTGATAGAAGGGAATCATCTTTTAAATACTCGCCAACTTTTTACTGGCGTTGGTTTAACACATGCAAGCGG
>ORJL010867510.1_pt1 | contig 21167 bp, 15 predicted proteins | sample 1779941 | NCBI WGS metagenome assembly ORJL01 (sample SAMEA104232317, study PRJEB22302) | groundwater metagenome | biome: forest; feature: aquifer; material: groundwater | place: USA | collected 2011-08-07 | depth 5.8 m
CTTCTCGACGAGTTGGGCATTCAAGGACTGCGCCGCTTGTTCCTTCTCGACGAGTTGGGCATTCAAGGACTGCGCCGCTTGTTCCTTCTCGACGAGTTGGGCATTCAAGGACTGCGCCGCTTGTTCCTTCTCGACGAGTTGAACACTCAAACTTTGCACATCCCGATCTCGCGATGAAAACAGCTGTGTGAGTTTCTCATGCTCGCCACTAATCCACTGCAAACGTTGAGAGCGTTTTGAAATTTGTTCCAGCAGGTGACGGATTGTCAAATCTCGTGGCGATAAAGACGGTTTAGGAATTTTGGGTGGCATTAGAGCATTCCTCCTTCATCAACCGCGTCATAGAACGATGATTTAGCGGCACTCATGAAGAGTTTACATAAGACATCCAAATTGGTAATTCGCAAATCAGAATCAGGTTCAGTCATCAGCGCAATTACCAAATCTAACGAATGATATTTATGTTTGTTAAGATACTCAAAAACCTTTCCCATCGCATAAACATCACAAAAGACCCCGTCAGGAGGTCGCCCAGCTACACCCAGCCCCGGAGGAGAAAAAATCGGATTCTTATCAGAAACTGCCCACCCAAAGTCTATAAGAACGGGTTTGTTTTGGCGCACTAGGATATTCTCAGGACGAATATCACGGTGAGTAATACCTTTATCTCTCAGCACGGTTAACAAATTCAAACAGTGGATCATAAAATCAAGAAGAGACCCTAAAGTGTCTCTAATAGAATCGGCATTTTCTAATAAGGGCTTACCTGAAATTTTTTCCATCACAACCACAGAGTAGGCATTCTCAGTCCTTAAAGACTTCGCTTTAGGAAAGTAATCACTTTTTAGCAAAGACAGAAAATGATATTCGCGCTCAGCCAGGTTTAAAGTCGTTTGTTTGCAGATACCCTTGTCAGTGTCATAAATAACACTCCAATAATCAATATTATTATGGTGGGCAAGCTGGCGGCTATAAATAATTTTCTCGCGCGGGTGAATGAGCGGCAAGGGTGTCGAAAAATCTTGTATTAGGGGATTGGCAAAGGCAATGTAAAGTTTCCGTGTTGAAGAAATTTCCCCAACATATTCATAGCGTGCAAAATGCGTTTTCAATGCCCGCTCAAATGCGTCAAACGTGTACGGCTCTTTATTTTGATCTTTGTTCCAATCTAAATGATGGAAAAATTGAATAGCAGGATCAGCCGGATCAATCCATTCAATTATCAGCATATACTTGGTAATGGACGAAAGTTTTGCAACTAGCGTATCTAGAGAGCCGGTGAGTGCTGTGCAAGAATAGCCCCAATGAACCAATGCCAGCGCAATAACGCAATCAGCCGGGCGATCCCAATCAACAAAGTTGACGTTGCTTAACTCAAGCGTATCAATCTTAAACTTCCGTTTAGCGTCTTTAATCAAATCTAAATAGGCTTCATCTATATCAAGAGCAGTAACGCCTTTTGCGCCTTCTTGCAATGCCCAAAAAGAAAAGAAGCCGGCATTAGCATCAATGTCGAGTACGGTTCTATGCTTAAAATGAGATAGATTAAAAAAGGGAGATAAGAGTTCCTGTTTTCTTTTTAGAATTTCACTGTTGGCTACTACACGGAATGGGCTTTTAAGTAAAAAAAAATCTTGGTAGCCATGAATTTCCGCTAAACTATTATTAATACTTAGGCTAGGCGGAGGAGCAAACTTATTAGGAGTTTCGTATAGAAGTGGAAGAGCCATTTATCGAATCCCTAATGCTTTATCAAATTTCCCATCTCACTTGAGCATTTCCTGGCAACTGCGTATACGCCCATACAACGTCATCTGCTTTGCCCAGCATTTTTATTCGCCCATTCTCTAACCATACAGCCCGTTGGCATATTCTTTTTACGGTTTCGGTATCGTGCGAAACGAATAACACTGTCGTGCCGTGTTCCATTAAAGCGCGCATTCGCTCAAAAGACTTTTTCTGAAAATCTTTGTCGCCCACACCGAGAATTTCATCCACGATCAAAATATCGGCGTCCACATCGGTAGCAACGGCAAACCCCAACCGCGCCATCATGCCACTTGAGAAGGTGCGTATAGGCGCATCAATAAACTCGCGCACCCCGGCGAAATCTACGATGCGGTCTACGCGTTCGGCTATTTCTTTACGTGAGCGTCCCAGCAATGCGCCATTCATATAAACGTTTTCGCGCGCGGTTAATTCTGAGTCAAACCCGGCACCTAATTCAAGCAATGGGGCAACTTGCCCTCGCACTCGCACGCGCCCGCTTGTAGGTGAAATGACCCAGGCGATCACTTTAAGCAATGTGCTTTTGCCCGCCCCATTGGCTCCCACAATCCCCAACACCTCACCTTTACGAACCGTCAAACTAACGTTGTCCAGCGCCAACAAATCGTGATAGCGTGTTTTACCGTTGAGCAAACGCCGAATCGCAAATTCCTTAAAAGTTGGCACACGTTCTTTTGGTATCTGGTAGCGCACGGTGATATTTTCAAGGGCGATGGCGGCAAAATTATGATCGGGTCCGACCCAATCGCCATCTGGCGCGAAGACCGTCATATTCGATACACAATCCTATTTGCCCGTGAGCCAAAAAATGCCCAACCAGCCAACAAAACTAACAACGATGACCCTGCCGCCGCCAACAACGCTTCAAGGCTTGGCAACGACCCATCATAAATCGGCATGCGGAAAAATTTCAGCAAATGATAAAGTGGGTTAAATTTTATAAGCCAGGCAAAAGAGGATGGCAAGGCATCTGTCGGATATACAATAGGCGTCATCCAAAACAGAATTTGGATTGCCACTTGATAGATGTCAACAATATCAACAAACTCCACTGCCAAGGCAGAGATAAACAGCCCAACGCCCAGCGTAAACACCGCCAAAAAGAATATAGCAAATGGAAGAAGCCACCACGTTGGATAAAACGGCGCGCCAGTGAGTATCATAATAACAACCAGAGGCAGCAAGGTAACAATAAGGTTAAACAACCCGTTCCCCAAAGCGGCAACAACAAAAATGCTGCGCGGAACGTAAGTGCGCTTGAGCAAGCCCGCGCCCCATACCAGAGAACTGACTGAAAATAGAGTTGTCTGAGAAAAAAAATTCCAAAACATAATCCCAGCTAACAAATATACGGCGTAGTGTGTAATCGAACTGCGGAAAATTTCGGAGAAAACAAAAGTCAACACCGTCATAGTCAGGAGAGGGTTGAGTAACGTCCAAAAAACACCTAACACAGAGCGTTTGTAGCGCGTCGAAATTGAATTAATAACCAACAATCGCAAAAATTCGCGGAAGCGATACAGCTCGCGCAGTTCGTCAACCAGCGGGATTTTTCGCGCGGCCGAGTCGCGAATCTGAACAGCCATCAATCAACGCCTCTCACTCGAAAACAGTAACACTCGCACGCGTTTCGTTCCCTCAAACTGTTTTGCTTGAATGAAATAGTATCTTTCATTAAGCCAATCTTCAACATCAAAACCTTCGGTTCCGCGCAGTATCGAATCGTCCGACACAAACCAAATCCGTTTATAAGAACTGGAATTTTCAAATAAAGATTTATCAGCTACATCAGCATCAATTCCGGGAAGGTAAAAGGGATCGCCGGGCAGTGTGTCATTAGCGATGCTATCGAAGATCGGTAGCCCCACCCACATTCCGCGTGGTCTCCCAAAATTTAGATAAGCATACCAGAAGTCGCTAAGGTAACCCCGCACTGTGATCAAATCACTTTCATTCGCGTTGGCATTTAGAAAATTCACCGCATCAGTAATTGCGGTTTGATCGCCCAAATATGCGGGATCTCTCTGATACATATTCAACATCATGACAGGCACAAAAATCGCCATAGATGTTGCTAAAGTTACAGCAATCACTATTCTTTTGATAGATGGAATTGCTTCACTGCTCAACTTTAACGTGACTACTGAAATGACTAAACATCCTGTCAGCGCCAAACATAGTAACACTACGTCGCCTGAGTTGGTCGAGAAATTTCGTACCCATGCTAACGACCAAGGTTGACCAGAAAAGACAAGCCGCCAATGTCCGGCAATTGCTGAATAGTAAGTATCCCAAATAGCGATATCGAAAAACGCCCTGCGATCCAACTGTAAAACTATTGCCGAATATGCCGTAGGGGCAATTAAAACACCTGGCAGTTGTGTCAATACGCCTATACCTAAAACACTACCTAACACTAGTTTCGCGCCACTTTGAAAATGCTTCTGTAGCCAAGCAGCAGCAGGCAAAGTAGCAATGGCAAGACCGGGCAAAGATGGAAGCAAATAACGAGTGCCCCATTGTGAATTCGTCCAGCGATAATCGTAAAAGTATGCTTGAGCGAGCACCAATGCGAAGAAGATTGCTGTTGGGGCGAGCAGTTCTTGCCACGCGGTACGCCAAGCCACCACCCATGACGCTAAAACCAGTAAGACCATAGGAGCGTAAAAGACTATACCTTTACCGGGGCTAATTAGAGCGCCGGCGACGGCGGAGAAAAATCCATCGTGAGGTATAACTCGCAACCATTCTATCAACCAAAAAAAATAATCTCGCGAAGATCGATATGTTCCAATTGTCGTTGGGCGGGCAAGCAAAAACACACATATCACTAAGAATATAAAAGCGCCAGTGATAATAATTTTTCTGGATGAAGATGACGTATCAGCACGAACCAAAGATCGGGTTATCGCCGCTAACACTAAGATCGGAATTATTGGGATGACAATGTTTTTTGCCAGCACGCCCCCAGTGAGCATAACGACAAGAAGAACTAAAAACAACAACCGGGATCGGGCTGATCTTCCTACGACTAAAACGAGTTCAAAACATAGCAGCGCACCGGCTACGAACATCATAGCTAAGGGGTCGCGGAAAAATGTTTTGGCGTAAGGCCAGGCAAACGTGCCGATCCCAAAACAGAGTGAGGCGAAAGATGCTAATGGTAATGAATATCCTAACCGAACCCCAATGACTAGCACTAAGACACCCGTAATAGCAGTCCAGAAGGATGTCAAGAAAAATAATGTTTGGATACTACCGTAGTTCGTCTTACTTATTAGATTGTAAACGAATGAACCAAAGACTGATAAGGCTGGATCTACTTCATGAAAACCGCCTTTGAGTCGGGGGTTCCCATAGACTTGCATTGCCGAAAGGCGTTGCTCGATTGCGAATGTTTGCGCTCCACTAGTAAGATGAATCTCATCCTCTGATGTAAAGGTTCCACCGTACGACAGCATGTATAAGGTGAAGAGGAGTGTAAATATAGAAGCCGAAGCAACGATCAATTGTCGTTCAGTACTTAATTTATTTGTAGACAAATGATTGAGATTGATCTGCTGAGTAACCACGTAGCTACGCTAGGGCCGTTTGATACACTGCAATAGTCTCGCGGGCGCATTTATCCCAAGAGAAATCACGCGCGCGTGCCATGCCGCGTTGCTTATACTCGACCTGTCTATCAGAATCTTCTAAAATTCTCATCAGCGATTCCGTCCAAGCCGTTTTGTCATTGGCGGGCAAAACAGTACCGGCGTTAGCCACAACCTCTGAGAGAGCAGGCGCAGAAGAGACGAGCACCGGAATGCCGCATTGCATCGCTTCTAGCGGCGGTAAGCCAAAACCCTCGTAGAGGGATGGGAAAACGAACGCCACTGCGCCGTTGTAGAGCATGGGCAATTCAGACTCGGGAACGAAGCCGGTAAAAATAACTTGCTCTTTAATTCCAAGGCGCTCCGCTTGTGCTTCCAAAGCACGATAGGGCGAATCGTCTCCGGGCCAACCTTTGAAACCTGCCAAGACAAGTGGAAAGCGGTATCGCAAGTCCAAAGGTAATTCTGAATAGGCTTCAATTAAAAGGCTTAAGTTTTTGCGCGGCTCCAGTGTGCCGAGATAAAGGACGTACCGTGGAGGCAACCCTCGCTTTAGTAAATATTGCCGAACCAATTCGGGAGCTATAGGTCTAAAGTGGGAATCAGCCGCAAGATGAACCACGTCCACTTTTTCTGCCGGGATGCCTAACAGTTCCACCAGCTCATTCTTTATGGCTTGGGATATTGTGATGATGCGACGTACTCTGCTTAAACTTTGATAGAAGTATTTATTAAATACATCTACCCGCACTTTAGGGTGAGTCTCAGGATAGAGACGCACCGAGAGATCCAGAATAGTTAACACGACCGGAGCCGGGAAGCCCAAAGGAACCGAATTAAGTTCGTGATAGAGTTCATAGCGGCGCAGCTTTCCCCCCAGCCCAAAAAGCTGACGCCGACCCCAATCAACCCACAACGGGTAGTTTTTTAGTTTTCGCAGACTATCCTTGATCCGAGAGTAGGTCGGCGCATTGTTCGACTCTAAAGCAAAATCAGGCAATCGATCCGTGAAGCGAGGTGGAGCAAAAAACTCATACTCGTTTGCGGCATCAATTTGTAACAATGCTTCAGACAAGCTGCGGGTATACCGACCCACTCCTGAACGCGCCGCCAGCAGTGGCGTCGCATTTATTAAAATTTTCATATCTTCTGCTTGGCGATACGACAGTTCCTTCGGAACCGTCGTATCTTGTTGGCTACCTTATGGACATGGCGTCCCTTGTGATTGATTCTGCCTGCATTGTTGCGTCTGAACCGCCTGAATCGCTTGAACCGCCTGTTCAGTCCCTTGGCGCGATCTTTCCGTTGCCTGCACATCAATAGGTGTGATTATTACTGGTGGTCGTGATGTAAATGTTGGCAGTCTAGTAGCTGTTGGTATTGAGGTGCCGGTTGCCGTTGGCGCAGTTGTGGCGGTAGGTCTGACACCGATATCAAATAAATCAAGTCCTACATACCCATCGTAGTTTACTGGGTCGGGGGAACCTGGATTTCGTCCAGAATCGGTTCGCGAATGTTGCCCTCCCAGCAATGACTGAGTAAGCAATCTGCATCTTCCCTCAAAGCAATCAGCGTCAAACAATTGAGTCAACGGATCATAACGCGCACCCATAATGGAGCCAATAACGAACGCTTCGACATCTAAATTCGTTCTAATTTTGAAATTGGTTCCTGGTTTCACTGTGATATTGACAACGACGACTCCACGCTTGAGCGTCAGCACTGTATCCGGGAGTTTCAAGTTCAAATCACTCAACTGTGCCAGTTCAACCTCTGTATTAGGACCGACAAGCACACTTGCGCCATCCGCAAGAGAAAATCGCGCCTTTCCGTTCTCTACTTGAATGTATGATCCGTAACCTGCCTTGATCGTCTGTCCTAGAGTAAGCTGACGGCTTGGCTGTCCTGATTCTTGAAAAAATACAGCGCCAGTTATATTTTCGACTCTGGCTTGACCCACTGGCACAGGTGCAGTAGCGGTTGGTCGAAGTGAAGGCTCGATCACTCCTACATAGCCGCCAAAACACATAAAGGCTAATAGAGTAACTCCCACAGCCGCAACACCCGCTAACTTCCTTGGATCTCGCCTGACATCTCGAATAAACTTTGCCAGAGGACTGGGCGGTATCTCGATGATCGCCACTGAGACGTTATCATCTACCTTGCGTCCCTTTGCTACACCAATAAGTGCTCGAACCGCTTGGTCAGCCGAGTAACTTTCCAAGTGAGTGAGAAACTCGGATTCGGAGACATATTGGAGCGATTCGTTTCCCCGTCGGCTTTTGATCAACCCATCGGAACATACAAGAATGAAATCACCCGGCTTCAATTCCAAACCTTGATTCTTCTTGGCACTCTCCTCTGTTTCACCCTTATTGCCAAACTCGCCTTGATGCAAATACAGTCCTAAATCAACTCTGATCTTGGGGTTTAGCCCAACAGCACGAGCCAGTTCACCAGCGCGGGAATGTTTGAGGGCGCGTTCTTTGTCGGCTTTTTTAGCTTTGACCGCTTCATATGCCCAGGTGTGATCCACCGTAACTTGTAGGACTTCGCCGCCACGAATAAGATACACGCGACTATCGCCGACATTTGCTACATACAATTTATTGTCATGTACAACAGCCACTGCCACAGTCGAATTTCGATCACGCCCTTCTTCGACTCCTTCCTGATATACATCGGTGTTCGCCTGCTCAATAGCCTCTCGCAATGTATTAGGGATATCTATTACAGAAGAGGATCGGCGTAGTTGCCTAATAATCGACTCAATCGTCAATTCGGCGGCGCGTTCTCCCGCTTCGTTTCCACCCACGCCGTCCGCTATAATTGCCACTTTCAGTTCGCCAATCACACCTCCAAATGAGCGATCTTCAAAGTCTCGGTCACGATAATAGCCCGGGTCACTGTGTGCAAATACTTCTCGAGATTTGGTTTGAGTTTCCATGAAGGTTATCCTATATTAGCAGTCTAGCCAAAGAATGAACGGGATACTGTCAAAGCTGTAGCACCTTTACCATGCTTGTGAAGAAAGCGTATCACTTCATCAATGTTGGGACGATCACGAGGTGGTTTCGCCATGCAGTGATTAATGATGAAACGATCAAACTCTGGCGGCACATCTTTGTTGAAGCGACTGGGGGGTAGCGGATTCTGATTCCTAACTTGATCGGCAAGTTTATCTTGATCACGTGATTCAAAAGGTGTTTTTCTGGTCAACATTTCATAAAGCAAGACACCAATCGTCCACACGTCTACTTTGCCGGGGTCACGATCTCCCTTGGGCTGAGTAGCGGCAGTAGAGGGTATGGGTTGCATTTCCGGGGGCATGATATGTTGAGTTAAAGCGACAGGACGATGTTGGCTAAGCTCAGCCGCTATCCCGAAGTCAATCAATACAGGGTCAAATTGATCCCCAATATTCTTTACAGATCCTCGGAACATAACATTTTCGGTTTTAATGTCGTTGTGGCTTAGATTACTTTCACTTTGTATATGTTTAACACCAAGAGCAATATTACCCGCAATTTGCGCCGCTTCTTCAGGCATTAACTTACCTACCTGCTTAAGATGATCGGCAAGCGTGACTCCAGATAGATATTCCATAACGAAAAACCATGGCTCGCCTTTAAGACGCGGCGCTCGGAAGAAGTAAATTGGGTTTCTCTCTCCTTCTATAGGATATATTTTGACAATGCGAGAGTGGTTAAACTGCTTTAGGAGATCAACCTCACGCAAAATTGCGTCATTCTTTATCTGATCATCATTTCCGCCATCCGTATCGCTTATCTTAAGGGCTACTTCATCTCCTCCGGCGGTTCGGCATAAATATACGCGGGCAAAGCCGCCACTGTTCAACTCACGTATCACTGTATAACGATTTCCCAATTTTTCATTAGGTCCTAGTCTAGTCATAATATTTAACCTTCTTGATCCTGCTCATTCGGATCAAAATCATCAAGACTCTCGGCATTGCTTGAGGATCTTTTTGAACGCGCGAGGTTTGTTTTACGAGAAACAAGCATAGGTTCATCAGACGTATCATCAGGCATCGTCGCCCGAGCAGGTTTGGTAACTCGGGAGACAGAGCCATCTGCTATTTCAAATCTGAACTTGATCCCCCCACGCGCTACACTAGCTAGCTCAATAATATCGCCATGGTGAAGCTCCTCTTTACCTAACCCTAATTTTGTGCCGTTCAACCATGTGCCATTACTACTGTTGTCGCTGATCATCCACGTACGAGTCGGCTCTTTATCACGATCATGAATAGTGCAGTGCAGACCACTAAGAATCTTTCTCGTAAATACCAGTCCGGCTTTCTCAGGGTCTGCTCCAATAGGCGTTTCGCTATAAATCTCGTACTTCTTGCCTTCTATGTTTTCATCTGGCGGAAAACCATCAAGCGGGATTAGAAATGCTTTGGGTCTTCTCCCGCCTTCACCTCCCATTATTTGCGTAACCCTGTTTTTAACGACCTCAGTGACTTTCCTTGCTCCTTCAGCAATTGGCCGGCGGAATAGGATAACTAAAATAAGAATCGCAAGCAAAATCCCGGTTTGAATAACTGCTACTGGGGTAAATCCTGCATTACATGCACTTAATAGCGTGGAACCTATCCCTGGAATCGTTCTTAAGTACGCACATTCCGAGTTGTCAGAAAGAGGATTTAGGAATGAGACTACGCCCGTAATTGTAGCCAATGATTTCTGCCCAAGTTCGTCAGTGACTTCTACTTTAAGTTCAACGGGCTTTTCTATTGGTGTGCTTGATGGCTGGGCAACTACAAAGTTGCCTAAATCCCATACCCAATCATAGTTGGGACCAGCGCTGGAGCGTACACCCATCGAAGTCCCATTAACAAATAGCTCAGCACTAGTGAACTTTTGATCGCCAAAAGCTTTCTGCACAGTTACAGATACGGTTTGAGTCGGCGGCGGTATAGATGCGGGGTCCCTGACATTCTCTTTGGCATGGCGGCGAACTACAAAACCGTTCTGAAGGGAAGTGAAAGTAATCTGTGCTAAGCCGGTTGGAGGGGTATAGTCTATGGAAGCAACTGCGTTAGATACGGCGCTGCTCTTAATGGTAATCGTCCGCTTTGCCGCCCCGCCAATCGTGGAGCGAAATGTAATCTGATATTGTCCGCGTTGTCGCGCTAGATCGCTATAAATGGATTTAAGGCTTTCGGAACCTGTGTAATTAATAAAGACGCCGCGCTTAGAAGGATCATTGGCATTCGGCTCTCTCGCAAGTCGCTGAAGTGGAGGCGTTAGCCCGACCACATCGCCTTGTCGAAGTTGGACGACATGAACCTGAACTCCTTGTTGAGTCGCTTGCTTGATAAGATCGTCAGGAAGCCCGACTTCCCAGCCACTTGAGAGAACGATAATTGCTTGATGCCGGTTTGCCCCATCCGTTGCTTGCGCAAGTTCCTTCAATGCGGCATCAATTGCTGGGATACTCTGTGGCGATGATACCGGAACATATGTGGTGATCGCACTCTTCATTTGGTCCACTTTCGAAGTGAGCGGGCGAACTGACACCGCTTGAGCGTCGCGCTGTTCTATAATAGCCACAGCATCATTGTCATTCTGCATGATCTGAGTCGCAAATTGTAGGATAGCCTCTTTCGCTTCTTCAAATCGTGGTTTCAATGTGTACCCCGGCGCTTCTGTAGGAGAAACACCGGGATGTATCACAAATACAACTTGCAACCCCACTTCTACCGGGGTTGCTGCGAGTAGTTGAACCGGGAGATTATTCTCGGTAACGTTGAGGCTACTCGCCTGCAATCCAGAAATCGGGAACCCGGATGAATCGGCTACACGCGCGCGGAAAGCCACAACCGGAAATTGCTTGGTATCCACCTGTTGGCTCTTAATTGTGATCGTGCTAATTGCAACTTGCGCCTCTACGGGCGAAACATATAGACCCAAAAATCCAATAATCAACAAAATGCTGAAAAACTTTCTTAAATGTGTTCTCGAATTACGACTAAGCAGTTGATACAACATAATAGGGACTCCTAATTCAATGAAGTTGATAATTACCCACTTGTAGGAAATCTAAATTCCAAAGATACGCCATTTCCGCCTCCTAACAGCAGATGATCGCCATGCCGCAATTGGCGCCGCTCTCCAGATTTCAATTTATGTTTATCCGCGTCGCGCGTGAGAAAAGTCCCGTTGCTTGAGTTTTTATCTACAACAAAGTAGTCACTTCGTTCATGAATAATTTCGGCGTGTCGGCGCGAAACGACGCCATTTCGATCAAGGTCGGTTAGATCAACATCCGGGAGATGGGTCGGAGGATCGGCTCTGCCTATCGTTGTTTTCGCGCTGATTAACTCGAATTTGTGTCCGTCTATTGTCGTTAATCTAGGAGAACGCGTGTCCACAATCGGCTTTTCGGGCATTACAGGCGAAGCGACATGGGCTTCGCCTTTCGGCAATCTAAAAATAAGGGTGATGTCGCCAAACTGAATTTTCTGGTTCTCAGCTAGCGCGCGCTTCACACCCTTTGGCAACCTCATTCCGCCGATCCAAGTGCCATTCTTGCTTCCCAAATCCGAGAGGACGAACTTACCCGGCGACACCATCCGTATCTCAGCATGCATACGACCTACTGAGCGATCAGGATCAAGAGTAGAGAGATCGATCAAATGCTCCATAGGCTGTTCGCCCTGACGCCCGATTATGGAAACAGGCAGTTTCAAAGCCAGAATGTCACCCGCTATATTACGACTGACAAAAGAAGGAGCCGTAACATCGTAAGACTGTTTAAGCAGATTCGTAACACGAGAGTTTAATGTGAATATGCCGCCGCTTAAAACGCCGGCACCCCCTAAAGTTTGGTTGCCCTTTATTATCAAGGGACTATCTTCTGACACCAGTGTATATTCAACAGCATATTTTTCGCTTGCCGGGCGTTCCCATCCTAGCGACTCCTGTACAGCAGGCGCTAGAATATCGAGCCGAACATAAACAGGCAGCTCTAAATCACGCCGATGAGTGTTGTTTTTGAGAGTAAGAAGAACTGTTTCACGCATAGAATTGGACTTTTGACAAACGTCCAAACACCTAACAGGTAAAAGTTAATTTCACATCGCCAAGTTCAATGACATCGTTGTGATTAAGTTGCTGCCGTGCGTCCGGTTCCAATTCCACGCCATTTATGATCACACCGTTCAGGCTGCCCAAGTCTTGTATATAAAAACAATCATCTTGTCTGAAAATCCGCGCATGCCTCCGCGAGACAGTCGCTTCGGCATCCACGTCCGTAAGATCAATATCAGCTTTGACACCCTGAAACTTGCCTCGACCAACCAAAATACTTTCACTTGTGAATTCGAATTTCTCACCCGTTTGTGTCTGAAGGCTGGGAATAGTAACAACGGATGTTTTTTGCTTAGATGATAATTGCAATTTGTATAATGCCCTTTCTAAATCTTGCTTCAGTTCACCTATGGATTGATAGCGATCAGCGGGAGACTTCTGAGTTGCCTTCAAGATAATATCTTCATATGAAATAGGCAGGTTGGCATTGTATGTCCGCGGCGACGGCGGAGTCTCATTTACATGTTTGTGATATAAAACTATCAGGTCATCGCTCCTAAATGGAACATGTCCAGTAGTCATTTCATACAGCAATACACCTAGCGAATAAATATCTGAACGACTATCCACGTCCCCCGTAAACTGCTCCGGTGACATATATAATGGCGTACCTGTAAAACCGCTCGTGAGGGTATGTATAGTTGTTCTAACTAACTTGGCTATACCGAAATCGGTTAATTTTATTATCAAAGCGGAGTCTTTGCGTTTAAAAATGATATTTGAAGGCTTAATATCTCGATGTACTACGTGTCGCGAGTGAGCATGTTCCAGAGCGCCACATAATGCTAACGCAATATATGATGCTTCAAAAATTGTCATTATCTCTCCAGTATTGTGAAGCCTCTCCAAGATTTCTAATAATGTATCTCCCTCAACATATTCCATCACAAGACAGTATAGATTCTCATGCTCGATGTAATCATATATTTTTACTATATTAGGATGATCTAATTGGGCAAGCAGTTTTGCTTCTTTTTGAAAACGCGCAACAAAGTCGCCTTCTCGCGTGAGTTTCTCCAGAATCACTTTTAGCGCAACTTTACGATCCAATGCCTTTTGATAACCTAAATAAACCGTTGACATCCCTCCCTCACCAAGGATGTCTTGAATCTCATATTTTTTTTCCCTCTCGAGATATGCGACCAGTTCCCCTTTATCTATAGAATTTGACATGTCAGTTTATTTTATCCATTAGGTTGCCGTTAGGGAAACCGGGTGCTATGCTGGCGCAGGCTCGCCACATCATCCGGTAATCTAGCAATCTGTATCAACTGCGTATTTCCCGATCCCACCCATATAGCCTTTCCGGGCACGGTGGCGGTATAGCGGACGATTTCGCTAGCTTTCGGAACGAGGTCGCTAACATCGGATGCGGTTTCAACAAAGACAAGACCGCAGCGGTGTTTCTTAAGAGCCTTAAACGGTTCGCCCTCAAATATCATGCGCGGACCCGCAACTACCATTGACCAGTTAAGCGGCAGGTCGTTCTTAAAAAGCTCGGTGAACTTTTCGACGAGTGGGTCGTTACCTTCAATAAGGTAATCAGCATTGTCAATCAATACTACATGATGAACGTTGCTTGTTTTGTTTTGAGATTCACTTTGGAGTTTAGATATCCAGCTTATCACCGATTGACTGGAATAGAATTGGCGCAGGGAAGGCTGGAAAGACTCAATAGTTTTTAGCAACCCAATTTGCTTGGCAGAATCCGACTTCAGATCGACACCATAGATTTGTACCTCGGCAGGTGTATATCGAGCGGCAAGCAATAACGCGATTAGCTTCAAGGTGCTCGTTTTACCGGATTTAGAATTATCAACGAGCATGACCATCCGGTGTTCAACCAAATCCAAACTAAAAACAGCTTGTGGGATATTTTCGGCAACTCCCAACGCAATTGGCAATGCTGTGGAATGAGAGTCCTCTAATCGCATGTTAACTGCGCGTGGGAACATTCTAAACATTTCTTCCAATTCTATTTTGTCAGGGAGACTCTCGATACGATCAGGGTATCGTCGAATATCCATCTTGGCGCATAGTTCAGTAACTCTATCAACGAATTGCAAGAATTGCTGTTGTGGGGCAATTATCCTTGTTTGGAGGTTATCATTTTCATCCTCACTTACACTAAATGGAATTGCTATCTGACATTCAGAGATAATTCCTTCGGGTCGCCAATAACAACGTCCCACCACGTTGTCTATCATAAAAGGCGGGCGCGTCCCAAAAAAGTCGTAATACATCGCTTCATCATGTGAGTAAAAAGCTACTAACCCTGTTAGATGAGGTCTCATTTCTTGGGTCATTTTTGGTAAAGTAGTTGTGATAACAAAATGTACATCATGTGCGCTACCTAAACTTAGCAGTCGTCCAAGGTCAGTGACGATCTCTAGATCGGCTTCTGTCTGCAAATTATCAAATCCATCTATGACCACTACAATGCTGGGAACGGGAACGGAATTCGTTTTCCGATAAGCAAAGATTGTGTCGGACCCCGAGTCTTTTAACAGGTGTTGACGCTCGCCGATCTTTTCCTTTAACCAGTTGACCAACAGTTGTAACCGTCGCTTCTCCTTCTGTTCAATGAATGCGCCAACGTGTGGTAAAGAACGAAATGGCGATAAAGCCTGTTGCGAATAAGACACAATATAAACGTGTAGTTCATCAGGTGTATGTGAACTTATCAACGCTACCATGAGCGTTCGCAGGAAGAGATCAACACCTGAATCGGAACGACCACATGCCCAAATGTGGGGAATCCTATTGAAATCAATTTCAAAGGAGGGTTGTGAAAATTCAACCGGCTCCGATGGATGGTCAAGCCGCCCCAGCGTGACGCACAGACGCTTATTTGCAATAGGTTCTGTCCACCCGCTGTCCGTTATCATTCTATGACTAGTAGTCTCGGCGATTAACTTGTCTAAATAGATCGTTTTTTCAAGAGGCGGCTTCCAAGGTCCTATTAACGGCAAAGAAATTCCTTCTCGAATGGCATCACGAGTAGTCAAACGAACGATCTGACTCAACTCTGTTTGTTCTGAAAGAACGTTTACATCTTGATCTATAGATTTTGGGTATCTTTGCCAAAGCGTTCCATCGTCACGAAACTCAGATATTTTAAATTTGAGGTCTGCTGAATCTTGATCCTCTGACACCAAAAGAGGCACACAAGCATTTGCGACTTGAAACAACGCTAATGGCGTGTTTGAATCGCCGCCAGCCTTCAAATAAGCTCGACCTCGAATATCTGCCGGCAAGTTTGCCGCGTCTGGTCTTTTCAATACATCGTGACTTTCTTCGGTGTTAGCGACTCTCAAGCAAATGCGGAAATTAGAATTCGCGTCAATTTGGCCAGTTACAATGCCTGCCGGGCTTTGAGTGCATAGGATAAGATATACACCGGGTTGTCTACCGGTGCGAGCGACATCCACTATCGCCTTCATCAAATCTTCAAATTCCTGGCGCAAAATAGCAAACTCATCAATAATGACAACGAGATGAGGAATGGGGTCATTTTGGAATTGGCGGTTATAGTCAAAGAGATCCCCAGTCACAGGCGGATTTGCCTCGTTGAACTTTTGCATTCGCCCGTTGATCTCTTGTTTGAGGGCAGTGATGGCACGGGTAATGTAATTGTTAATCTGCTCACGTGTCTTGAGATTCCCTCCAGGCAGGGCGGAGGCAAACCCAACCATATGGGGAAGGTCTTTCAGCAAACTCAATTTGGGATCGCCCTTCATATCCACAAGAACGAAGTTGACAAGTTTGGGACTATTGCAAGCTGCCATGCTCGCCAACAACGTAGATAACAAAACTGTTTTACCTGCTCCGGTTGTCCCGGCGATCAATCCATGCGGACCATGCACCGTGCTTCGCAAATCCAGCTCGAATGTCACATTGCCAATAGATTTGCCAATAGGTGCGGTCAACTGCGTCTGATAACTGCTATGTTCCTTCCAAAGTCGAACCAAATCAACACGAGAAGAATCTAAACTAGGGTCAAGACCCAAAAGCTCACTGAGGCGTAACCCTAATGGCAACCCCCCAATCTGATCGATTGTGAGAGGGGATAAGCTGCGCGCCATCGATTCGCACATATCCACCGGAGTCATTTCAACTTCGCCGGTCACGGGTTCAAAGTCGGATCGATCAACTGCAAATTTGAATGCGTGTTGATTCAGTATCTCGAGTCGAGCGCCGCAACCATTCGGGAGCTGCCGCAAGTCATCAGCCAGAAAAATAATACTGGTGCGCAATCCTTTCCCGCGCTTCAATAAATACTCAAACGTGGCAGGATCAAATAGATCTAATGTCTCAACGAAAATCACCAAGTACGGCAGGTGCAAAAGCGCGCCGCTGTCGTCGGCATTACTCTCAAGCCTTTCGCGTTTCTCAAGTTCTTTCGTGATTTGACGCAACAAACGTTGAGCGGGCTCCGGCGAACCGGCAATCTGTACCGATGTGGCGCGGCTGTGAGGCAGCCATTTGAACCAATTCCAATCTGCCTCTTTATTAGTTTTGTCATAGAAAAGATAGAGATAGACCTCGCTAGGAGCGTGATGCGTTGCTATATTGCAAATAAGTGTGCGAGCCAATTCGGCTCGATACGCCGACGAACCAACAATACCTACTGAGCCGACGTCCGGCAAGCGAATTGTGCAGGGTATTTTAGAAACAGTTTTATATCTCGATAGACGGTCATTGGCTTGAATCCGGTATCTATCATTTTGATTCCGAATGTTGTGAAAAGCAATCTTGTAAGTCGGTGTGCCGCTATATAACCCAAAGCGCAAATTTAAGAAATCATTGTGATCGGGGCGTCGCTCCCACATGCGCGGGTGCCGCTCACGCACACGAGTGAGCAGCACATTGGTCGAAGGATCGATCTCATTGGCTAACTTGCGCTGAGTCTGCTGTAGATCATCAAGCCGTCCGCCCAAAGTCTCTAATTCATCTTGAAACTCAGATTCAACGCGGGGAATATCGCGTTTCCATTTTCGTTTGGCAAAGTAGTAACTAAGGTAACTCGCTATCGGATAGACCACAGATGAAACGGTCACCATGATCATCAAGGCAATCACGACGCCAGTATTCGAGCCGCCAGCCGCGTTGATAGCGAGCGCGCCGAACATACTCACGACCGCAATAGATATTGCCGGTAGAACTGTCAGAATAAAATCAGGTCTGTTCGGCTCCGTGGGAAATTGAGGCGGATCGGGAGCATTTATTTCATCGGTTGGAAGAACAATCCAACTGCGAGGCGGGCGGTTAAATGTCGCGTCAAATTCGGTGGGCATTATTAATCAGTTAATCAAATTCTCTTCAACTGTGATTCGCACTCACGAACAGATCAATTACTAAAGTCATCAAGATAATAAAAACACCAGTGTAAACAGTGATCCCATCCCAACCCGCCAAATTACGATTAACACCTTCAAGGGACGACGTCAGATAATTCAAGTAAATTTGAAACGAAAAAATAATGAGCAGAAATGATTTCATCAACACATCTGCTGTCAGCAACACAGATTTCTTTAGGCGAATTGCCTTGTCTTTTTGAGAAAATAAAAAAACGACTGCAAGCACTCCCCCCGACCATATAAAAATCCCCTCTAAAGCTTTGTTCAGAAAGAAAACACTTGAGATACCATAACAAAAAGCAAACCAAGCAATAATGCTTGCCAAGCCAATATTAAAGGATCGCAAAAAACTCGTATTCATTGTGAGACTCCTCGATGCATACTAATTTGAGATAGACCAGCAATGGTGAAATAAAAACATCCTTTGGTTATCGCGAAAGCACAAAGATAGAAACGCCTCTATTCTCGTGATGCAAGTTTCTAATATTTAAGAGCACATCGCCTTTCCAGAAATCACATTTTTAATTACCTCTTCTTCTTTTACAATCACTTCATATGCTTTCCATGCAGCCCAAAAATTCCCCAAAGCCATGCCCGTTACAGCTATTGTGGCTAAAACAATAAGGACACACGGTGGACCCGCAATTCCCCCCGTTCCAGCAGTAGCAGCAACGCAACCAGCTGCAATTGCCGACCATCCTCCAATTATCGCACCAAAGCCCTCGACACCTCCTTGTACCTCGCTCCATGCCTTAGCATTCTCTGCCTCTTTATAGTCTTTGATAGCATTCTTGACGGCTGTTACACTATCAGGATCGGTGCCCTTGGGTAATAAGTAACACTTCCCGTCAAAAAAAATCTGATATGAGCCATCTGGCATTTTTCGGAAGCCTTTATCTGAATCGCCGAAACATTTTTCGGCATCTTCATCCTCTGTGCTACATATACCAAAACTTATCGGGGCGCGGTCAATAGATAGTATTGGTAATGGGGGTGTCGGTGGCGCATCCACCGCAATTGACGGGATTTCCCCTCTTTCGTAACAGGCAGTAGTTATGCTTATAACAAGCAAAACTAAAACGAGTTTATTTATTATCCGCCAAGCCGATTTGAGTTTATACAAGGGTATATTTAAGTGTGTCCTCACATATGAAAAACTCTGATTGAGATGTTCCATTCGATTCATCGAAACCTCCTAGACGCAGTGAGCATGAACAAGTTCAATCATGAATAAAAATTTCTGGCTGAAATGCCCCGCCATAGCCCGAATCAGCCAAAGTGCTATTGTTGAAGTTGCGCGCCCCGGCTTGGGCTACACGTAATTGAGACACATTGTCTTTCGTAATTTGATTAGGTAAACCATCCGGGCGCAATACCGCAATATGCCCGGGGTCAGAAGCAACTGCCGGTTTGCCCGATTCGAGATGTGATTTCAAAAGATTCATGTCGGCGGGGTTGTTCACATCAACGCGCCGCCAGCCGCCGACGGCACCATCATTAGAGTTAACTAATTGAATGCGGCCATTCAAAAAATCGTATAAGAGTGGGGCTTGCGCCGTCATAGGATCTTTATTGGGCCCGGCGCTACCTTGTCCTTTCCCCAATTCCCCCTTTGTTGGCAGTGCCGCCCCCATCGCCCGCATCACGTCGCCCGCATAAATGTTGCAGCGAGTATCATCATTCCCCGCGCCACCCGGTTTATAACGAGCGGGATAACTATTCTGCACATCAAATTGTTCCAGCACTTCAATATATTTATTAGGATCGCGCTGCCCCGAGCTATTTTTGATCGGCGCATTAACTTGTGCCCAATGACTATTCATTCCACTTGTAATAGCGGGTCGCTTACTGGAATCGTAAGGTTTAATCTGTGGGTTAGTGCTACTTGAAGAATTCCCACCAGTTGATTGAGAAGGACCAACGCCTTGACTACCAGTAGTGCTATCCTGAGGTATATTCGATCCGAGACCTTGAGAATCAACAGCCGGAATATCATAGCCATTACATCCCGCCACTGAAGAAACGACGAAGATCAAAATCGCAAAGTGGATCAACGACTTGTTGTTAATTGATATCATATATGCACCTCTCACTTGCCGTTGAAACTGTAAAGGTCATATCGTCCTTGCTACTATGGATTAATGCAAACAACGTCACGAGTTAGCTACACGCTACATCGTGACGTTGTCATGCTTCACAGTGTTGCTATTACTACCCTTATCTAGCGGTAGACTATTTTGGCTTATTGGCAGCTGCTCTGCGGGCGGCTTCGTTCAAGTCACGGAATTCACGCGCAACGCGAGACAAATATTGATGAACGCTATGCATTGTGTTGCTGTATCGTTCCAAGTCACTGATCCAATCACCGAAGGTGGCTTCAAACTGCGCCTGAGCCGACCCGTCCCATGAGGTTTTTAAGTCGCCGTTGATACGTCGCAAACGCGTGATAAGCTCCGCGACTGTAGTTTCCCGCTCTCGTTTGATTTGGGCGGCAAGCGCTTCTACTTTATCAACATCCATTCCAATTTGTCGTGGCATTGGTAAGGTATCCTTTCCTTGAATAGTATGGTTACATAATATAAAAATTCACTCAATGACGCAATAGGCAAATGTATTGCATTGACGCAGAGTAATGTCAAACAAGCCAACTTTGTTCGCGGCAATCAGATAAAAACACTCCGTTATGCGCCCATCTTTATGTCGAAGGGGATGAAGAATGCTGGAATTTCTCGTGATCGTCATCACCACTTTGCTGTTTCGCCAGGCTGCTTGCAACTTTTAGTGTTAGCTCACGAAAGCCAATATTTTGCCCACCATTGGATAGTGGGCAATTTTTTCGCGTTGACACTCCTCTCTATATTGCCTACACTCTACCTATCTCATCTCTGCTTAGACTCAACCCTAATTGCTTATGACCGAATGGATCACCGTCCCCGAAGCTGCCGAACTCAGTGGCTATCACGAAAATCATTTACGCCGCCTCATCCGCGCTGGTGACATCAAAGCCGAAAAGCGCGGCGGGCATTGGTGGGTAGATCGCAAATCCGTTGAAACCTATCTTGCTAAAGCCAAGAAAGCGGATGATGATCGTTATGGACCCAAAGACCGGGGTTGACAAACTCAACTCGATCTTGTAATATGCTCAACTAGTTGAACATAATTAAATACGCAAGCGGGCGACCTTAGTGCTGGAACACTTCAGCCGCCCTGACTCGAAACGCTGGGGTACAGCGAGGCGAGCTGAAGCGATTATATCTCTCTTGGGGCATCGTGATTCGGCGGCTTTCTGTGACTCAGCAGAAAGCCGC
>ORJL010939135.1_pt1 | contig 21154 bp, 17 predicted proteins | sample 1779941 | NCBI WGS metagenome assembly ORJL01 (sample SAMEA104232317, study PRJEB22302) | groundwater metagenome | biome: forest; feature: aquifer; material: groundwater | place: USA | collected 2011-08-07 | depth 5.8 m
CATGTCCAGCACCTGGTGGCCTGCAGCTTTCAGTTGGGTGGCGAGGTCCTCCTTGAGCTGGAACCCGCCGTGGTCCGCGCCAATGGCTACACGCATGCTGCTCTCCTGGGGCGATGCAGAGGTTGTGCAAGCATTCTGGACGATAAGGCGGCACTGAGTCAACCAGCAAGACCCGTCGCGGAGTCCAACGTTGACGGTGTAGGTGGCATGCGCTACGCTGGGCACATGCGCTGTACCAGACATGGTGGGTGAGCAGTGGGCTATCGTGCTGTAATTTTCGACCTTTTCGGAACTCTGGTTGAAAGCCCCCCCATGTCGGATATCGAGGCGACCATTCAGAGTATGTCGGAAGAGGTGCGCGTGCCCCATGAAGACTTTCGACGCTTGTGGTTTGAGACCAACGACTTGCGGCTGGCGGGGCATTTCCCCACCGTAACGGACAACGTGGAGCACATCTGTCGTCAACTGGGGTATCATCCCACTGACCGGCAGGTCTCAAAGGCGGCAGGCTTCGTGGGCGCCTACTCCAGGCGCTGCCTGAAACGCGTCCAACCTGGAGCCGTGGAGACGATGTCGGCGCTGTCGAAACGCGGCCTTGGGCTGGGCTTGATCTCCGATGCCACGTCCGAGGTACCAAAGGCATGGCCGACAACTCCGTTCGCGGAGTTGATTCGGGAGCCAGTATTCTCCTGCGAAGTGAAGCTGAAGAAGCCTGACCCCAGGATTTACCTGATAGCGGCGGAACGCCTGCACGTCGCCACCAGCGAGTGCGTCTTCGTTGGCGACGGCGGCAGCAACGAGCTATCCGGCGCTGCTGAAGCAGGAATGTTTCCCATCATGCTGGCAACACCGGGACAAACGAACCCGGCCCAGGTCTTCCGGCCTGGGGCGCAGACGTGGCAAGGGCCGGTTGTCAGTTCGCTCAGTGAACTGCTTGGCGAGATTACCTGAACTCTACAAGGAGGCCGAACATGAAAGGCGCTACCGCTATTGCCAACGTGCTGAAGCTGGAGGGGGTGGAGTATCTCTTCTGCTTCCCCAACAACCCCATCATCGAGGCCGCCGCCATCGCGGGCATCCGGCCCATCATAGCCCGCACGGAGCGCGGCGCGGTGAACATGGCCGACGGCTACACCCGGCTGGCCGGAGGCGGTAAGATCGGCGTCGTGGCCACTCAGTACGGGCCTGGCACGGAGAACGCCTTTGGGGCCATTGCCCACGCATACGCCGATTCTATCCCCGTCCTGCTGCTGCCTACAGGTACGGAGCGAGGCCGCACAGGCGTGCATCCCACCTTCAGCGCGCCCCAGGCTTACGGGCCCGTCACCAAGTGGACGGAGCAGATCAACATGGCCAAGCGCGTTCCGGAGATGATGCGCCACGCCTTCACCTATCTCAGGACTGGGCATCCTGGGCCGGTGGTGCTAGAAGTGCCCACCGACGTGGCCAGCGAGGAGATAGACGAGGCGGACTTCTACTACAGGCCGGTCAAGGGCGCCAGGAGCGCGGGAGACCCGCAGGACGTGGCCGCCGCCGTGAAGGCGCTGCTGGCCGCCAAGACGCCCGTGCTCCATGTAGGGCAGGGCGTGCTCTCCTCTCACGCCTGGGAAGAGCTAAGGGAGTTCGCGGAGCTGGTACAGGTGCCTGTCATGACCATTACGCCTGGGAAGAGCGCTTTCCCTGAGGACCATTCACTGTCCATAGGCAACGGGGCCACCACTGCCACGGGGATGGTGGACCACTTCCTGGGCAAGGCCGACCTTGTCTTCGGCATAGGCTCCAGCTTCTACGAGTCGCTGATGGTGGCAGCCGTTCCGTCCGGCAAGGTCATGGTGATGTGCAGCGACGACGAGCGTGACCTGAGCAACGAGCACGCCGTGGACTACGCCGTCTTGGGTGACGTGAAGCTGGTGCTACATCAGCTCATCGAGGAGGTGAAGAGGCAGGCAGGCTCCAAGGGCCGCCCTCGCAACGAGGCCCTGGCAAAGGAGATCAAAGCCGCCAAGGAGGCATGGCTGCGGCAGTGGATGCCCAAGCTCACCTCCGATGAGACGCCCATCAATCCGTACAGGCTGGTCTGGGACATCATGCACACCGTGGACAGGGCCAACACCATCGTCACGCACGACGCCGGCCATCCCAGAGACCAGATGACGCCTTTCCACGAGGCCACCGCTCCCCAGGGCTACATTGGCTGGGGCAACACGACTCAGTTGGGGTACTCGCTGGGCATATCCATCGGCGCGAAGCTGGCAGCCCCTCAGAAGACGGTGCTGCACATCATGGGCGACGCCGCCATAGGCATGACCGGCATGGAGCTGGAGACCAGCGTGCGGGCGCAGGCGCCCATTGTCACGGTTGTGCTGAACAACGGCAAGATGGGCGGCTACCAGGAGCGCATGCCCGGGGCCAGCGAGCGGTACCACAGCAACCTGCTGGGCGGCGACTACACCAAGCTGGCCGATGCGCTGGGAGTCCACAGCGAGCGTGTGACTCGCCCGGAGCAGATTGTGCCAGCCCTCCAGCGTGCTATTCAGGTTACTCGGGAGGGACACTCTGCTCTGGTGGAGGTGATGACCAGGGAAGAGTCGGCCTTCTCCAAGGTGAAGTGGGCGGGCAAGTACCGGTAGCGTAGCAGGAGAAAGCAGAGGGGACGCTACGGCGTCCCCTCTCTAGCTTGACGCAGGAGCCTGTTCGGGGGTTTGCGGCCTGTGCTAAAGTGCCAGCAGGACTATGCGGATTCCGACGAGGCCCATGGCCAGGGCCAGCCCACGAATTATGAGCGCTCCTCCAACTCTATTGGAAAGCCTTGCCCCTACCTGTGCTCCCACCAGCACGCCCAGGCTGAGTACCAGGGCCCGGCGTACACCGTGAGCAAAGACCCCGTTGACTACGTGTACGCTTGTCCCGGTCAACGCCATGATTGCCAGGGCGAATTGAGACGTTGCGGTGGCGATGTGGACGGGGAAGTTCAGGAGGTAAGTCAGGACCGGCACGTGAATAATGCCGCCACCTATCCCCAGCAAGCTTGAGAAGTACCCCACAAACAGGCTCAAGCCGATCCCAACTACTGGATTATACGTGAACTCGTGGACTGTTCCATCCGCCTCGACGACCCTGCGATGTAGCGATAGCCTGATTACCCCTCCCGCAGGTGAGATGTGTTGTCGCGGTCGTAGGAATAAGAATAACGAGACTGCGATCAAGGCAATGCCAAATATCAGGTTAAAGGCCTGCCGTGAGATAAGGGTTGTGGTAATAGCGCCCAGAATTGCACCTGGGACCGTTGCGGAAGCCAAAATAAGCCCCGACTTGTAGTCTATGCGGCCCATCCTGGCATACGCTATGGATCCCGATAGTGCGTTGAAGAAGACCACCGCTAGGGAGATGCTGGTAATGAGCTCAGGGTTCTCATTGGGGTACATTAGAAGTAGCAAGGGAACCAGAAGAAACCCACCACCTGCTCCTATAAGGGTGCCAAAGGCACCAATGACAGCTCCTATTGGCAAGAGCCACAAGTAAACGAGCGGAAAGTCCAATCGCTTAACTCCGTAGTGTGAGTGAGCTTAGGATAGCTGCACGACGCTCACGTCATTATAGCCCTGGAGCCAACCCCAGACGAAAGCCTAGTGGCTGGGAGAACTGTGTGATGACTGCCCGTGTCAGGCCGTTGGTAGGTCAAATAGGGATAGCTGCCTGGACTCGCTGAGGTTGGAGACGCCTACGCCTAGCAGGCGAAAACGCTGGCCAGGCAGCATCTCCCGCTCCACCAGACGCAACGCCGCCTCTCTTATAGCGGCAGGGTCGCTCACAGGCCACGCCAGGGTGATGGACCGGGTGAAGGTGGTGAAGTCCGCTAGCCGCAGCTTTACCGTGATGGTCTTACCCTGGATTTCGTGGCTCTCCAGCCGCCGAGCCACTCGCTGGCTGAGGCGTTCTACCTGCTCCCTGATCTCTTCCGGGTCGCCCAGGTCTCTTGGGAAAGTGGTCTCCGCACTGATAGACTTGACCTCGTGCTCTGTCACCACAGCGCGGTGATCCTGGCCGCGGCTCATGGCCAGGATTTCAGGCCCCCACTTCCCGAAGAGACGCCTTGCCCAACCTTCCGTCTGGCGCGCCAAGTCGCCTAGAGTGGCGATACCTTCTTTGGCCAAGCGTTCCTCTGTCCTGGGCCCGATGCCGGAGAGCCGTCTCACGGGCAGTGGAGCGAGGAACACCTGCTCCGTGCCGGGCTCCACCACCACAAGGCCGTCCGGCTTTCCTATCTCCGAGGCCACCTTGGCCACGGACTTGGACGTTGCCACCCCTACGGAGATGATGAGGCCAACGTCCCGCTTGACCCGCTCTTTCAGCATACGGGTCACCTCCACCGGCTGGACGCCTCTTGCCACCACATCCGTAACATCCAGGTACGCCTCGTCCATGGACAGGGGCTGCACCAGGGGAGTGAGATCGTGGAAGATGTCCATCACCTGCTCGGACAGGTGGTGGTACCGCTCGAAGCGGGGCGGAACCACTATGGCCTGGGGGCACAGTCTCAAAGCCGTCCGCATGGGCATTGCCGAGTGGACGCCGTATACCCTGGACTCGTAGGAGCAGGCGGCTACCACGCCACGCGCCTGAGGGCTGCCGCCCACCAGCACGGGCTTGCCCCGCAGATCAGGGCGATCCATCTGCTCCACCGAGGCGAAGAAGGCGTCCAGGTCGGCGTGCATGATGCAGCGTGAGGGCAAAGTTGTGGCTGCCATGCCAGCATTGTATCGAGCGAGGCGGTTTGGGGCTACTGGCTTTGTCGCAGGGCCGTAACCAGGACGGACTCAAGCCCTTTGGGCTGAGTTTGACCGGTGGCTCAGTCTTGTTTGCGCAGTGCAGGAGAGAATACCCCTACTGCGATAGCCCCGATGGCACACAAAGCTCCGAAGAGAGCCAACGCATAGGGGCCACCCATGAGGGCTATGGCGAAGCCGCCTGCGCTGCTTCCCACGGTCGTTAGCCCGCGATCCAGGCCTTGGAAGCTCATCACTCGCCCGCGCAGTTCATTGGGCGTGGCCTCGAAGAGCAGTACGTTTTTTATGGACACTACGGCTGTTTGTCCTAGTCCCACCAGGAATATGGTTACCAATGGCAGTATGGGGACAGTCAGTCCCAACACGGCCACTAGCGGAATGGTGGATGTGAGACCCAAAGCCGCCAGAGCTCCGCCATAGAAGGTCAAGCCAACGATGACGATCAGCCCTCGACGACGGAGGATGTCCCCTTTTGCGGCTACCACCACCGCCCCTATCAGGGACCCGACGCCGGAGGTTGCCAGCAACAGCCCGGCACCCTGGGCGCCCAGGCCCATTACCTGAATGGCGAGCCAAGGAACAAAAACTGACTGGTACGGGGCACCAAGAGCGCTTTGAACAGCCAGCAGGATCAGGACTCCCAGGATAACGGGGTTACGCCAGACGAACCGGGCCCCCTGAACAAAGCTGGTGCCCCAGGAGTCGTCTGTACGCTCCACGCGTCCTCCGGGCGGGACCCGTAGCACATAGGTGGCAAGGACGGCGATTGTGGAGGTTACAGCTATGGCGAGATAGACTCCCCCAAAGGTCCTGGTATCGGCGACGTCAAAACCAAAGGCCACCGCCCAGAAGGCTATCACTAGCCCTGCCACAGAGGCGCTTATGATGCGTGTCACCTGCATGCTCCCGGTGTTGAGCCCAATAGCGTTCATCAGCAAGCGTTGCGGGACAAGGGCGGGCAGCAATGCCTGCCGAGCTGGCTGATCGAAGGCCATCAGGATGCTTCTAGCAAGGGCGGTTACGTAGACATGCCACAACTCCAGCTCCCCGGCGACGATGATGGCGGCAAATCCCGCGCTTACGATCATGTTGATGGTCTTACTGATGAGCATGAGGAGTCGCCGGTCAAAGCGGTCGGCGAGCAGGCCGGCGATAGGGCCGACGAACATGAAAGGGAGTCCCCGCATCATGGTGATGAGACCCAACTGTACCGCCGAACCAGTCATGGCGATGACCAGCACTGGCCGGGCGACCAGGTCCATCCATTGGGCCAGAGAGTTGCTGATCTGGCCGATCAGGAGCAACACGTAGTTCCGATAAAGCAGGGAGTGCAGCACCGATGGAAGCCAGGAAGGCGGGGTCTTCCAGTCGACCGCCGAGGCGCTGGCCGGCGCCTCTTCCTTAAGCAAAGTATCCGAGTATCTGCGCCTCATACCAGACTCGAATTCCAGGAGCGTTTAGCTCTGATCTCTTGGTCTCCTTTGCTAAGCACGCTGGAAGCAGCACACGCCCATCCTGCTCGTGAATGCTGGGCGAAAAGACGAACGCCGTAAGACCCAGAATTTGCGATTTGTTTCACTGGTTTGTGGGCTCCCTTGGCTGGCAGATCAATCGTGCTTCCGTAGGCCCGGAGAGAATACCCCCGCTGAAATAGCACCAATGGCGCACAAGGCGCCGAAGAGGGCCAGCGCAAGGGGGCCGCCTATCAGGGCGATGGCAAAGCCACCCGCACCACTCCCGACGGTGGTGAATCCGCGGTCCAGGCTCTGGAAGCTCATCACCCGGCCACGAAGCTCATTGGGCGTGCTTTCCAGGAGGAGCATGTTGTTCATTGCCATTATCACCGTCTGGCCAATCCCCACCAGGCTGATCATAACCAGGGGCAAGAGCGGCAATGTTTGCCCCATTATTGACACAGGGGGAAGGGCTGAGGTAAGGCCCAGGGCCGCCAGAGCTGCGCCGAAGAGGGCCAGGCCCACGATCATGATGAGCCCCCGGCGGCGTAGCAGATGTCCCCTGGCAGCAATCATCCCCGCACCGACTAGAGATCCGACGCCGGAGACTGCTATCAGCAGGCCAGCACCTTCAGGGCCCATGCCCATGACTTTGATGGCGAGCCAAGGTACGAAGACCTGGAGGTAAGGCAAGCCAAAGGTGCTCTGCACCGCAAAGAGGATGAGCACTCCCAGGATGACCGGATTGTGCCATGCGAAGCGGAACCCCTGGACGAAGCTGGTGACCCAGGAGTCTGCTGTACGTTCCACCTGTCCTCCCTGCGGAACATGGAGCATCAAGGTGGCAACCACGGCGATGATGGAGACAAGGGCTATGGCCAGATAGACCCCGCCAAAGGCGCGAGGATCGGCATCCCCAAACCCGAAGGCCACAGTCCAAAACGTAATCAGGACCCCAGCAGCAGATGCGCTGATTATTCGCGTCACCTGCATAGTCCCCTGGTTCAGTGCGACGGCGTTCATCAGCAAGCGGGGTGGGACCAGGGCAGGGAGCAGGGCCTGCCGTGCTGGCTGATCGAAAGCATTCAACACGCTCCTGAGGATGGCGGTGACGTAGACATGCCACATCTGCATCTGGCCTGAAATGATGAGGGCAGCGAACCCCACGTTCACTATCAGGCCGCCGACTTTGGAGATGAGCATAAGGATGCGTCTGTCCATGCGATCGGCCAGGAGGCCTGCGATAGGCCCCAGGACCATCATGGGGATTCCCCGAACCATGGTGATGAGACCCAACTGTACCGCCGAACCAGTGATGGCGATGACCAGAATTGGCCGGGCTACCAGGTCCATCCAGAGCGAAAGGGAGTTACTGATCTGGCCAATCAGGAGCAGCAGGTAGTTCCTGTAAGCCAGGGAATGCAGCATATTGGGCAACCACTTGGGTGGTTCCCGCCAGGTGACCGACGAATCAGCGGCCTGGACTTGTTCTTTTAGCATGGCGTGCGGAAATCTGCTCATAATAACTGGCCTTATGCTCTGTCTAAGGTGTGTTTAGTCGTTTGGAGTTCTGGAACACTTTTCTGTGCAACGGCGTACTTGCTACAGCCCTTCTAGTCCAGCCTTCTCATCCTGGGCGAGAAGGCATAGACCAGCACAACGAAGATTACCATTGCCGCGGCTAGCCCGCCGATGGACCACTGCACACCCACTCCATCGGCCAGAACACCTGCGAAGAAGGCGCTGAAGCTGGTCAGGCCAAACTCCATCATGTAGATGCTCATCACCCTGCCCAGGTATTGTTCCTCTGAGTAGGTCTGGAGGAGAGCGTTGGCTAGAGTCATGCGCCCTGTTTGCCCCAAGCCCACGAAGGTGATGATGGCCAGAGAGAAGTACCAGGACTTGGAGAAGGCGAAGCCAACCAGGGCTATCCCCAGGATGAAGCTGCTGAATAGCAGTATGGCACCTCGCTTCTTGTTTGGCAGAGAGGCCAGGGTCAAGGAACCAACTATGGCTCCGATGCCGGAGAACATCATCAGGATGCCCATGGTCGTGGCCGTGCCTCCCAGGACGTCCACTGCGAAAACGGGGAGCAGGCTCATGTAAGGCATGGAGCAAAGCACGACGACCAACGCGAAGAGCAGGATTTGGAAGACCGTCGTGTCGCGACGGATGTATCTGAATCCCTCCTTCATGTCTGCCCAAGCGCCGCTGCCTCGGATGCTGATTGTTCCGGTGAGAGGCATCAGTATAACGAAGATGGTGGCCACCACGTAGAGGCCAGTCATGAAGAAGTAGATGGTCTTGAACCCCCAGAGGTCAATGAGGATGCCGGCAGGCAGTGGGGCTATAATCCTCAGGAAGTTCATTCCGAAGTTATTCAGGGCCACAGCGTTCAGTATCTGGTCGCGACTCACAATCTCTGGAATAATGGCCGAGCGGGAGGGCATCATGAACCCTTGGATAGCGCCCTTGAAAAGCGAGACCACCACCAGGATCCACCAGGAGTTGGGGCGCTCCGGGCTCAACCAACCAACCACCAGGGTCAAGGCAATGAATAGAGCCACCGCCGCGGACCCTGCCTGGCCTATGATCAGGAGATATTTCTTTTGCACCCGGTCCGCCATGACGCCGCCGTAGAGGGATAGGAAGAGCATGGGGATGGATTGGGCCAGGGCCATGATTCCCAGAATGGTTCCCGAGTGGGAAATCTGATAGATCAGATATGACCTGGCGATCATCTCCATGTTCATGGCGGCCATCTGGCCCAGCATGGAACCGTAGAAGAGGCGGAAAACGGGCGTCTTGAAGGATGAGAATGTCCGCAGGTTCTTGAGCGACATGGGGGCCGCTCCGCCGCCACCACGGCCCATGCCACTCTCCATACCTACCCCCGCCACGCGGTTGTTGTCAGAGGATTCGCTTCCTTGACCGCTTGGTGTTTGCGAGGGCGTGCCGCCATTCAGCAGGTTGGTAGAATCCTGCCCGACCATAGCTCTGCCAGTAGTCCGTTTCTTCATTCAGAATCTTTCTAGCCTGCTACCTATTGCACTGCAGTCAAGTTATGAGCAATACCATGTCCCGGGAGAGGTCACTCCCCAATGGCCCGAGATGTCGCCGGCCCCTCCACATGGCGTGAACTGCGGGCAGCGTCACGCACAAGCTCCATGGCCTGGCAGACTTTCTGAAGCTCTTCCACAGACAGTGGAGCCATGCGCTCCTCCCAGCGGGAGCGGCGCTCCAGCAGGAGACGCTGGGCCAAGTCCTTTCCTTGCTGGGTGAGGTCGCACAACACCGAGCGCCGGTCCTCAGGGTCAGTCCAGCGCTCCACCAAGCCTTTCTCTACAAGCTGGTCTACAAGGCTGGTGGCCCTGGAGAAGGAAATGGCCATGGTGGTGGCCAGATTGTTCATGCGCTGCTGGCCTTTCTGGAGGAGGACGAAGATGGCCCGCACTTGTGGCATGGTGAGGTCCAACGTGAACCATTCGGGGGACACATGGTGAGGGCCGGACCGGGTTATCTCTTCCATGATGTCCGCTACCATTGCCAGGAGTTGTGCCCTGGTTTCTCGTTCAGCGTCTCGTTTTATTTTGTAAATCATGAACTTTTCCATAAATCAGGATACTTCACGAATGGGGGAAAGTTTACATCTCGGCTTCACATCTGTCAACCGCGACGCGCGGTGTTTTTGGGTATGCCGTTTGCCTTTGGGTTGCCTTGACCCCAAAGTCCTTGACCTCATCCCCTTAGACCCCCAGCGTCCCGACGAGTCGGGACTGCCCCCTCCTGACTTTTGAGGCAACGCCTCTTTGGGTGGAGGGAGCATGCGAATAAGAGCAGCCTGCACTGAGCCGAAGCCCTCGAACGAAGCAAAGGGAAAGTCGAAGCGGGGTGGGCTGGGTGGGAAAAACCTCGTTGGGGCGAGGCACTTCCGCAAGGCTTGCGTTGATTGCCATCTGATAGCAGACGGCCACCAACGCTCCCCAGGGCATTGTTATACTTCACGGTTTGTTATAACATTCACACGGTTTTTCCTCCAACTATTCCTAACATAACAAAGGAATGTGCGCATGAGGTTTTTCCCTTCGCTCGCGCCCCGGGAAGACCGGTTCTTTGGCCTGCTGAAGAGCAGCGCCAGCAACCTTTACGATACATCCAAGGCCATGGCGGACCTTATGGATGGCTACCGTAACGTACCTGAAAAGGTGGCGGAGATCAAACGTTTGGAGGAAGTGGGAGACATAGTCATCCACGAGATCATGAGCAACCTCCACCGCACCTTTGTGACTCCCCTAGACCGCGAGGACATCGCTCAACTGGGAGAGCGGCTGGACGATGTTGTGGATGCCATAGAAGAGGCGGCCCGCCATTTTGTGGAGTACCAGATCCAACAACCCACGCCCGCTTGCGTGGAGCTGTCCAAAATCATTGTTACGGCTGCGGCGACGCTCCAACAGGCGGTGGCCAAGCTCCACTTCCGGGGCTCCAAGCTGAGGACTATTCTCCCGGATGTAGTGGAGATCAACCGGCTAGAAAACGAAGCTGACCACATAGCCAGCGCTGCCATGGGCCAACTCTTTACCAACCAAGCCATCTCCGCCATAGATGTCATGAAGTGGCGGGACATCTACGACCAGCTTGAGAAAGCCACAGACTTCTGCGAAGACGCAGGCAATATTCTAGAGGGGATAGTCCTCAAGAATGCCTGATGCATCCCTGTGGTTGCTGCTCGTTGTAATTTCACTTGCTGTACTCTTTGATTTCGCTAACGGTTTCCACGATGCGGCCAATGCTATTGCGACGGTGGTTTCCACTAAGATTCTGACACCCCGTGTGGCGGTCGCGATGGCCGCCCTCATGAACTTACTGGGCGCCCTCTCTGGCACTGCCGTAGCGAAGCTAGTTGGTTCGGGCATTGTAGACCCTACGGCTGTAATCCTGTCCACAGTGGCTGCCGGGCTAATTGCCGCAATAATCTGGGACTTCCTGACTCTCTATTTTGGTTTGCCTGTCAGCAGCAGCCACAGCCTTATCGGTGGCGTCGCGGGTGCGGCGATTGCCGCAGGCGGGTTCAACGTAATACTGCTAGGAGGGGTAGAGAAGGTCCTCCTAGGAATGCTTTTTTCCTTGGTACTTGGGGTTTTCGGTGGCTTTTTGGTAATGTTGAGCATCTACTGGCTTTTTCGCCACACCTCTCCAAGCCGCGTCAACGCCATCTTTGGGCGGCTACAGATCCTCTCGGCTACCTTCATGGCATTCAGCCATGGTTCTAATGATGCGCAGAAGACTATGGGTATTATTGCGCTTGCGCTCTTTGCCAGCGGGCATATCGCAACCTTCTACATCCCGTTCTGGGTCATTCTCCTCGCGGCAACTGCCATGGGCCTAGGAACCTCCCTTGGGGGCTGGAGGATAATCCGCACCCTGGGGATGCGCATCGTGCATATGCGTCCTGTTAATGGCTTCGCAGCTGAAAGTGCCGCTGCCAGTATTATCGAGGCGGCCTCTCGCCTGGGCATTCCGCTGAGCACCACCCACACCATCACCAGCACTATTCTGGGTCAAGGAGCGACGCTCCGGTTTTCGGCGGTGCGCTGGGGGGTAGCCCGAAGAATCGTCTTTGCATGGATTCTCACGTTTCCATTCGTTGGCATACTAGGCTGGCTGCTTTCCACCCTGTTCAGGATAGTCTTCCAATAGGCTGGGCTCTAGCCCGTTCACCATGAGCGGGAACTGACGGCGCGTTTCTGCGGCTTTACACCTTCTCCAGCTTCGCCATGCTCAGCAGGAGCTTTTTCACACCAGCTCCGCCCTTGAAGGCCACGGTCACCTCATGGTCTGAGCCGGAGGGCACGCAGCTTACCACGATGCCTTCGCCGAACTTCCCGTGACGCACCTTGTTTCCTGCCTTGAGCGTTGGGGCTTCCGGCGTCGCGGGTGCAGGCGACAGACCACGGCTGGGCGCAGCCCAAGCCGTCGCCGAGGCCGCGGCCTTAGCTGGAACGGCAGAAGCTATCAGGTCCTGCGGGATTTCGGACAGGAAGCGTGATGGCGCTCCAGGCATACTGCCGCCCATGAGCCTGCGCCTGAAGGCGCGGAACAGGTACAGCCGCCGCTCCGCCCGCGTGATACCCACGTAGCAGAGTCTGCGCTCCTCCTCCAACTCCGCAGGATCGTCCAGGGAGCGGGAGTGAGGCAGCAGACCTTCTTCCATGCCCACGATGAACACCACTGGAAACTCCAAACCCTTTGCCTGGTGCAGCGTGATCAGCGTCAGGGCGTCCCGGGCTTCCGGGAGGCTGTCCACGTCCGCCACCAGCGCTACCCGTTCCAGGAAAGAAGTGAGGCCGCCCTCCGGCTCTAGTTCCTGGCTCTCGGCAGCCTGGCCGCGCAGTTCCATGACGTTTTCCCAACGCTCCTCGCCACTCTCGTCCTCTTCCATCAGGTGCCGCCGGAACCCGGTCTGCTCCAGCACCATGTCCAGCAGGTCGGCAGCACCGGTTTTGCCCGCCTGCTCAATGAAGCCGTTCATCAGCAGCAGGAAGCGCTCCAGGGTGGCCAACGCTCTGGGGGCAAGCTGCGCTTTGTCGCCGTCGTCGCCATCTCCGGAGACCATGGTCTGCAGCGCGGCGTAAAGCGGCAGATTGCGGCTGCGTGCCCAGCGCGTGGCCTCCTCTATGGTGCGCGAGCCGATGCCCCGTGGAGGCACGTTGATGATCCTGGTCAGGCTCACCTCGTCGTAGGGGTTCTGGATGACCCGCAGGTACGCGACTACATCCTTCACCTCTTTGCGCTGGTAGAAGCGTAGTCCCCCGATGATCCGGTACGGGACGCCGTAGCGCAGGCACTCCTCTTCCAGCGCCCTGGACTGGGCGTTGACGCGGTACATGACGGCGCAGTCGCCCAGCTTGAAGCCCTCCTCCTTGGCCAGGCGGTCCACCTCCTGGACCACCATCCGTGCCTCTTCCTCTTCGTTGTAGGCCTCCTTCACCACCACCGGGTGGCCCTGCTCCTTAGCAGTGCGCAGGTCATTGGGAATTCTGGACTTGTTGATGCTGATTAGGCGCTTGGCCGTCTCCAGGATGGTCTTGGTGGAGCGGTAGTTCTCCGACAGATTCACCACCGTGGCTTCCGGGTAGTCCTGCTTGAAGGAGAGGATGTTCCGGATGTCGGCGTTGCGCCACGAGTAGATGGACTGGTCGGGGTCGCCCACCACGCAGATGTTCCTGTACTTGCCGGCTAGCAGCTTGGCCAGGGCGTACTGGGCCACGTTGGTGTCCTGGAACTCGTCAATCAGTACGTGAAGGTAACGGGATCGGTACCGCTCCAGGGCCTCTGGGACTCTCTGAAAGAGGTGGACCGCCAGCATCAGCAGGTCGTCAAAGTCCACAGCCTGGCTCTGTTGCAGGAGGTTCTGGTACCGCTCGTACACCCGTTGGACCACCTGCTCGTAGGGCGTTTTCGCGGTGGCGGCGTATCCCGCCGGCTCCAGGAGGTTGCTCTTGGCCCCAGATATGGCATTGCGGATGCTGCCGATGGGGTAGCGCTTGGGGTCAATGTTGGCCTCCTCCATAGCGCGCTTGACCAGGGTTGCCTGGTCCTCGTCGTCGTAGATGACGAAGCTGGGATCCAGGCCAATGTTCTTTCCCTCCCGGCGCAGGATGGAGGCGCAGAAGGCGTGGAAGGTGCCGCAGGTGAGGCCCTCTGCACGGTTGCCCAACAGCCGCTCCAGGCGGTTGCGCATCTCGCGGGCGGCCTTGTTGGTGAAGGTGACGGCGACGATGCGGTACGGGCTTACGCCGCAGACGCGCACCAGGTATGCGATGCGGTGGGTTATGACGCGGGTCTTGCCACTGCCCGGGCCGGCGATAATGAGCACCGGCCCCTCAATAGCCTCAACGGCCTCTTTTTGGGCGGGGTTCAGCCCCTCCAGGATATCTGCCTGCATATGAGGATTATAGCAGGCGGGGCGGGTTGGAAGGCGATGGCTACTTGCTCCGCATCTGCGGGAAAAGCACCACGTCCCGGATGGTGCGCTGATCGGTGATAAGCATAATGAGACGGTCTATGCCTATTCCCAGCCCTCCCGTAGGCGGCATGCCGTATTCCAGGGCCGTCAAGAAGTCCTCATCCAGGCGGTCGAAGTCCTCACCGCCGAACTGCTGGCGCATGGCCTCTTGTTCCTGGAACCGCTGGCGTTGGATCGCGGGGTCGTTCAGCTCCGTGAACGAGTTGGCTACCTCCATGCCTCCAATAAAGGCCTCGAAGCGCTCCACATAACGGGGGTCGTCTAGCTTGGCCTTGGCCAGTGGAGACATCTCCACCGGGTAGTCCACCAGGAAGGTGGGCTGGATGAGATGCGGCTCCACCAGCGCGCTCAACAGCTTGTCTATGATCCTGCCACGACTATCCCGCTGCTCCACATCTACGCCCTGTTCGCGAGCGGCGGCCACCAGCGCAGCGTTGTCCTGGAGCGCCTCGATGTCTATGCCGCCCACTCTGAGCAGCTCCTCCCTGAGCGAGAGGCGCTGCCACGGCGGCTCCAAGCGTATCTCCTGGTCGCGAAACTTGACGGTGGTGGAGCCGGTGACTTCCCGTGCCGCCGATGCCACCATCTGCTCCACCATGGTCATGACGTCGGTGTAGTCGGCGTAGGCCTCGTAGCTCTCCAGGAGAGTGAACTCCGGATTGTGGTCGGCGTCTATCCCCTCGTTGCGGAAGACTCGGCCAATCTCGTACACCTTGTCCATGCCGCCCACAATGAGGCGTTTCAGGTATAGCTCTGTGGCTATGCGCATGTACAGGGTGCGGTCTAGGGCATTGTGCTTGGTCACGAAAGGCTGAGCCATGGCACCGGCGGCCACGGGCACCAAGACGGGCGTCTCAACCTCCGTAAAGCCGTGGCTGTTAAGAAAGGCGCGTATGCTGGCTATGGTCTTGGCCCTGGCCTTGAAAATGGGCTGCACCTCCGGATTGGCGGCCAGGTCCAGGTACCGCTGGCGATAGCGAATCTCCACATCTGTCAGGCCATGCCACTTCTCTGGCAGAGGCTTGATGGCCTTGGATAGGATGGTGAATTCCTGGGCTTCTAATGTAATCTCGCCGGTGCGAGTCCTGAACAGTGTGCCCCTGGCTCCCATGAAATCTCCCAGGTCCAGGTCATCAATCAGTTCATAACGATCCTTCAACACGTCCTGCCGAAAGAGTATCTGCAGTTTGCCGGAGCTGTCTCTCAGGTCAATAAACGTAGCCTTGCCCATGGAGCGCAACGCCATAATTCGCCCTGCAACACTTGCTTCACCGCTGCGGGTGCCTGGGCCATCACGAGACTCCGCTTCCTTGAGCAAAGCCGCAGCCTCGTCGTTGGTGTGGGTGCGGTGGTAGCGCGGCGGATAAGGGTCTACACCCTGTTCTCGAAGGCTCTGCAGCTTCTCCAGGCGGGACAGGGTAAGCCTTTTTCCTCTCTCGGACATGTGTTTATCTACTGCGGTGGATAATGATGAACGCGGTCCAGCGCCGAGCTACTCGATGGCGGTGACGGTGAAGGCGACGACGGTGCCAGCAGGGGTAGCAACCTCTGCCTTCTGGCCCACTTTGCGCCCCAGCAGGGCTTTGCCTACCGGCGACTGATTGGAGATCTTGCCCTGGGACGGGTTGGCCTCCGTGCTTCCTACAATGGTGTACTTGTAAGTTTTGCCCTGGGCGTCTGTCACTGTGACTACGGAACCCAACTCCACCTTCTCGGATGGAGTCCTGGTATCTGGGATGAGGACAGCACTCTTGAGCATGTTCTCCAGGGTCAGGATACGCCCCTCCACGAAGGCCTGCTCGTTCTTCGCGTCCTCGTACTCGGCGTTGTCCACGGTGCCGCCGATTTCCTTGGCCCGCTGTATACGCTGGGCCACCTCTTGCCTGCGCACCATGCGCAGGTGGGTCATCTCGGCCTCCAGTTTGGCCAAGCCTTCTGAGGTCAGGAACGTTTCCCGCTGGGCCATGCTGCCGCTTCCCTACTGCGTCGACAAATAACAAGCTAGGGCGCTGTGGAATCCCGTCCACACGCCCTTGCAAAGGTACTTTATCCTATTGCATTCCTATTGTAAAGGTCAGCGCCTTGAAATGTGTCGTATACTAGCGCCGAGATTCAGAAAAGCGCCAGGCCTTGGCAGACGTCAGGAGCACTCAGATGTCCAAGCAGTTCATCAACCCAGAGCCGCTTTCCCGGCCCACCGGCTACACTCACGTGGTCAAAGATGGCAACCTGGTGTTCATAGCCGGGCAGGTAGGAGCAGACAAGAACGGGAGCGTGGTGGCCGGAGATGTTCTGGCCCAGGCCCGGCAGGTGCTGGCCAACCTGGAGGAATGCATCAAAGCGGCGGGCGGCAACAGAAGGGATATCGTTTCCATAACCATGTACGTTGTGGATACGGTGAACCGCGAGCAGCTACCAGCATTGCGGTCCATGCGCGCCGACTTCTTTGGAGATAGGCCTCCGGCGGCCACCCTGATCCTGGTTTCTGGCCTAGCCCGGCCGGAGTTGCTCATAGAGATCGAGGCCAGGGCAGTGCTAGGCGCGTGAGCCGTGATGCCTCAATCTTTCAGCCTTACGTATACCAGCCGGGAGCTGCCGCGGCTTCTCTCTTGTCTGATTTCGAAACTGTCCGGGTAGGCCCTCACAAGCTGAAGGAGCTGCCGGTAGCCGTAAGAGCGCGGGTCAAAACTGGGATCGTTCTGCCGGAGGATATTGCCAACCGCCCCCAGATTCGCCCAATCGGAATCTCCCATAGCCGTCTCGATAGCGGTTTTCAGGATAGGCAGTGCGTCAGATGGAGCCTCTTCAGATGGAGCCTGTGAGGAGGGGCTGGCCTTGCGCACTCCTCTGGTGGTGCGGGAGGCCTCCGCTTCTGCGGCTATGTTCTCGGTGTAGACGAATACCTCGCAGGCGTTCACAAAGGGCCTGGGTGTGGTCTTCCGTCCTATGCCCATTACGAACAGGCCTTTCTCCCTGATGCGGGTTGCCAGCCGTGTGTAGTCGCTGTCGCTGGAGACCAGGCAAATGCCTTCCACCACACCTTCGTAGAGGATGTCCATGGCGTCGATGATGAGCGCGGAGTCGGTGGCGTTCTTGCCGACGGTATAGCGGAACTGCTGTATGGGCTGTATGGCGAGGCGATTGAGAGCATCTTTCCAGCCCTTCATGCTGGGCTCGGTCCAGTCACCATAGACGCGACGAACGGCCACCAACCCGTACTTGGTGGTCTCGGTGAGTATGCCCTCGATCAGCGATGGCTGGGTATTATCGCCATCCACAAGCACAGCAATGCGCCGGCTGACAATCACGGGGCTTTCCATTATGCGGGCTCCTTTTTATGCCGATCTGATGGTATCAGTCGATTGCCCCCTCCAGAAGGTTGAACACCACGCCGGTGGGCAACTTGGGCTGGAAGTATGTGGACTTGCGGGGCAGCCGTTGCCCGGTGGAGACCACTGCCTGGAACAGGTCCATTGGGAATGGCTTCAGGAAGAAGGCTAACTGCTGCTGCCCATTCACCACATTGTCCCACGCCTCTCGTGGGTCGTGAGTGTAGCTAAGGAACCGGTCGGCATTGCCCAGGGCCGGCTCCAAGACGGCCTGATGGAGCACCCAGCCCTCGGAGTCTATGAGCGCAGCGCCTCCAGGCAGGGTGCGCAGCTTTGACACCGCTGCGCCGGAACGTAGTGTTAGAAGGTATGGGCCTTCGCCGTCCGGGCCCAGAAGCCCCAAGGATACCCCTTTTTCCTGGTGGAGCACCGCATCTTCCAGGGCTTCCGGCGTGGTGGGCTGCTGCGGGAAGGCCTGTATCTGGAACGTCTCCTGTAGCCGGTGGCGCACCGCTGTAAGGGTGGGCGCTGACAAGCCGCTCGCAGTGCGGTGATACGGCAGCACCAGCAGGCCAGGGTCGTCGAAGTCGATAAGGGTCGCCATCACGTAGTTGAACGCATCTTTGTCGCTCCAGCCGGGTGACTGCTGGCGCATCAAGTCCCTGTATGCCAACGCCGTTTCATACCTGTGATGGCCGTCCGCGATGAAGAGTTGTGCGTTCTGAAAGGTTGCGGAGATGGTGTCCCTCAGGCGCGATGCGTCCACCACCCAGAAAGCTACCTCTTCATCACGAGCGTAGGTAGCGCTGGCTACCGGCGGCGTCTCGATTACTTTGGCAAGCGCGCTCCGCAGTTGGTGCTGCGGGTCGCGGTACAGCATCATGATAGGGCTGAAGTTCGTCCTGCACGCCTTCATCAACTTTAGCCGGTCCTCCTTGGGGCCGGCGCCTGTCTCCTCGTGGGGCAGGACTATGCGGCGGCTGAACTCCTCCAGCCGTACGCAGGCCATGAGCCCCCAGCGTTCCATGCTCTTGCCCCTGTGGTGGAAGCGTTGCCGCAGCAGATAGTAGATGGGCTTGGAATCCTGGGCCAGGACGCCTTCCTTGCGCCAGCGGCCCAATGCCTGTGCGGCAACGCTGTAGCGGTCGTCTCGTGCGTCGTCTTCCGGCAGCTCCAGGTGGATGGCGTTGTAGCTGCTGCGGCGCTGGAGGGCCTGCTGCTCCTCCGGTGAGATGATGTCGTAGGGAGGGCAGATGAGATGGTCAAGCGGCCTGCTCTCAGTGACGGAGTAGCGCAAGCCTTTGAATGGGCGGACTTCAGCCATGTAGACCTCACATTAGAGTTGCCCACCAGTATAGCCACGGCGAGGGGCTGTGGTCTATGCTTGTTATGTCCTGAGAACTGAAGCCTGTGCCGAGAGTATGGTAGACCAGACGATCATCCAGCGAGTGGTTGAGCTCCGCAAGGAGATCGACTACCACAACCATCGCTACTACGTTTTGGACGATCCCGTCATCAGCGACGCGGAGTACGACAAGCTGATGACGGAGCTGCGTGGCCTGGAAGAGCAGCACCCTGAACTGGTGGCACCCGATTCGCCGACCCAACGTGTGGGTGCCGCGCCTGCGCAGGGCTTCGCGGAGGTGCAGCATCCCGTTCCCATGCTCAGCCTGGCCAACGCCTACAACGACGATGACCTGCGTGCCTGGCACCGCCGTGCGCAAGAGCTATTGGAAGGCGCCAGCTTCGATATGGTGTGCGAGCTGAAGATAGACGGCCTTGCTGTGGCCCTGACCTACGAGAATGGCCGCTTGGTGAAAGGGGCTACCCGGGGCGACGGCATCCGTGGCGAGGACGTGACATCGAACCTGCGCACTATCCGCAGCATACCGCTGGCGGTGGACGCTGCGCGGGCGCCCAGGCGGTTCGAGGTGCGCGGCGAGGTGTACTTCCCCAAGGCAGCCTTCTATCGTCTGAACGAGGAGCGCGTGGCCAATGGCGAGGCTCCCTTTGCCAACCCTCGTAACAGCGCGGCTGGCTCTCTGCGGCAGTTGGACCCCAGGATCACGGCGTCCCGTCCTCTGGACATATTAGTCTACGTCCTGGGCTATTCCGAGGACGGCAATGTTCCGGATAACCACTGGGACACCATGGAGCGCCTGAAGTCCCTGGGCTTCAAGGTTAACCCCACCAATACCCTGTGCCACACCCTGGAGGAGGCGGAGGCGTTCTACAGGAGGTGGATGGAGGCCAGGGATAGTCTGGACTACGCCGCGGACGGCGTGGTGGTGAAGATCAACAGCCTTCCGTACCAGCAGCACCTTGGCGTGGTGGGACGCGAGCCACGGTGGGCCATCGCCTACAAGTTTCCTGCCACCCAGGTGGTCACCCGCTTGCTGGACATAGGCGTCAACGTAGGGAGAACAGGCACCCTGAACCCCTACGCCGTCCTAGAGCCTGTGAACGTGGCCGGCGCTACGGTCAGAATGGCCACACTGCACAACGAGGATGACATACGCCGCAAGGACATACGCATAGGCGACTGGGTGACGGTGGAGCGTGCTGGCGAGGTGATACCCCAGGTGGTGGCTCCCGTGGTCGCTCGCCGCACTGGGCAAGAGCGAGAGTTCCGCATGCCGGAGCGGTGCCCCGCCTGCCAGCAGCCGCTGGTGAGGTTCCCTGGGGAGGCCATGACCTATTGCGTCAACTCGGCGTGCCCAGCCCAGTTTGCCCGCCTGCTGATGCACTTCGTAGGCCGGGAAGCCATGGACGTGGACGGCATGGGTGAAAAGCTGTGCCTGGCGCTGATCGAGGCCGGCCTGGTGCACGATGTGGCGGACGTATTCGCTCTGACCAGGGAGCAGATGTTGTCTCTGGAACGAATGGGAGAGAAGAGCGCTGGCAACATAGTGAATGCCATCGAGCGGAGCAAGACCAGGCCATTGCCCAACGTGCTTCTCGCCCTGGGCATTCGGCACGTGGGCCTGGAGACGGCGCAACTCCTGGTGCGGCGCTTCGGGAGCCTGGACGCCATCGCCAAAACCACGGAGGAAGAGCTTGGCTCCGTTCCTGGCATCGGCCCCAAGATTGCGGAGAGCATCGTCGCCTACTTCCGGCAAGAGAAGAACCTGGGGGTCATAGAGAAGCTGAAGCGGGCCGGCGTCCGCATGGAGGCCCCGGTTGTGCCGGAGGCCAGGGCGCTGCCCCTGGCGGGTATGCAACTAGTGGTAACGGGCCGGCTCTCATCTATGAGCCGTTCTCAAGCGGAGGACAGGATCAAGGAACTTGGCGGCTCAGTGGGAAGCGCGGTGAGCAAGAAGACCGCGTACCTGGTGGCAGGGGAAGACCCGGGCTCCAAACTGGACCAGGCCAGGAAGCTTGAGACGCCGGTTCTGAATGAGGCACAGTTCTTGGATCTGCTTGACAGGCGGTTACCCAGCCTGGAGCAGCGGCTTACGTGATGATTATCCTTGGCCTGGGCAACCCCGGCAGAGCTTACCTCTGTACGCGGCACAACGTCGGCTTCCAGTGCGTGGACAGGCTGGCCAGGCAGTA
>ORJL011796508.1_pt1 | contig 21130 bp, 23 predicted proteins | sample 1779941 | NCBI WGS metagenome assembly ORJL01 (sample SAMEA104232317, study PRJEB22302) | groundwater metagenome | biome: forest; feature: aquifer; material: groundwater | place: USA | collected 2011-08-07 | depth 5.8 m
CCATTCGGATATCTCCGGATCAAAGGCTACAAACCGCCTCCCCGAAGCTTTTCGCAGGTTAGTCGCGTCCTTCATAGCCGTCCTAGGCCAAGGCATCCACCGTGTACTCTTATGTCTCTCGTACGGAGACCTACATAGCACCTTCATTTTCTGCACTCCCTCACACAGAAATCACTCCCTGTATGAGGGCTTTTTACTTTCACATATTCGTATGTCAAAGATTCCCGTGCCTCCTCCAAAAACGAAACCGTCCCGCCAACGGCGGGACGGTTTGCGTTACAAACGCAATGGCCTCAGCGGCCTGTCCCTAGTTGGTGTAAGTTAAGGTTTTTGTTGTTTGTAGACACGTATAAAGGAGTATATGGGAAGGTGCTTTTGAAGTCAACAAGCTGTACAAGCAATCCTCTACTGGCTACCTTGTTTCTCAAAATCTTCCCTTTCTTGCTTTGCAATATAATATCTGTCTCGTAAATCTTCTGTAACTGCTTCTGTTGCCCCTCCTTCCGCAATCGGTTTCATTGCGTCCGCAAGGGCACGTCTGTAATCCTCTTCGTTTTGTCGGAGTTCTTCGAGTCTATCCTGATGGCCACGTACTTTCCCTGATTCAAAAGAGTTAGAAGCTCCAATCATATTCAAAGTTAATTTCTAATGCCTCGATTTTACCCCCCCCCTGTGAATACGCAAGCCCCGTATTGCACAGAGCAATACAGAAGGCAAATACATAGAATACATAGGACAGTCCTATGTATTGCAAGTTAGTGCCGTGGTCGTGTAGAATACTTTTTATAAATCTTGTTGTGATGGTCAAAATCAAGGAGGCGAACTTCGGTTCCTGCTATTTCGTAGAGGAGGACGAACGATCCGGCAATATGAATTTGGCGTCTGTTTCGTAATACATTTCGCAGTGGCTTGCCGAGCTCTGGACTACGCAGAATCTTGGCGACACCTGCTTCGAGTGGGATAAGCAAATCCGGTTTGTTTCGTTTTATCTTTTTCAGTGAGTTTTTGTATAAACTTGTTAAGTCAAGCGTATACCGCATCGAATCAGTCATACTTGGACTAAAGACTCTGAACGTACGCGTGATACTCCTTAATATTCTTAAATTTTATACCCTTCCCCGCATCAAGCAGACGCGACTGTTTTTCAAGCCTTTTCAGTACGCTTGGTTTTATCTCGTCATATACTATCTCTTCCACAGTTTCTTGTAACTTAGAAACGGCAGACTCGACACGCGCTTGGCGCTTTAGGATTTCACTATAGACGTTTCTCGGCAACATAATCGTACTCATGCGATTACTATAGCACAAAACCGCCCGGCGGAGCCGGGCGGTTCTGAAGGAAGAAACTTAATCCTTGATTTCTGACTGGAGATGTTCCAGATAACGAGACGCCGACTGCTGACCGCCGAGACCGAATGCGAGACCGACGGCGAGCGACACGGCGATGACGACACCCGTGAAGAGAGTCTGGACGAACGCCGTCGCCACATTCAGCTGGGCGAGCGCCGCGAGGAGAGCGAATATCCAGATTGAATATCTCGTCACCTTGCCGATGAATCCGGCCGCACGCAGAGATGCAGCCTTCGCTGAACCGACAACAACGCGTTCCGCCGCTTCTGCGACAACTGCCGCGACAAGCAGGATGAGGACTGCGACAATCACCTGCGGGAGGTATCCGAGGACAACATCGCTGATGAAGAGGTTCACCGTCGTCAGACCGAGTACGTCCAGCGACGCCACCAAGAAGACGATAATGAAGAACCATTCAACGAGGAAGCCGAGGAACGTGCCCGAAGAGAGTTCGAAACCGGCGCGGGACAGCAAGCGTTCTATACCGGTTGACCGAAGAGCATGGTCAACGCGAAGAGCGTCTACAATCTGCTTTACCACACGACCGAGACCGACTCCTACAAGCCAGCCGACGACGAATATAACAATCGCTACGACTAAATTAGGGATGAACGCGACCAGACCATAGAACAGATTTTGGAAAGACTGACTAAGCACATCCGCCCAAGTAGTGAATACCATAATGGATAACGCTTTGTTTATGCGGTTAATTACTCGCTCTTATTGTGCGAGCATCTGTTGGAAGTGTACCATTTTTAAAGCCCTATTTTATCCACCAGAAGGCGGTGTGGATAGTCAAAAACATCCCGCAAAAGGCGGTCATATACACCGAGTCGGTAGCGGAAATCCTCTGTCGCAAACGAAGCGTACCGGATTTCCCGCCCTAACTCCGCCTCCAGAGAACGCACGGATTTCGCGAGCATGCGTTCATTAAGACGGTCACCAACAACGAGAAGGTCAATTTGAGATTCAATGACACCTGTAAATAAACCCGAGAGCGCGACGAGCCGCAGAACTCCGGCTCGGCGCAGTGTAGCAATCATGCTCTGTGGACGTACCGATGTAGTGTCGCGAATAAATACATCTAACGCGTCAAGCTGTTCAAAACGCAGATTTGTCTGATAACTGATCGGAACATCTGTCCCCTTTTTCCGCACAAGGTCTGATGAAATAAGGTCGGAGAGTTCCCTGCGTGCGACATCGTTAGAGAGTTTTGTCTTCTGTGCAATCTCGGCGAGAGTAAATGCTTGACTCTTGTTGAATACGAAAAAGACGGATAGTTTTCAAGCGTGCGGGAGAGCCGAGGAGTTTCGCGAGTGGTTCCATAAGTGTGGCTAGTGTAAGGATAGTGGTAAGAAAACGCAATCCCGCCCCTTCTCAAAGAAGGGGCGGGAGCGTATTTGTAAAAAGTTACTTTAATGTGACTTTTGCACCAGCTGTCTCTAGCTTTTTGGCGAGTTCGGCGGCGTCTTCTTTCTTCATTCCCTGCTTCAGCATTGACGGAGCGCCGTCAACGAGGTCCTTCGCCTCCTTAAGGCCCAAACCGAGCGCTTCCTTCACCGCCTTGATGACGGCAATCTTGGAGGCACCGACTTCAGTGAGTTCTACGTCTGCAGTTGACTTCCCTTCTTCGGCCGGGCCGGCAGCTGCCGGACCCGCCACCGCGACTGCAGTGGCCGAGACGCCCCACTTCTCCTCAATCGCCTTTACGAGCGTGTTGAGGTCTAGAACGGTCATCTTCTCAACTGCGTCAATTATTTGTTCCTGATTCATACTTAGTTCTTAGTCTTCGCCACTTCGTTCAACGCGATAGCAAAACGTTGTCGTGGTGAGTTAATAATATTTGCGAACATTCCTCGTAGAACCTGCATCGGCTGGATAGTCGCGATGCCAATCATTTTTTGCGCATCTGCAAACACTCCTTCAAAAACTCCACCTACAAGTACAATTGCTCCCTTGAGTTTCTTACCAATGTCATACACTCCGCGAGCTGGCGCAGTTGTGTCTGTATTTGTAGCAGTCCACGCGACCGCAATTTCACCCGGCAATTCCGGAACTTCACCCTTATATCCTTTTTGCTTAAGAGCAAGTCTAATGAGAGTTTTCTTCGCGACGTAGTAGCGCACACCAGCGTCGGATAGCTCTTTGCGCACTCGCGACGCATCTTTGACCGTGAGTTTAGAGAAGCTAACAAATGCGATTGAAGACGCTTCTTTAAAAGTGTCTGCGAGCTTCGCGACGATGTCGCGCTTCTTATCTTTTGATATTGCCATACGATTTTTTCGTACGAACGAAATAAAGGAGAGTTCGACCTTTTGTATGGCCTCCCTGCGTAGGACTTATAAACGCCTACGGTCTTCGGTTCGTACAGTTAGTACGTTACCAGTCCGGTAATAAAAATGCAATCACCCGACCGCAGCGGTAGCAACGTGGAGAGTGAGGAGAGCCACCGCGACGATAACAGCGAAGCCTGTGGTAAATTTCACGAATTCTATAAAAAACGGCAACATTCGTTTTTCTCGAATGCGCAGTCCGCCAGCTGGCGGATTATTTTTTTGATTGTTCATACACAGTAATAGCGTTAAGGAAGTTCTGGTCGGTGCCGAGTATCGTTGGATTGTCCGTACGCAGTTTTTTAACGATACGAAGTGATGCTACCGGGTCGTCCGCGAGGTATGTCACCTTCGCCAAGTCGTATAATACATCATAGTCAGAAGGATTATTTTCAACCATGTCAGCTAAGAAACGTGCGGCATTCCTCCAGTCACCTATCGCTATATAATATTTAACCGCCGGTCTCGCGGCCGCAACATCAGCTTCCGCGTATAGCGGTAACGCTTCGTCTGCGAGCTTCTTCGCGGTAGTTTTATCACCGAGCGCGTAATAAAGAGTCGCGAGTATATATTTCGGTACAGGAAGTGAAGGTTCTTTTTCTGAATACGTTTCCAGAACTTTAACGGCATCAAGGTAATATGATTTTCTTTCGTTTGAACCTGCGGGAAGCAGATTAGCCTTTCGGAGCGATATGTTCGCAGTCATATACCATGCCTGTGCGCGCAGTGGCGAGAGCTCTATCGCCATCTTGAGCACTTCACTATCAAAAGCATCATCAACAGTGACTTTTGGCGGTGCAGTATCTATGACATGTCCGAGATATGTCGCAGTCCGCGCATCATACGGATATTTTTTAAAGTTCTCGGTCAGTAATGATAATGCGTACTGGTACGCCGAAACGAGACTGTCGCCCTTAAGTTGTACCGTCTGATGCGCCGTATACATATCATATGCCTGATAACCGTACTCTAGGTCGGCATAGGTTCCGAGTGATAGTCCTTTTTCAAAATATGCGTTCGCTTTATTTACATCAACAAGATGGAGTAGATATCCTTTCGTAAGTAGAATGTTTGAATAAAGAGGAAACACAATAGTCGGAATGACGGCTAGGAGTATTACGACACCCGCAGAAACAGAAACGAACCGCGGTACGCGTATTTTAAGTGCAGATTCAGTAGAATCGTCCAGCAATACGAGCAATGAGGCGAACATTGCGTATAAGAGCCAGAGTGAATACGGTGTGTCAAAGACGAAAAAATTCTGAACAGAATATGTTGTTATAAAAAGAAGAAAAAGGAGTCCGTAATTCAGAATGCTTGGTTCCTCGTTGCGGTATAGTCGCCAAGCAGAAACTGCAAATGCGCCGATGAGCGCCAGGTACAACCCGAAACCGAAGATGCCGTACTGTACGAAATAATCCAAGAAAGCATTGTGCGAACGGTCGAACCATTGTTCTATAATTGAACTGGGGTCGTATATTTTATTAAAAAGATGTGCGATGTGCTCCGCTCCGTAGCCCTGCCACGGACGCTGAAGCGCTTCTGAACCGACATTTTGCCAGACGAAGAGACGGCTGGCGACCGTCCCGTCGGAAAGCGAAATGGAGGCAATACGGCTAATGGGCTCAAATTGAACTTGCGCTAGCTCGGCCCGAAATACGAAAAAGATGCCGGCGAATACGGCGAGCGCCAGAAGCCCGTATCGCGCGCCTCGCCTGACTTTTTCTTCTCCACTCCACGCAACATACGCGAGTGCGACGATACCTGCGACTATAAGAGCAAGGATGGTCCCGCGCGTTGCGGCGAATAGTATCGCGAGCACCGAGAGCATTGCGGCGGCACTGAAAATGCGGCGCCATGTTCCGACAGAATCTCGGAGTACGAGAAGAATTACGAATAGTGCCATACCGAGATATCCAGCCAGAAATGCCGCGTTCCCGAATGTACTCCCGATACGTCCAGTAACCGGCGGCAAGAACCATGCCTTACCACCGAACACCGTCGTAATCCACTGTAGAACCGCAGCGGTCGCGACAATGCCAGCTACAACAGCGACAACTTTCACGAGACGTTCTAAAAATTGTCGGTCGGCAGAAATAAGAATGAGATAGAAAAATATCGTGATGACAGTAGAGGTCAAGAGACTGTCTCCGCGGTCAAAAAGGCCCCAAAAACTGCGATAGAAATCAATACCAAAAAATGAGGACACATATGCAACCGCGAGAAGTGCGAAAGGAATCCAGCTGAACCAATTGCGCAATCGGTCATAAAAAAATGGCCGTCCTGAAAGTGCCAGATATGCGAATACTGCGAGTGCGATAATTCCTATTCCTTGCAGAAGAAACGTTTTTGGCGCAACATACGGATACACGAGTCCGCTCACGTAGACGAGAGGCAGTACTGCCGGCGCAAGTAGAAGATACGGAAACGTTTTTGCAAGCCGGTCCGTCATGGTTTCATCCATTCTGTGCGAAGTTCTGTAAGGTACGAATCTTTGCCGATACTATTTTCAGCAAACTTAAATGCTTTTTCTATATTGGCTGTATCAGCTTTCATCCGTGTCGTAAGGAATTCAATATATGCATAGTGGTAGAACGCGAGCTGCGGCTGAACAAACGTGGATTTCTCGTACGCGATGCGCGCCGTCTCGTATGCAACTAGTCGTTCCATAAGCACGCCGAGATTGTGCCACGGGAGACCGTTTTCCGGATTTGTTCGTATCGCACGTTCCAGATATTCGTATTGTTTCTTACCGTCACCGAGAAGTTCATACTGGTTCGCGATACCAACCGATAGAATCATTGCGGAAGAAGTTGCGGTAGCCAACTGTACAGAAAGGCGTTTAATCTCCGCATTCGCTTTCGCTACGAGTTCCGAATTATCTGTATAGGCGCCCTTGAAATCCCACGAGGCGATGCTGTCGCCTTCTACCAGTGAGAGAGAATACGCCGTCGGACTTTTCTGCGTAATTTCCACATTTGTTACAGAAGTAACAGGAATTGTCGTGGTGCTAACGTTTTGTTCGGTAGTAGAAGTCGCGGTTGATGTAGTTGGAGAAACGGCAGAACGCGGGTATAAGAACTGCACAGCTCCGGTGATTATGATAATCAGAACACCGCCAATAACGAGTAGACTAGTTTTGTTCATCCCGTTAGAAGTCTTCATACAAGTGATACTAGCAAGTTAATCCGTCTTTTGCGATAAAAGTCTCGTCAACAAATATCGTGCGCGCGTTGAACTTCTAACGGGATTCATACGCCAAAAGCATATCATAACGGAGCCATATCATAACGGAGCATTAATGAGAAAACGCAAAATCGCCCCAGAAGTAGGTTGTTGTGAAGGTCAGACCTAAACAAAGACCTGTGTATAACTAAAGAAAAGAGTCTACCAGGACTCGAGCGATATTTCTTTAAATTCTTCACCACGCGAAAATATATGCAGAGCGAGAAGTTCTTTCATTTCTTGCTTTGACGAATTCCCTTTCCCGATAAGTCCTCCTAGAAGACCGTCCGGGTCGTCAATAAGCGGAGAAGACATGCCGTAAATATGGTCTCTAAAGCTAGAGAACCTGTATTGAGATGCCCATTCCCAAGCATCGTCAAAATTTTTAAATGCCACAGCAAGTCCTCCCGGATACATTTCGAGTACGTTCTTTACGAGAATATAAAATGCAAGGTAATTTATATGTGAAGTCTCACCTACTGTCCTCGCATGATACGCGCTCTGGAAGAGACCGCCTTTCTCTTTGTATTTCAAATTGAAACACATGGACATGCTGCCACAGAGACGTTGCATAAATTTTGCAGTTCCTCCTTCTCTAATCTCCTGTAGTAGTAAATGAAAATGGTTTGACAAGAGGGTCCATGCGAGAATATGTACCAGCGGTTCGCGTGGCGGCCAATGTCCAGGGCGTTCAAAAAGCGGCAGGTTCTCCGTCTCACGGTGCCAATTTTGACCTGTGTAGGTATCGTTCAATAAGAAAAGTGATTTGACGAGACGATAACGATCGCTGAGGTCACGAACGATATCCGTTCCTCGCGTACCACGCTTAGTAACATGAACAACAGAACCTACAGAAAAAGGCTCTACTCTCATAAGACAACTATACCAACAGATTCGTTTGTGAAGGTCAGACCTAAACAAAGACTTGTGGATAACGCAAAACGCCGTTCCGCAAAGGCGGAACGGTGTTTGTTAGGAGTTGTAACGGTTATGAACCTGAATTGACAGCTGCACGAGTTTTCGCGCCGAAGTATCCGACAGCCGGTGTAATGCCTTTTGCCTTCTGGAACTTAATCAGGGCCGCTTTCGTAGCTGCACCGAATCTTGTCGTTTCATTGCCTGAAGAACCTGGACCGCTCGTAGCGACTGTATAGCCGTGTGAGTTGAGGAACTCTTGGAGCGCTTTCACCTCGCTCCCTAGAGAACCGACAGTGAGATTAGACTTGAACACTCCCACTGCCGTGCTCGTTACCGAGCCTGTGGTAACAGTGCCTTCAAGCGACGCCTTCACCTTTGCAATAACAGCGGCGTCAGCATTGAAGGATGCAAGCACACCCAGAATTGATTGAATCTGTGTGGCAGAGAGGCCTGAAGCAGATTTTGCTGGAGTTGCGGGTGTAGCAGGTACGACAGGTGTAGTTGGTGTTGCTGGAGTAGCGGGTGTGGCCGGAGTGGCCGGAGTGGCCGGAGTGGCGGATGTCGTCGAACTGCCGCCACCTCCTCCACTACTGGTGTCGGTGGAGCAGAGCGTACTTGACGGCGCTATTGTGACAGTAACCGCCGTGGAACCAGGTTCATATTTCAGAATAGATTGCGTTGCGTTGCATATGTCAGACGCAATTCCTGTTAGGGTATCCGTGGAGAGACGATTCAAGTTCGGAGCCGTCACTTGGAACGACGAGCCCGACAAGAGTGTGACGCTGAAGTTCGTCGCGTTCACCGTTATAGATTCAATAGTGGCGCTTGCTCCGGAGACATTCAGCGTAATGCCCGCCACGCTTAGGACGGTATCGGTAGTGAGACTCACATCATTAAACGCGGCGAGAGCAGACGCGGGGGTTAACAACACCACTAGAATTCCTGCATGAGCGAGCATTCGTGGCATAGTGAGTTTGTTTAATTGCTAATGTACTTTCTCACTAGACTAACGAAGCGCCCAGAAGTTGATGGAAGTGCCCCCAAGCGTTGTGTCTGGGGCGCCAAGACCCATGTTGAGGACGAGCAATTGGACGGTGCTGACGGCGGTTGAAGACGCGGCCAAGATAACGAACGAGGTGTCCCATGAACTGGTAGCTTGCACAAAGACCCTGTCAGTCGTCAAGAGGGCTAGTGTGGGGTTTGTGGTGCAATCTACATATTGGGTGGTGGTAGCGCTAAAACTGCCCACATTCGCGAACGAGCAGAAACCGAAGACCATGCCGTTGATGGTCGGAGCGGCGGGTTCGTCACCAACCTTAAGCGCAGACGTACTAGCTGTGCCGAGAATTTTCACAGTATCGCTCGCACCGCCGATGGAGACCTCGCCGTTAACAGCGTTCGTGATGACTTCGTCATTCTGAAGCGTCAGGGCCCCTTTAAGTGTCAAGGCGCCTGCCGTGCTGAAGGTTGAAGTCGCCGATGTGCCGAAGTAGGCGCTGTTGGCGGAGAACAACGTTGAGCTCGCGGAGCCGAGCGAGGAAAGGCCTGTGACGGCGAGCGTAGTAGAGAACGAACCCGATGTGCCGGTCAGAGCTCCAACGAGAGTCAGAGCGCCTGCCGTGCTGAAGGTTGATGTTGCAGATGTGCCGAAATAGGCACTGTTGGAGGAGAACAACGTTGAGCTCGCGGAACCGAGTGAGGAGAGGCCAGTGACGGCGAGCGTCCCGGCAGTTGAGATGTTCGTACTAATGGTCGATGCAGCTTGGGCGATGCCAGCACTCACGAAGACAACGGCGAGAGCCAGAACAACTGTGCGAGCTGTCCTACCAAGACTATTCAAATACGATTTGATTCTATTCATATTTATTTATGAGCGTGTTTTTACTAACGGAATAAATGGGGCGCAAGTGCGTCTCCTGTAGATGAGGATACACCCTAACCAACACAGGAAACGAAAAGTTTCAGATAGGCTGTGGATAAACTACACACAGCACTAATCTTTAGTGCTGTGTAAACACAAAAACCATCCCTCCGCAAGCTTGCGGAGGGATGGTTTTTTGCTTTGCTAGGCCAACCCTAGCTGGAGCTTCTAGCGCGTAGAAGCGCGAGAGAGCTAAACCGTTAGCGAGACTAGAAGTTGACTGACCTGTTGCCCACCGTAAGCGGCAGGGTTTTCACCAGATAGTCATGAGTCCAGTCAAGCGTGACTTCGCTGTGCACAGTTGTGATAGACGACCTATCAGACCAGACGAACGACTCGCCGGTGTCTCCAACTGCCGTGTGAATCGTCGCGTATGCGACCGTCGTTGCCGAAGTGTTCGGAGCCGCAACCGAGACGCTCACGGAGTTGGCACCAGCCGCGATGCCGCCTACCGTACCCCGAAGTTCGTAGGTCCCCGAGGAGCCGGCAGCAATCTGCTCTTCGCTCGTCGCCTCGAATACGAGGATACCGGAGGTGTCAGAAGTTGAGAAGGACTGGGTCTTCTCCGACTGGCCGCCCGTCGTCGTCGCGAAAGTACCCGTTATCTGGGTGTTCGCGCTGTTGTAGAGGGCAACCGTCGTCGTAGCGCCAATCGTTATCGCCGCGGTCTTATTGACCGTGAAAGCGAGCTTCTTCCAGCTGACATCGCCTGCCGCGTCAGCTGTAACCTTCACGCGACCGAGCACTTGGGAGGATCCTGCCGCAAGGTTCGTGGAGTCAAGCGCGACTGCAGAGAGAGTTGCGATTGACCTTCTTGGATACATCGTACCCTTGCCAGTCGTTGCCGCCGAGTTGAGGTCGGTAGTTGCCGATGTAAGCGAGGTATCCGATGTGCCAGAGGAGTCAATGGCTTTGAATCCTTCGTCGCCATCAAGAACAACCGAGATTGCCGAGCCCGAGCTTGCGCCCGAAGCCACTGTTGGGATACCGACATAGACATCAAGGTCAGCGTCGGTGTTTTCCGGAACGTAGAACGAGAGACCTGTGTAGGTCGCCGTTGCGTGAGTCTGTGAACCAGTAGAGAGCGCAAGGGCTTGTGAGGCGCTCTGTAAGGCGCCAGCGGCATCCTTGTACTTGAGGGTAACAGTCGTCACGCTCGTCGCGGCATTCGCCGGAACTTTCACCTTGATTTCCTGCACCGTGTACGGCGAGTACTGCGAGGTGAAGCGGAACGAGCCGACTTTCACACTAGAAGCGCCAGCGATGACGTTCGCCGCGTCAGGCGTGGAACCCGTATTGACCGCCGCAGTGAGTACTGCCGTGCTTAGCGTGATGGTCTGGAGGTCAAGCGCGTCTGCATCAATGGTATTCCCGGTTACCAAACCGGTTCCTGCTGCGTCAATATTCGCAATCCACGTGCCGGCGTTACTACCGGACTTGATGTTCCCGTAGATGTTGATGGTCTTCGTTACCGAAGCATCCATACTGACATTAACCGAGAATGCATTGCTGGTAGACGGCGCGGCTTTCGTCGTGCCGATTTGAACACCAGTTGCGTTGTCCTTCAGTATGAGGTCCGTAATGGTCGCGGCCTCATTTGCGGAGAGAGCCACCGTAAGAGTGTTCACATTCACTCCTTCCGTAGCACCGGTTGAGAGCGTGAATGAACCGAGCTTCGCGTTATTCGTGCCGGCAATCATCGTCTGGTTACCATAGCCCGAGTACTTCGTCAGCGTAAGCGTAGAAGACGAGATGGTAACGGTGTTACCCGCTACGTCAGCCGTCGGAATGTTGATGCTCGTGAGCGATTTCTGTCCCTGACCGTTACTTGAGCCGGTCTTAAGGGTAACCAGCGACGTTTCAGTAGTGAGGAATGCCGCGCCTGTCGTGGACTTCGCATCAGCGTAGATGTCAACAATCGCCGTCGTGCCCGCCTTCAGGATGAAGGACGAACCGAAGGTGAAGTTGACACTCGTGTTATCAGTGAGGTCCTTCGTGGAACCGACCTGCACGCCGTTGAGGAACACTTTACCATTGTCAAGACCGCGGTCAAATGTCGAGTTCGCATTGACATCGAGATTTTCAATCTTGACATCCTCGCCAGCTGCACGGAGTTCAAAGGTCGCCCACTTCACATTCGTCGCGCCGAGCGAGACGTTTGAGGACTGTGAGCTATTCGCTTTGACAACCGATACTGTACCCGAATCAACGGTAGCGGATGTCGCCGAGCGAGCGCTGAAGCTGGAACCGTTTGCCGTCGCGAGGATTGGCTGGTTCAAATCAGTGTCCACGAAGCGCGCGTCAGATGCGCGTCTTAGTGAGAACTGGAAAGTGTTGCCCGAGCCCGCGATGACATCGCCAACGACCTTTATTTCAGCCGTACCTGTCTCAATGCGAGCCGGACTTGCCGAGAGGTCGAAGGTAATTGTGTCATCAGATGCTATTGCAGCAACCGTCGAGCCCACCTGAACTCCCTTTACATAGAGACGGAAGTTTTTGATGGCGGCGCGGTCGACAGAACCGATGTTACGGAGCTGGAAGCTCTCGAGCTTCACCGCGCGTGTGCCGATGGTAGTTGAGTTGCTCCAGAGGTTGTAATCGTTCTGCGCGGCCATTGTAGTGACTGCCGGATTCGAGGTTGTGTTGAAGTCAGCTGTCGCCAAGGTTGCCGCAGAGACCGTCTGTGTGAAGCCGTTGACCGGGAATGACACAGAGGAATCAAGCGTACCGGACGAGCTCACCGAGACGAGCTGGACACCAACTTGCTGACCAGATGTGGAGCCCGCGATGTCAGCAAGAACAGAGACTGTGTAGGTCTGTCCTGCCAAGACCGTGAAGAGTCCTGTCGGGTCATTGAAGTTGAATGCTGTGTTGCTTACGCCTGCAGAATCAGTGAGACGCTTTGTCTCATTGTATATGTAGACGTTTGAGAGCGTCGAGTCGTTAGAGACCCCGATACGCTTGAAACCAAGGTTCGTCACCTTGATTTCAGTGGCAGTCGGGTTTGCGAAGGTGAACTTCGCGAGAGAGCCGATCGCCTGGCCTTGTACCAGAGCGATATTGTTCGGAGAGTCAGCTGCGAGCGAGACCTTAAGGCCGTTGCCCGTTAGCGGAGCCGCCGGAGTGCCCGGAGTTGTCGCGACCGTGCCGCCACCGAATGCCGCACGACTCTTTGCACCGAAGTAGCCGGCCGCAGGCGTAACGCCCTTAGCCGTTTGCCACGCGATTACGCCAGCCTTCGTGAGGGCACCGAAGTAGCCCGTCGCGCTAGCCGACATATATCCGCCCGCTTTAAGAGCATCCTGGAGCGCCGTCACGTCTGCACCCTTTGAACCGACCGTGAGGTCCTTCGTGAAGGTGTAGGACGAAGAAGCAGGAACCGAAGGCGTACCGCCCGTGAGCGATGCCTGAACGTTTGCGATTGTAGATGCGTCAGCACCGAACGATGTGAGAAGTGCGAGAATCGACGAGACCTGCGCGGAGGTCAGAGCCGCCGCTTGTGCCATAGGCGCGAACGAGAGCATTGACACCGCCAGCGCGAGTCCTGTCGCTACTGCTGCAACTTTCACAGTCGCTTTTGTAGTTATCATTTGCATAACAATTATTAATGATTTTAAGAGCACATAATAATCAAGTGAGATTCGCACATTGCACAAAGCACTTTCATTTTCATACTACCCCACAGCGCACGGCATCGACCAGTGAGCCATGGGTTAGTTGGCAAGGATTAAAAAGTCCCCACAGAAGGACCTACCCAGTATATACCAAGGGCAATTGGCTCCTGCTACCAGGATGTGGATAACTCTAGCAAATGCAAGTTACGAAGTCAAAGAATAGGTGCTCCAACGGCGCTCACCCTGCTTAAGGACTATTCCTTCAGCAATAAGAGCTAGAAGCACTCTTTGAATAGTCTTCTCTGATACACCGCGGATAATTGTAGAAATGTCCTTTATACTCGCCTTCCCTTTGTTCTTTATAACGGACAAAACGGCATCGCTTCTGTCCTTTACACTTTTTGTGTCCTTAATATGTCCCTTTCCGCCGGAGGCGCCCGCCTGACTGGCCGGCAGGGACCCGCCTTCGGCGGGACGGCGAACTGGTGTGGAAGAATGTTGGCTCTGAAGAGCCCTCTGCGAGTGCGCTTTCTTCGCGATGTCGGAAAGCGTTGGAGCATCATCAAGAAATAATCTAGGTTCTTCATAGGCAACAACTTCCTGAAGTAAAATATGGGCTTCGCGAGAAATAAGTTCTGCATTCATAGAAGAAAGTATCCCTCCCGTGCGCGCGATTGAAAGCAGGCTGGAAAGCGCGAGGAGTTCGCGTGAGAGCACCGTGCGGGCGGCGCTTGACGGCAGTATAGCCGCATCAACAAGACCAATCGCTATGGTGTCAATACGATTCTTCAAGGACACTGATTCGGAGAATGCGGGGGTGATAAGATGTATTGCTTTTGCGAGCCGTTCAGCCTTTTTATATATGAATACTCTTCGTATGTCCTTTTCAAATATGTTATTAAATATGCTTTTCTCTAAGACAAAATCCTCTGAATAGTTGTCTCTCCCTTTTGTCTGGGTTTGTCTAACTTCAACACCATGTCCTATATTTTGTCCTTTTTGCATACGTTAATACGAGAAGTATATGTCTTATAGAATAGGATGCAAGTTTCTTGTTCCTAGCAAAGCGTTTTGAAGTCACTGTGCAATGTTACAATGTACATATTATGAGTCGCCGAAATGATAATGGTACACGACGAGGACGTGTGCAGGGTGGAGATGTGAAGGAATACGATACGCTTATCCGCTATGCTACCGCCATTATTCTTTTCGCGGCAGGAGTCTTGCTTCTTCTTTCTATTTTCGGGGCGGCCGGCCCTGTTGGCGAGACAATCTTTACCTTTAGCTACGCTATTGTCGGCATAGGAGCCTTCCTCCTGCCGTTCGCGATTTTCCATGTCGGCATGTACGCTGGCTTCCGCCGCCATATTCTGGAACCGCTCATCGCCTCCGGCATTCTGCTTATACTCGCGTCCGTACTTGCATTCGCCGGCCTCTTTCCGGGGGCGGAGTTCGGCGGAAAGACGGGAACATTCTTCGGAGAGGCCCTCTCCGGATTCTTCGGTTTCTGGGGTGCGCTTGTGTTGCTTGTCGCTACTATCGCCGTCGGCATCGCCATTGTAAGCGATTTGGAGATGCTCTGGGCGCTGTTGAGCGAGAATGTCTCCTCTGTTTGGGGACGTATCCGCTCGCGCAGAAATGGAGAGGAACTGCAGGACGATTTTACGGATGTTGTCGGGGTGCCGGAGTCTAAAGATGAAAATTATGAATCTGAAAATGACGATGTATCCGAAACACAGGAGAGCGACCCAGTCATAAACGTCTTCAATCGCACAACAGGCAGACATGGCTCCGGCCTGCCTGCACAGGCAGGCATAGCGAACTTTGACGCCGAGTATGAGGCGCCTCCCCTCTCCATTCTTGGCGCCGACCGCGGACGTCCCGGCGTTGGGGACATTAAAGCGAATGCGAATATCATCAAACGCACGTTCCAGAACTTCGGCATTCATCTGGAGATGGACGAAGTGTCGGTTGGTCCGACTGTTACCAGATACGCAGTGAAGCCGGCAGAAGGTGTACGACTCTCAAAAATTGTTTCGCTCGCGAACAATCTGGAACTCGCGCTCGCGGCGCATCCGGTACGCATTGAAGCTCCCATCCCGGGGAAGTCCCTCGTAGGCATTGAAGTGCCTAACACGGTTAAAGCGATGGTCGGTCTCGGCGGGCTTCTCTCCGCTCCGGAGTGGTCGCAGAGTTCGAAACCGCTTCTCGCCGCGCTCGGCCGCGACATCACCGGCACCCCGCACTACGTCAACATTGCGAAAATGCCGCACGCTTTAATCGCCGGAGCAACGGGTTCGGGTAAAAGTGTCGCCATACACGCACTCATCACTTCTCTTCTCTACCGGAACGGCCCGAACCAATTGCGCTTCATTATGATTGACCCGAAGCGAGTGGAACTAACGGCGTATAACGGCATTCCGCATCTCCTCACTTCAGTTATAACCGACCCGAAGAAAACAATTTTTTCGCTTAAATGGGCGGCCAAAGAAATGGAGCGCCGGTACAACATTCTTGAAGCGGAGCATGTGCGCGATATTGATTCATACCATACAACTATATTTGAGCCGGCAAAGGCGTCCGCCAGAGGCGGAAAACGAGCGGAGGATATGCCCGAGGCGCTTCCTTTCATCGTTATAGTCATTGATGAGCTCGCTGACATCATGCACAGCTACCCGCGCGAGCTTGAGGCGTCTATAGTCCGCCTAGCGCAGATGTCGCGCGCAACTGGCATACATTTAGTCCTCTCCACACAGCGTCCGTCTGTTAATGTCCTTACGGGCCTTATCAAGGCGAACGTGCCTACGCGCATGGCGCTTCAAGTCGCCTCGCAGATAGATTCCCGCACTATTTTGGACGGCTCCGGCGCCGAGACTCTGCTCGGCGCCGGCGATATGCTGTATCTTTCAAGTGATATGGCTAAGCCCGTGCGTATCCAAACAGCTTTTATCAGCGAGAACGAAGTGAGAAGAGTCGTGAATTATATAAAGAGCCATAATGCCGGCGACCTCTCCAACATTGATTTCGGCCTGCCCGGCCAGGGCGGCAACGGCGCTGGCTTTGAAGCTGGAGACGCGCTCGGTCTCGCAAACGGCAATTTTGGAGACGAGATTGACGACACCCTTTACGAGGACGCGCGCGCCGCCGTTGAGCAGGTTGGCCGCGCTTCAACTTCATATCTTCAGCGCAAATTGAAAATCGGATATTCAAGAGCCGCACGGCTTATGGACGTTCTTGAAGCGCGCGGCATCATCGGCCCGGCAGACGGCAGCAAGCCGCGCGAGGTTCTAACTAGAAACTCTTCGTCTGCCGGCGCGAACACAGCCGGAGATATCGGCGAAGAAGAAATGTTTTAGTACATGACCCGATATCTTATCAGCGCAGTTCTTCTCGTTCTCATTGTCTACGGCCTTATAGAAGCGTGGCCGCTATTAGCGGGTCCTACTCTATCCATTACTTCTCCGACAGATAACGCTCCTTTCCCAAGCGGTATTGTGAGCGTGCGCGGTAGAACCGAGCGCGCTGTAACGATATTGCTTAACGGCGCTCTTCTGCTTCATGACCAGAGAGGCGGCTTCTCGTCAACTCTTACCTTTCCACGCGGAGGCTCTATACTTACCTTTGTAGCCACCGACCGCTTCGGTAGAACGGTGACTGAAACTCGTTCTATCTTCGTTCCCTGATTTTCTTACACCTTACAACTTATCCCTTAAACCTGCACTCATATGGCATTCGGTAAACCAAAAAAAGAAAAAATCCTGAAGACGATCACGGCGGCGACCGCGGATAAAAGCGAGAAACAGAAGTCCATTGACCAAGCTCTGAAAGAAATCCGCACAAAGTTCGGCGATGAATCAATTACCACATTCGGTGCGGGTGTCCCACAAAAAATTCCTGTAATATCGACCGGATCCATCGGGCTGGATGCGGCGCTCGGCGTCGGAGGTGTTCCTCGCGGACGCATCATTGAAATATTCGGACCGGAATCATCCGGCAAAACGACATTGGCACTCCATGTTGTCGCTGAAGCGCAGAAGACCGGCGGTATCGCGGCATTTGTAGATGCAGAGCATGCGCTAGATCCCGAGTATGCGCGCCGTATCGGCGTGAAGCTTGCCGAGCTCCTCATCTCTCAGCCGGATACCGGCGAACAAGCGCTAGATATTGTTGAATCATTAGTACGGAGCGGAAATGTGGACATTATTGTTATTGATTCAGTCGCCGCGCTCACACCAAAAGATGAGATTGAGGGTGAGATGGGCCAACAGCATGTCGGCAAGCAGGCGCGCCTTATGAGCCAAGCCCTTCGTAAGCTCACGGCCATCGTAGCGCGGAGCAAGACGATTGTCGTTTTCATCAATCAAATTCGCATGCAAATCGGCGTCATGTTCGGCAATCCGGAAACGACTCCGGGCGGAAAAGCGCTTAAGTTCTATACTTCCGTACGTCTGGATATTCGCCGTATCGCTTCAATAAAGAAGGGCGAAGAAGTAGTTGGAGGCAGAGTGAGGGTAAAAGTGGTGAAAAATAAAGTCGCGGCCCCATTTAAGACGACCGAATTTGACCTTCTCTACAATGAGGGCATCAGTAAAGAAGGCGAGCTTATAGCGCTCGGAGAAAAGTTCGGCCTTGTAGAAAAAGCCGGAGCTACCTACAAATTCAACGGTGAGAAACTAGCGGTTGGCTACGACGCCTCGCGCACCTTCCTCCGCGACAATAAAGACGTCGCCAAAGAACTTCTCAAGCAGGTCAAACTAAAACTCGCCGAAAGTTAAGAGACCGTCTGGTATGAAAACAATCCTCGTGGACGCAGTAGATGCCTTCGTAATTAAGGGCGAGGGAATCTATAAACCGATATTTGAATTGCTTGAGAGATATCCGAATAAAAAAATCATCCTAACAGGAGCAAATGACGAACAGATGGAAAAATTCGGTCTGAATAATATGCCGTATGAGGTTTTTACACTCAAGCATAACCCGGAGAAAACCAATCCGATGTATTTCGAGATGATGCTGAAGCATTTCGGATTGAAATCAGAAGATGTGATTTACTTCGAGCACAATCCTGACGCGGTCAAAAGCGCAGAATCTGTCAACATTACTTCCCATCATTACGATGCTGAAAAGCGAGACATCGAAGCGCTCGGCACATTTCTCAAAAACAACGTTTGACTTGAGTTGCCGTTTTAAAAATGCACCTTAATTCACGCTATAGCGTAAAATAAGGTGCACGGAGAAATAGGGGAAACAAATTCAAAAATATCTCGCGCTCAAATGTTATCTAGGTTGAAATGCTTGCGGAATGCGTAGTCGCTTTCGTCTATAAATGCAACGGCAAGATAGCGTATCTCCCCTTTCCCGCTTTCGAGATGCGAGCGGAGCAGGGTGACGAGTTCATCACAGGGATACGGCTGTATCCACGCGCTGTCTTGAAAGTGAATAAAGCCCGCACTTCGCAATAACATGCGAAGTATATCGCGAACTTTCTTGCGTTTTTCCGGCACATCAAACATGACGAGACGCCATTTCCCGTCCCAGCGAGCGGGCAGAGGGATAACATATGCTCCTGTATACAAAGCGTCAATCAGTTTTTCTCCTTGCGTTGTAAGGTGTATTTTGCGCTTTTTTCCTTCTCCCGTTATCTGAATAAGTCCGCGCCGTTCCAGACGGAGAAGCGCTTGCTTGATGCGCTGATTGAACCGGATGCTATTTCTGCGAGAAATCGGATTGAGATACTCAAAAAGCCGCACGGCGTTTGGAGCAACGAGCGCGGTCGCAAGAACGCCTGTGACTGCAAGCGTGCCAAGAATGATTGTTTGGAGAGGGACGCGCCGATTCCCCCGCGCTCGCGCAACAATTTTTCCGACCTCTTTTTTGTGGTTTAATTCTCTTTCCTTCTCTTCTATCTCATCTTTTCTTCCAAATCCCATGCACCATATTCTACGCTATAGCGTAAATTAAGGTGCATTCAGTTTATGAGTATTTGTGGATAACGTGTATAAGTAAAAACTTTGGGCGCTGGAAATTAGACGCGAGTGCGGAAAACTGAAGAAACCGCACGGGCGGTTTCGCGGGCAAGATAGATGAAGGATGCGAATGTTAGAATCGCAAGTATCTGAACAACGAGTCTGGTGTTGCCAAACGCGGAGACGAGAAAATTTGGAATACTTACAAAATCTTTCGGAGCATTTTGAAATACGCGCTCCACCCATACCTCCTTACCGATGCCCCATAGGGCAAGAACGAGGGTTAGTATTGCTAGAGCCCCAGTCGAAATAACGAGTCCCAATATGCGAATAAGACGGACACGGCGCATCACGGTGCGTTCAATTGGTGATTCACTCATAGTGTTGTTCATCATAGGCCTGTTTGAAAAGTTTTTTGGCGCGATGTACGCGCGTCTTCACGGCAGGAATGGAAAGCCGTTCTGACTCGGCGATTTCTTCTTGGGTCTTCCCTTCTATAAATTGCAATCGCAGAATCTTTGACGCGGTCTCCGGCAGTTTCGCGAGCGCCGAGATGACTTCATTACGAATAGATAAGTCTTCAATGAATTCTGCTCGAGCGTCCGGCAGTGACTCGTAGTGCTCCGGTTCCAGTTCTGCTCTTCGCCCGCTCTCCTTACGTCGAGCAACATACTTGGTGTATGCGACGCGATTCAGAATGGTGTATGCCCACGAGGAAAAGCTTGCGCCCTCTTGTACAGAATACTTATCCGCATAGAGATACATCTTCGTGAAGGCGTCCTGTACTGCTTCTTCAGCGTCCTCGGGTGAGAACAATATCTTACGCGCGCGGCGCAGAAGTGGCGCTTCATAGCGCCTGACGAGAACAGCAAAGAGCTCCGGCTCTTTCTGTGACCGCGCGAGTACTTCGGCGTCAGAGAGGGCATCAAGATCCTGGGTCAAGCTTGAAAAACTCATTATATCTGCTAGCATACACGAATCGCCCTTCTCGGGCACTTTTTATAACTACAATATGGCTACACTAAGTTACAACGAAATTCTCTCAAAGACCGTAATCAATTACAACAACGAGCCGTATGAGGTGCTCTCGGCGCACATCTTCCGTATGCAACAGAGAAAGCCGGTGAACCAGACGAAACTTCGCCATCTCGTCTCGGGTAAAGTCGTTGAAATATCCTTTCATCAGAACGAGACCGTCACCGAGGCGGACATTAGCAATATGCCAGCGCGCTATCTCTATACCAACAAGGGCGAGAGCTGGTTCGCCGAAGAAAATAATCCGAAAAATCGTTTCGCCTTCCCCGAAGAGGTGGTGCACGACAAGGTGCAGTGGATCACCCAGAACAGCCTCGTTGATGTGATGACGTATGAAGAAAAACCGATGACAATTAAAATTCCTGTGAAAGTGGAACTTGCTGTGAAAGATGCTCCACCGGCAGTCAAAGGCAACACCGTCAGTGGCGGCACCAAGCTTGTTGAATTGGTAACCGGCGCCAAGGTTGACGTCCCCCTCTTCATCAACACAGGCGATATCATCCGCATCAACACCGACTCTGGTCTCTACACCGAGCGTGTAGAAAAGGCATAGACAAACGTACAGTAATCTGGTATTATAAAATTTGGTTCAACCATGTAAAGGAGGTTTCAGATGTTTGCGAAAGTAATTTTCAAAGACCCACTCAAATCTGGGAAGTTGCACAAGGGAGATCCGGTAACCATCTCGAGTGAGATTCTTCATCGGCTACAACAGGTTTCCAACTTAAACTCCGATGAGATTGCAAAACGAATGAAATGCTCCGGCCC
>ORJL010302298.1_pt1 | contig 21129 bp, 6 predicted proteins | sample 1779941 | NCBI WGS metagenome assembly ORJL01 (sample SAMEA104232317, study PRJEB22302) | groundwater metagenome | biome: forest; feature: aquifer; material: groundwater | place: USA | collected 2011-08-07 | depth 5.8 m
CGGCGCGACAACCCGGGCGATGTTCTCGGAACGTTCACCTGGGAAGGTGGAGCAGGACAGAACCAACATAAATCTGGCGTCGCCTATGACTTCGACAACGACCTGATATTCCTGACATGTTATGATCGTAACAACTTCGCCCTCGTCGACCCGGCAGCCAACTACCGTGTAGTCCGCCAATGGAACAACCCGGGCAACGGCAACCCGATGGGCGCAACCTGGTTGAATGGAATCTTCTACACCGTCCAGCTCTGGAACAGCGCCCTGTTCCGCTGGGATGTGGGTGGCAACCGGCTCGACCCGCTGAACCTGAATTATCAGGTTCGCGCCGTCGCTTCCAGTCCGGATATGGGATACTTAATCTTCATTCACAACAACGACATGAGCCGGATGATCGTGTTCAATCCCGCCAACAACCAAGAGGTGGGCGTCATCAACAACTGGCGGCAGTATATCGATAACCGCGACTGCTACAACATCCTCTGGGTCGATAAGCATGAAGGCGGACAACTCTGGGCGAACGGTTGGGACGCCGGGCTTCATCAGATTTCTGTCAACACCGATAACTGGCAGGCGACGGGACGGGTTCAGCGATTCAATTTCCCGAATCGGCAGAATCCACAGCCGTGGGACGCGATGGGCCACGATGGCTACAACCTGATCCTCGGTCAGTATGGCCCGATCAACTACCATATAGTCGATGACGGCATCACCGAATCGTATTGGATTCTATTCGAGCCGACCGAAGGCGAACTCGACCGCGGCGCCGATATGGACGTCTTCCTGACTCTGAATGCCGCAGGTTTGTTCGAAGGCGACTATGAAGCCGATATGCACTTCCTCTCTAACGACCCGGCCAATCCCGATCTGGCGTTGAATGTCCTCCTTCACGTCACCGGAGCTCCCGACCTGGTGGTCGAATGGCCGGAAGCTCAAGGCTTCCCGGACGTCCTCGACTGGAACAGGGCTTACGACGAACTCTTCGCCGGCGGTCCTTATACCATGATTCTGGACGTGACCAATGGCGGGACGGCCGATCTGAATGTCGATGAAGTCTCCGCCGATCATGAATATTTCACGGCTGACCCCGCCAACTTCGTACTCCAGGCGGGAGATTCCCGAGAGGTAACAGTCACGTTTAACGCGCCAGCCGACGCTCCCGACGAATACAACCAGACACTCCGCTTCATCTCGGACGATCCCGATGAAGAGGAATTTCATGTCGCTCTGCACGCTCTCGCCCAACTGCCGCCCATTATCGGCGTCGATCCCAACTCGATCGAAGAAGGACTATTCACCGATGATATAATGGAAGTCGCCCTCGGTATCGCCAATGAAGGCGAAGCCGAGCTGCGCTTTACCATCGACAGTGAGATCATCTCGGAACCGGAACGCGACCGCGCCAGCCGCACTCTGCGCAATGTCGATGGCACTGCCGGTCCGAAGCGCGACAATCCCGGGGACCTTCTCCGACGGATAAATGTCGGCGTGAACACCTTCGGCGGCATGGCCTACGATGAGGAGGCTGAATTGGTCTGGGGAACTTCCTACGGCAACGCCCGCCTGATCGCGGTTGACGTCAATACCGACCAGGTTGTTCACAACTACGGCATCGGCCTCAATTCATTGGCACTGGCTTGGGATGGCGAGCGGTTGTGGACCAATCAGTGGTCCGGCAATCAGATCTTCCTCTATGACCGTGATGGCAACCGTACTGGTCAGTTCAACCTGAACTTCCAAGTGTTAGGCGGAATGGGCACCAGCCAGGAGCTGGGGGCCGTTATGATAAACTCTATCAACGACCGCCGCATCCACGTCATCGACATTGAAGATCACAATGAAATTGCCAGCTTCGACGCTCGTCAAGCGTGGGGCAATGCCGACGTCTACGCCATCGATTGGGTCGATGACCATCCTGACGGTCAACTTTGGGGTTGCGCTTCCGGACGCCTGTGGCAGGTCTTCGTCGATGACAACTGGAACAGCCAGGCGGTGCAGAACTTTGCCATCGAAGCCGACGTTCAGCACGCCGAGATGTGCAACGACGGCGAGAACACGTGGCATGTCGGCCGCTGGGGCGAACAGCAATGGCGCGTCTATGACGATGGCGTTCGGGAAATCCACTGGCTTGCCGTTGACCCTGACGAAGGCACGCTTGCCGGCGGCGCCGACATGGTGGTCATCGTCACCCTCGACGCATCGGGCTTAATCGGCGGCGATTACGTGGGCGAGCTGCACATCCTGTCGAACGACCCAGCACAACCAGACTTCGTCGTCGACGTGACTCTCGTGGTGACCGGCGCGCCGGTTATGGTTGCCGAATGGGCTGAAGAAGCTGGCTTCCCCGATATAGTGAACTGGAACCCGGCTTTCCCCGACCTCTTCACGGGAAATCCCTACGACATTACGCTTAACATCATGAACGACGGCACGGCAGACCTCGTAGTGGACGACGTCTCTTGTGACAATAATTATTTCACCTCCATTCCAGCAAACTTTGCGCTGGCGCCCGGAGACGATCGCGACATTACCTTCAGGCTGAATGCTCAAGAAGACGGCCTTCACGAAGGCCAGATGGTCTTCACCTCGAACCTTCCCGCCGGCGATTATATTATCGCCGTCCGCGGCCAAACCGGCGCTCCGCCGGTTATTGCGCTTGACGTCGATGGATTTGAGGACGATCTCTTTACCGGCGCGATAGTCGAGCACGTGGTCGGCGTTGCCAATGAAGGCGGCGCTCCGCTGCGCTTCACCATCGAGCATGAGATCCTCGCCGAACCCCAGCGCGATGAAAACGATCGCAGCCTGCGCAATGTGGATGGCACAAGCGGGCCGGCGCGCGACAACCCAGGGGATTTACTTGGTCAGTTCCAAGGCATCAACTTTGAGAACGAGTATAGCTCGGTCGTAGGCTGGGACTGGGACAACGATCGGATGTGGATGACGAACTACAACCGGGCAATTGCCGCGGCTTACACCCACGACAACAGCTACCGCAATTTCGAGGAAGTTATCCGCATCAATAATGTTGGCAACAATATGGACGGCTGCTGGGCAAACGGTCTCTTCTACCTGCAGACAAGTTTTGGCAGCAATCAGGTGAACCGTTACAATGCGGCCGGCCAAAATATCGGGGCGATCCAGTTCAACTGGGGCGTCTATGGTATGGCTGCGGACATGGAAAACGGCTGGATGTTTGTCATTAGCGGCAACGACATGTACATCCATGTCTTTCCGCTCAACGACAACGGCGGCGTCGGCGGAGAGATTGGTGTCATCAACAACCATCGGCAGTACCACGGCAACTCGGAAGCTTACGGACTCGAGTGGGTTCCGCAGCATTCCGACGGACAGCTTTGGATGGTCAACAACAACAACGGCCGGGTCTCTCAGATTGCAGTGGACACCGACAACTGGCGTTGCACGGGTGAAGTTCAGAGCTTCAGTATTTACCCGCGGGGGAACGACCAGCCTCACTGCTCAGTCGCTCACGATGGTCATAACATCTGGGCAGCCGGCTACTTCACCAACAACGTCCGGGTTTACGACGACGGGGCGTCCGAGAATTACTGGCTGACCTATGAGCCCGATGAAGGCGAAATCCAGCCCGGCGCAAACAGCGATGTATTTGTGACTTTGAACGCCGCCGGTCTCATTGGCGGCGATTACGAAGCCGACCTGCACTTCCTGTCGAATGATCCGGACAATCCGGACGCCGCGATCAACGTTCTGATGCACGTCACCGAAGCCGCCGACCTGGTGGCCGAGTGGTCAGAGGATTTTGGCTTCCCGAATAGGATCGACTGGAACATGAAATATGAGGACCTCTTTAGCGGCGGTCCCTATGACATGGTATTCACGTTGATCAACGATGGAACCGGAGATTTGGTCGTGGACGACATCTCGGCGGATCTGGAATACTTCACCGCCGATCCGGTCGAATTCCGACTCGGACCGGGCGATGAACAGGTCGTCACCGTGACCTTCAACGCTCCGGCTGACGAACCGGCTGACTATAACCAGACCCTGACCATCTTCTCCGACGACCCCGACGAAGCGCAATTCGACATCGCTCTTCACGCCAACGCCAGCTTACCGCCGGTGATCGAGGTCGATCCGATGGCAATCGAAGAAGCCCTCTTTACCGGAGGCATGGCTGAACCGGTCTTGTCGGTTACCAACTCTGGTCAAGCCGAGCTGAGGTTCACCATCGAGCACGTAATCATTTCCGAACCAGAACGCGACGCATCCGACCGATCTCTGCGCAATGTCGATGGCTCAGCGGGCCCGCAGCGGGATAATCCGGGTGACGTCCTCGGAACGTTCACCTGGCAAAACGGAGCAGGACAGAACCAGCACAAATCAGGCATCGCCTACGACTTCGACAACGACCTGATATTCCTGACCTGTTATGATCGCAACATCTTCGGCCTCCTTGACCCAGCCGACAACTACCGTGTAGTCCGCCAATGGAACAACCCCGGCAATGGCAACCCAATGGACTGCGCCTGGCTGGATGGAGTATTTTACACCGTCCAACTCTGGAACAACGCTCTGTTCCGTTGGGACGTTGGAGGCAACCGGCTCGACCCGCTGAACTTGAACTATCAGGTTCGAGCCGTCGCCGCCAGCCAGGATATGGGATACCTGATCTTCATCCATAACAACGATCTCAATCGGATGATTGTCTTCGATCCCGCCAATAATCGGGAAGTGGGTGTGATCAACAACTGGCGTCAATACATCGATAACCGCGACTGCTACAACATTATGTGGGTCGATAAGCATGAAGGCGGGCAGCTCTGGGCGCACGGCTGGGATTCCTGGATCTATCAGATCTCTGTGAACACTGATAACTGGCAGGCCACCGGGAGGGCTCAGCAGCAATTCCAGTTCCCGAATCGGCAGAATGCGCAGCCGTGGGACGGTATGGGTCACGATGGTCACAACTTGATCCTCGGACAATACGGCCCGATCAACTATCATATTGTCGATGACGGCGTCACCGAATTGTATTGGATTGCCTTCGAACCCAAAGAAGGCACTCTTGAAGGCGGCGCGAACATGGACGTCTTCGTAACTCTGGACGCTGCCGATCTGTTCGAGGGCGACTACGTAGCCGAAATGCACTTCCTCTCCAACGACCCGGCAAACCCCGATGTGACAGTAGATGTAGTGCTAAGCGTCACCGGAGCGCCTGACTTAATGCTCGAATGGTCGGATGATTACGGATTCCCGGATGTCCTCGACTGGAATGCCGCCTACGAGGACTTCTACAGCGGCGGTCCCTACGACATGACCGTCAACGTCACCAACGAAGGCACAGCCGACCTTGACGTGGACGGTATAGATTTCGATCTTGAATTCTTCTCGGTTGCTCCCGATCAATTCTCGCTTCAAGCAGGCCAGTCGCGCGATATCACAGTGACATTCAACGCGCCCCGCGATGCGCCCGGCGACTACAATCAAGTCATGTCCATCTTCTCGAACGACCCCGATGCAGGACAAGTGGACGTGGCGCTGCATGCCAACGCCCAACTGCCTCCGATCATCATTGTCAATCCCAACGCGATCGAAGACGATTTGACCACCGGTGAGATCGCCGAGCATAACATTAACGTCTCGAACGAGGGCGCCGCTCAGTTGCGCTTCGAAATTGAGCACGAGATCCTCTCCGAGCCCGAACGCGACAATGAAAGCCGTTCGCTGAGAGGCGTCGATGGCCGAGCCGGCCCGAACCGCGACAACGCCGGCGACCTTATCCGCCGGATAGCCGTCCCCTACAACACCATCGGTGGTATGGCATTTGACGGCGAGCTGGTCTGGGGCAGCGACTACGGAAACGCCCGGTTATACTCAGTGGACCCGGCGACCGATCAAGTCGTTAACAACTTCGGCATCGGCATCAACTCTATGGCGTTGGCTTGGGATGGTGAGAAATTCTGGGCCTCTCAATGGGCCGGCAACCAGATATTCCTCTACGACCGCGCCGGTCAGAGACTCGAAGTATTCAACGTCAACTTCGGAGCATTAGGCGGTATGGGCACCAACCATAAAGACGGTTACATCATGATCAACTGCATCAACGACCGCCGTATCCATGTCATGAATATCGAAAATCGCCAGGAAGTCGCCAGCTTCGACCCACGTCAGGCTTGGCAAGGCGCAGACGTCTATGGCATCGAATGGGTGGACGATCATCCCGATGGCCAACTTTGGGGTCATTCGCCCGGACGACTCTGGGAAGTTTTCGTGGACGACAACTGGAATGTTCAGGCGGTCCAGAACTTCGCTGTAGAAGCTCAAGGCGCTCCGCACATCGAAATGTGCAACGACGGCGAGAATATGTGGGTCGGCGGAAACTGGGGCGAGCAAGCCTGGCGCGTCTATGACGACGGCGTCACCGAAGTGCGTTGGCTCACCTACGATCCGAAAGAAGGCTCCCTCGAGGGCGGCGAAAATATGGATATCACCGTCATCCTCAACGCCACCGGACTGTTCGGCGGCGCTTACGAGGCGGAGATACTCTTCCTTTCCAACGACCCGGCCGAGCCGACTCTGGTGGTGAATGTCCTGCTGCAAGTGACCGCCGCGCCGATGATCGTTGTCTCATGGCCTGCCCAGGCCGGCTTCCCGGTAATGAACTGGAACCGCGTCTATCCGACGCTCTTCTCGGGCGGTCCCTACACAATTCCGGTGACCATCGCCAACGAAGGAACCGACGTCCTGATAGTCGAAGATATCTCGTGCGATAACGAGTACTTCACGGCTGATCCAACCAACTTCGAAGTGGCTCCCGGCGAAGAAGCCATTACCGACTTCATCGTCAATGCACAACAGGATGGACTCCATCTTGGGGTTATGACGATTTTCTCCGACGATCCGCATCGTGGCGAATACCCCATCGAGGTTCGGGCGCGAACCGCCGCGCCGCCACGAATCGAAGTCGTGCCGAACCTGATCGAAGAAGATCTATTCACGGGAGGCTTCGCTGAGCATCAACTGATGGTGACCAACCGCGGCGCCGCCCGTCTAATTTGGGAGTCAGAGCTTGAGATAATTTCCGAGCCCGAGCGCGACCAATCCGGCCGCCGTCTGCGCAATGTCGATGGATCGGTCGGTCCGCAGCGAGATAATCCTGGCGATGTTCTCCGGCGGATAAATGTCGGCGTCAACACCTTCGGCGGCATGGCCTTCGATGAGGATGCTGAATTGGTTTGGGGAACTTCATACGGCAACGCCCGCCTGATCGCGGTTGATATCAACACCGACCAGGTTGTTCACAACTACGGCATCGGCCTCAACTCGATGTCGCTGGCTTGGGATGGCGAGAGATTGTGGACCACTCAGTGGGCCGGCAATCAGATCTTCCTCTACGACCGTAACGGCAACCGAACGGGCACGTTCAACCTGAATTTCGCGGCGTTCGGCGGTATGGGAACCAGCCAAGAGCTGGGGGCCGTTATGATTAATTGCATCAACGACCGCCGCATCCACGTTATCGACATTGAAAATCACAATGAAATCGCCAGCTTCGACGCGCGTCAAGCCTGGGGGAATGCCGACGTCTACGCCATCGATTGGGTTGACGCCCATCCTGACGGCCAACTTTGGGGTAGCGCATCCGGCCGTCTCTGGCAGATCTTCGTGGATGAGAACTGGAACAGCCAAGCTGTCCAGAATTTTGCCATCGAAGCTGACGTTCAGCACGCCGAGATGTGCCACGACGGCGATAACATGTGGCACGTTGGCCGCTGGGGTGAGCAACAATGGCGCGTCTACGATGACGGCATCATGGAACCGTTCTGGTTTAATTGGGATCCCAAGGCAGGTGAGCTTTCCGCCGGACGCCAGCAAGCCGTAACGGTGGGGCTGGATGCCGCGGGACTCGTGGAAGGCAGCTATGAAGCTGACCTCCACTTCCTCTCCAACGACCCGGCCAATCCCGACCAGATCGTCAATATCCTGCTGCAGATCCAGGGCGCCCCGGACATCGTGGCTGAGTGGCCCGATGACTACGGTTTCCCGGAGGTGCTCGATTGGAACCGTCGCTATGCGGACTTCTACGCCGGCGGCCCCTACGACATGGTTGTCGAAATAACCAATGACGGGACGTCCGATCTGGACGTCCAAGACATTGCGATCGACCAGGAGTTCTTCTCCGTTGACCCGGCAGACTTCGTGCTCGGACCGGATGAAACGCGCGAAGTGACCATAACGTTCAACGCGCCGGCCGATCAACCGGGGAACTACAATCAAGTCCTCACCATTACCTCTAACGACCCCGACGAAGGCGAGTTCGAAATTGCGCTGCATGCCAACGCGGCGCTCCCGCCAATTCTGGTTGTCGATCCGAACATCATTGAAGAAGCCCTTAGAACCGACGAAATCGCCGAGCATGTCCTCACTGTCACTAATGATGGTGACGCTCGACTGCGCTTCACCATTGAGCATGAGATCATCTCGGAACCGGAACGCGACCGCCTGAGCCGCACTCTGCGCAACGTCGATGGAACTGCCGGTCCGATGCGCGACAACCCGGGCGACATTCTCCGCCGGGTGAATGTCGGCGTCAACACCTTCGGCGGGATGGGCTACGACGAGGAGGCGGAATTGGTCTGGGGAAGCTCTTACGGCAACAACCGTATCATCGCCGTTAATCCAAATAACGATCAGGTGGTGCGCAACTTCGCTGGTCCTGGCTCACCCCTCTCTATGGCCTTTGTCAACGGGACTATCTGGACAACCCAATGGGGCGGTAATCAGATTTTCGTCTATAACCGCGACGGCCAGAACCTGGCGACTTACAATATGAACTTCGCAGCGTTCGGCGGCATGGCTACCGACAACGAGCGGGGTTACGTCTTGATCAACTCTATCAACGACCGCCGCATTCACGTCATCAGAATTGACAACCGTCAGGAAATCGCCAGCTTCGACCCGCGTGGAGCCTGGCAAGGCGCCGACGTCTGGGGCATCGAATGGGTCGACGCCCATCCCGACGGCCAACTTTGGGGCAACTCGCCCGGCCGTCTCTGGGAGGTCTTCGTCAACGAGAATTGGCAGGTCCAGGCCGTTCAGAACTTTGCCGTCGAAGGCGATGTTCAGCACGCCGAGATGTGCAACGACGGCGAGAACATGTGGCACGTTGGCCGCTGGGGCGAACAACAATGGCGCGTCTATGACGACGGCGTCGCCGAAGTGCGCTGGCTGACCTACGAACCGAAAGAAGGTGCTCTCGACGGCGGCGGCGTGATGGAAATCGTTGTCACGCTCGATGCGACCGGATTGATCGGCGGAGCTTACGAAGCCGACCTGCACTTCCTCTCCAACGACCCGGCCGAACCCGATCACGTCGTCAATATCATTCTTGAAGTTACCGGCGCTCCGGTGATTGAAGTTACCTGGGCTGGCGCGGCGGGTTTCCCGAATATCATCAACTGGAACAACGTCTTCAGGCAACTCTATACGGGTGGGCCATACCGCATTCCGGTTACGGTCAAGAACGACGGCACCGATTTACTGGTCGTCGATGACATCTCCTGCGATAATGGATTCTTCACTGCCGATCCGACCGCCTTCGAAGTTGCCATTGGCGAACAGGTAGTAGTCCAATTCACCCTTAACGCCGAGGAAGACGGTCTGCACGAAGGGACGATGACTATCTTCTCCAACGATCCACACGAAGGGAATGCTGAGTTTGAAATTGCCGTTCAAGGGCGCACCACTGCTCCACCGGTAATGGCTATCGACCCCGGTCTTATCGAAGAAGAAATGTTCACCGGCGCTGTAGTGGAACCGGTCATCAACGTTGCCAACACCGGCGTCGCTGATCTTGAGTGGGAAACCGACCTTGAAATCATCAGTGAGCCGGAACGCGACCGTAATGCCCGCGCGCTCAGAGGCGTCGATGGCCGAGCCGGCCCGAACCGCGATAACGCCGGCGATCTTATCCGCCGGATAGCCGTCCCCTACAACACCATCGGCGGTATGGCATTTGACGGCGAGCTTGTCTGGGGCAGCGACTACGGAAACGCCCGGTTATACTCGGTGGATCCGCAGACCGATCAAGTCGTAAACAACTTCGGCATCGGAATCAACTCTATGGCGTTGGCTTGGGATGGTGAAAAATTCTGGGCCTCCCAGTGGGCGGGCAACCAAATCTTCATCTACGACCGTGGAGGTCAGCGTCTTGAGGTATTCAACGTCAACTTCGGCGCATTAGGCGGAATGGGCTCCGACCAGGAAGACTACGTCTATATCAACTGCATCAATGATCGTCGTATCCACGTCATGCGAATAGATAACCACCAGGAAGTCGCCAGCTTCGACCCACGTCAGGCATGGCAAGGCCAGGACGTCTATGGCATAGATTGGGTGGTCGATCATCCCGACGGCCAGCTCTGGGGCCATTCGCCCGGACGCCTCTGGCAGGTTTTCGTGGATGAAAACTGGAATGTTCAGGCGGTCCAGAACTTCGCTGTAGAAGCTCAAGGCGCTCCGCACATCGAAATGTGCAACGACGGCGAAAATACGTGGGTTGGTGGGAACTGGGGCGAGCAAGCTTGGCGTGTCTATGATGACGGCGTCACCGAAATGCGCTGGATTCGCTACGATCCTAAGGATGGCGTATTAGGACAGAATGCCGACACCGACGTCATTGTGACGCTCAATGCCACCGGCTTGATCGAAGGCGACTACGAAGCCGACCTTCACTTCCTCTCCAACGATCCGGCACATCCGGATGAAGCCGTCAATATCGTCGTCCATGTCACTGCGGCGAGCGATATTCTCGTCGAATGGTCGGAAGACTACGGATACCCAGAGGTACTCGACTGGAACGCCGCCTACGAAGAACTCTTCACCGGCGGCCCTTATGAGATGGTCATCTCGGTGACCAATAATGGCGTCGAAGACTTGAATATCGACGACATTGCTTCCGATCATGATTACTTCTCCGCCGCTCCGACCGCTTTCGCGCTTGCGCCGGAAGAGTCTCGAGACGTCACCGTGACCTTCGACGCCGCGGCTGACGATCCCAACGACTTTAACCAGACGCTGATGATTTCCTCAGACGATCCGGATGAAGGCGCCTTCGAAATTGCCTTGCACGCCAACGCCAGCCTGCCGCCGGTGATGGTACTCGGGGCGAATCTCGTCGAGGACGCTCTGGTCACCGATGAAGTCTCAGAAACGGCGCTGAATGTCGCCAACGAAGGCAATGCACAGCTCAAGTTCACTATCGAGCACGTAATCATCTCCGAACCCGAACGTGACGCTGACGCTCGCGCTCTGCGCGCTGTTGACGGTTCGGCTGGTCCCCGGCGCGACAATCCGGGCGATGTTCTAGGAACATTTGCCTGGGAGGGAGGGGAAGGTCAGAACCAGCACAAATCGGGCGTTGCCTATGACTTCGACAACGACCTGATATTCCTGACCGGCTACGACCGGAATATCTTCGCCCTCGTTGACCCGGCCAACAACTATCGGGTCGTCCGCCAGTGGAACAACCCCGGCAACGGCAACCCGATGGGCGCCACGTGGTTGAATGGAGTGTTCTACAGCGTTCAATTGTGGAACGAAGCCATCTTCCGCTGGGATCTCCAAGGGAACCGACTGAATCCCCTTAACATTGGGGGACGCCAGATCCGAGCGGTGGCATCAAGCCCGGATATGGGAGTCCTCTTCTATCTCTACAACCAGGACATCAACCGGCTTGTCGTGGCGAATCCTGAGAACGGCCAAGAGTTGGGCGTCATTAACAACTACCGGCAGTACATCGATAACCGCGACTGCTACAGCATCCTCTGGGTCGATAAGCATCCCGAGGGACAACTCTGGGCGAACGGTTGGGATCAAGGGATGTTCCAAATCTCTGTCAACACCGATAACTGGCAGGCTACAAGGAGGGTACGTCAATTCCAGTTCCCGAATCGGCAGAATCCTCAGCCTTGGGACTGTATTGGCTGGGACGGTCACAACCTGATCCTCGGTCAGTATGGCCCCGTCAACTACCATATAGTAGATGACGGAGTCGAGGAAGTCTATTGGCTCGGCTACGAGCCGGACGAGGGGACGGTTGATGGCGGTGGTGACATGGACGTCATCGTCACTCTCAACGCCGGAGGCTTGAACGAGGGTGAGTATGTAGCCGAACTGCACTTCCTGTCGAACGACCCTGCCAACCGCGACGCAGTTGTCGATGTCGTGCTGAATGTTACCGGAATACCGATGATTGTTGTCGAGTGGCCAGGCGACTACGGCTTCCCCGACATGATCAACTGGAACGCCGCCTTCCCGCAACTTTACTCTGGCGGTCCTTACGAGATCGCAGTGACGGTGATCAACGAGGGCACAGCGGTGCTGAGCGTGGAAGACATCACCTGCAACAACCAGGTCTTCACGGCTGATCCCGCTAACTTCGACGTCTCGCCGGGCGAAGAAGCCGTCACCATGTTCATTCTCAACGCTCGGGAGAACGTTCTGAATCAAGGGACATTCACGATCTCCTCTAACGATCCCGACGGCGACGTGCAAATTGCCGTGCGCGGACGGACTTCCGCTCCGCCGAACATGCAGATCGATCCGCTGGAAATCGCGGCAGATCTTGCGACCGGTGAGATAGAGGAACGCACGATCAACGTCGCTAACACCGGTGCGGCGCGCTTGCGCTGGAGAACCGAGCTGGAAGTTCTTCAAGAACCCGAGCGCGACGCCGAAGCCCGCAGTTTGCGCGGCGTCGATGGAGTTGCTGGCCCGCGGCGTGACAACCCCGGCGATCGGCTTGGCAGCTTCAACTGGAACCGCGGGCAGGACTACAAAGCGGGAATCGCCTACGATCCCGAAAACGAACTGCTGTTTCTGACGTCGTATAATAACCGTTGGATTGCAGTTGTTGACCCGGCGGACGGCTATCGGGTCGTCCGCGAATGGCAGCCGAACGGCAACCCGATGGGCGCCACCTGGATGGATGGAGTGTTCTACGTCATCTACTGGGCAAATAACTTCTTGGCCAAGGTCGACATTGAGGGCAATGCCATCGGCCAGTGGAATCTCAATCGCCAGGTGACCAGTATCGCCTCGAGCCCGGAACTCGGCGTCTTTATCGTCGGCGACAACAACAACGACCGCAACATCTACGTCTATCAAGGCGAAGGTCAGGATGCGATCGCCACAATTCCGCGCGGCAACTGGCAGCAACACGTGCAGGGTCAGTGGCAGCGCAGTCTCCTCTGGGTCGATAAACACCCGGAAGGGCAGCTCTGGATGAACACCTCGAACCATATCTGGCAGTTGGCGATCAACATGGATAACTGGCAGATCACGGGCGTCGTTAACCACTGGAATGCGGGCGCCAATCAAGGGCAGGAATGGGACGGCCTCGGGCACGACGGCGATAACATCATCTATGGCAAGTATGGCGGCACGGACTACTGGATCTTCGATGACGGGACGGAGGAACTCTACTGGATCAGGTGGGATCCCAAACTGGGTGAGGTTGCCGCCGACGCCGACGTCGACGTCGTTGTGACACTCAACGCGACCGATCTGATCGGTGGCGCCTACGAAGGGAACATACACTTCCTGTCAAACGATCCCGCACACTGGGACGTCCCGGTCAACGTGCTCGTCAACGTCTCCGGAGCCCCGGTGGTTGAGACAGACCCGATTGCCGAACCGATGGCCGACGCTCCCGAACAGCTCGAGTTCGAGACGACCTATGTCGGCGGGGTAAGCGCTATTGCCGTAACCATTGCCAACATCGGAACCGAGCAATTGAACATCGACCGGATCACATCGACCAACGGCGCGGAATTCAATACCGACGCGGATGGTGGGTTAGATATCGCCGCTCGTGAAGAGGCGGTGGTCAACCTGTTGTTCCACCCGACCGATATCGGCGACCGTGAAGGCAGGGTCACGTTCTTCTCGGACGCGGTGAACGTCGGCGCAGGCGATGAAGCCGGACAGTTCTGGTTCGATCTGGTCGGCGTGGGCCAGACTCCGCCCGACATCGCCACAGTTCCCGACTATGACGGCTGGATACGCGTCGGTCTTCCGCTTGATGAAGATCCCGTCGATCGTGACCTGGTTATCGGCAACGAGGCTGGCGAGGGCGGCGACGATCTCGACTGGGAGATCATTGTCGAGGAAATTGAGATGGAGCGTGACGCAGGAAATCGCAGTCTGCGCAGCGTTCATGGCGAAGCCGTCGGTCCACGACGAGATCCGCCTGAATCCCGCTACGCTCTCTTCAAGAATGGCGGCGGCTGGAACGACGCCATGGAGCAGATGTGGGGACAGGAAGGCGTTGAGATCCAGCAGTACAACAGCAATCAGTTCGGCAACGCCCCCATTGAAGATTACGAGTGTATCTGGATCCGTGAGTATCAGGACGATGGGTTCAACAACGCTTGGAACCAGAACCGCGCTCGCTTCGAAGAGTGGGTTGATGCTGGCGGGGTGCTCTATCACGGCACCAGCACCAACAACTGGGGGGTCGCTCCGGTCAACGTCGGGGGCATCACCCGCAACGCCCAAAATTACTCCAATAGGGGTATCGTTGAGATCACTAACAACCCGGAAGCCGACAACTACAGCTACTTTGCCGAACTTACCGGCTGGCGTGGCGGTGAAGAGCTCCCCGGCAACTCTTGGTGTCACTCCAGCTACAACCGCGGCGCCTTAGGCGACATCGACAACAGCGATTGGTTCCAGGTGATTGCGCGCTTCAGCGAAAACCAAAATCTGGCTGGCGCTGTGGTCTATAGCTATGGCCGCGGCTACTCGATCATCACCGGCACCACGGACTCGCACCAGTATGGCCAATGGCGTCAGCAAGGCATGTGGGGCTGGGCGTTGAACAAGCTGATCTGGTACATGGATGACCTGGCTAACCAGCTTCCCTCCTGGCTCGACATTGATCTTATGGAAGGATCAATCGCCAGGGGTGAAGAGACAGTCGTAACCCTTACCTTCAACTCTGAAGACTTGGAAGCGGACACCGAGTATCGTGCCGATCTGATGATCGAATCGAACGATCCCGATCAGCCGACAACCGTCATTCATCTCCTTCTTCGCACGGGTTCGATCGGCCCAGAACACTTCACTGGCGTGGAAGAAACCGACGCAAATCACAGCCTTCTGGTGACCGGCGTCTCATTCGACCGCGAACCGGTTCCCGCTGGTTGGGAAGTTGGTGTATTCACTCCGGGCGGCGTTCTTGCCGGCGCCGGCGTCTGGGAAGGAGACGATCTTGGCATAGCTGTCTGGGGCGCCGATGACAACCATCCCGACTACTTCGAGAATGGCGAGACAATGAATCTCCTGGTCTGGGATAATTCGGCGGATGGTGAATGGCCCGGTGCAGCGCGAGTTGAGGACGGCGACATGATCTGGCAGGGTAACGGATTCACTGCCCTTGCCATCGAAGCATTCAGCGCCCGGACTATGCAAGTCCCGTTCCGCAGCGGTTGGAACCTGATCTCGATCAATGTCACGCCGACCGATCAGGCTCTTTATGCCGGCGATCCCGGTCCTGAAATCATTCCGATGATGGCTCAGCTTGCCCGACCCAATGATGAAAACGGGAACCCGCGGCCGCACCATGTCATTCTGATGAAGAATGAGCGTGGGGCGTTCTATGTGCCGGCGCGCCGCTTTAATAATATCGCTTACTGGAACCTTACTGAGGGGTACCAAGTCCGCACTGACAGCGCCATGTCGGGAAGATGGACAGGAATGCCCATCAGTCCGCAAGCCGATGTTCCGATTTCGCGCGGCTGGAACATGATCGCCTTCTTCCCTGACTACCAGCTCGATGCGAGCGCCCGCGGAGGTTTGTATGTGATCTCGCCGATCCGCGATAACGTCGTAATAGCCAAAGACGGACTTGGCAACTTCATGATTCCAGCGCGTAACTTCAGCAACATGCAGCCGTGGCGTGAAGGTCTCGGTTACCAGATCAATGTCAATCAGGAGGTTGTTCTCAACTACCCGATGGCGCGCAACCAGGCCGCCTCACTGGCTATCGATCCTCAAGGCTCTGTCGAGGGTCGCTGGGCTGATATTCCCTCGACCGGCGCTAACATGAGCTTGCTCATCAGCAGGATTTCGGGCGTCGAACTTTCGGCGGTCGATCAGGTGGCGGCGTTCAGTCCCTCTGGCCGGCTGGTCGGCCTCGGCAGTGTGACCCAAGGTCAGGTTGGTATTGCGGTTTGGGGCGACGATAACTCAACGGATGAGGTGGATGGACTTCGTGAGAACGAAGCCTTCACGCTGAAGTTGTGGGACGCAAATCAGGACGTTGTCGTCGATCTGGGCATGACGTCACGGCTCGAAGGCAAGGGTCTTGTCTATGAGACCGACGGTTTCACCGTGATCGACGCAGCGGTTCAAGTTGCGCTTCCGACCGAATACTACCTCGGCCAGAACTACCCGAACCCGTTCAATGCCGTGACCCGTGTAGCGTTCGGCTTGCCGGAAGCTTCCCGTGTGACGATTAGGGTGTTCGATGTGGCGGGTCGTGAGGCATCGACATTGGTAAATGGTGAGTTGAAGGCTGGTCATCACAATGTTGTGTGGTCGGCTGAGTCGCTGGTATCGGGCGTCTACATCGTCAAGATGGAGACCTCGAACTTCAGCGCCGTTCGCAAGGTGATGCTGGTGAAGTAAGAAAAACAGTAGGGCGGATATATATCCGCCCTACCGGTTGAATCGCATCGCCCCCGCCAATTGGCGGGGGCGATGTGTTTTTTGGGGAAGGAGTGCTGAAGCTTGCTTCAGCTTTAATGGCGTTTGGACGGACAGCCCGACTTGCTTGCAAAGCCTGCCCTCGTGAAGACGGGGGTCGGGTCTTTAGGCTTTGATACCCGACATCCGATCAAGTGGAGTCGCACGTCAATTCACCCTCAAGACCTCCACCATTCCCTCAATATACCTTCCGCTGCTGGGAGAAGTGACCATATTCGGCGGCGGCGCTCCATAAAATGAAGGCACCGGCTTAAATGACGTGGCATAGAACAGCCTCAACCGATAAACTCCGGGCTCTGTCGGGGCTTGCAGACGAAAATCGCCCTTAACAGTCCCGTCTCCCGAAAGCAATCCTTCATAGAGCCGCTCTTCCCGATCCGGGTGCCACTCGGCATATAGACTTAAGAAAACCTGCGGAGCGCCGCCAATATAACGATAAGAGCATGCTGCCGATCCGCTGATCGTATCGCCGACATGAACGACCCGCGGATATTCGAGATAGTTGAAGACCATTACCGACGTTTTTCCTTCCCACTTGGCGTTCCAATCCTTCCATTCCGGCGTTATCGCATCGAATGTCTGCCGGTCGGTGGCAAGAATCCAATCGTTTCGCTGGACATCGTTTTTAGATTGTATTCGATAGGCTATCAGGCTGAACAGGATGATACCCAAGAGGCCGCCTGACGCCAGCCAGGCCGTGTCCTTGAGCGGCCGGGTCTTTGAGCCCGACAGGAGGGCGGGGCTGCGTACCTGTCCGGTAAGGCGGACAGCTGTCCGCCTTACTACCCCCCCTTCTATTGAAGGCGGGGCAGGGCCGATTTCCCCCCCTTCTATTGAAGGGGGGGTAGGGGGGGTTGTCTGCTCCCCTAACAGTTCGCCGATACCGATCCCCATCGCTTTACAGAGCGGGAGCAGAGTCGATTCATGAAAGACCGTCCGTTTCCCCGATTCAAGCCCCTGGATCGTGCGCAGTGAGACTTTCGACCCAAGTTCGCTTGTCGCTCTTTCGAGTTCAACCTGGGTCATCGCTTTGGCTTGACGGATCTGGACGAATTTCGCCCGCGCTTCGGGCGAGAGAGTGTAGGTCATGACTGACCCTCGCTAAAAAATGGCATTTTGGTCGGTTATGGCGTGAGATGTCGTGAGGTTGCGCTTGCGGAGGTGTTCGGACGAGTATATATTAAGGGGTAAGAAAGTCAAAAGCAAATCCAAACAGTAAGGAGTCAAAATGAAAACACTCTGCATCGTCCTCTCAACTCTGGCGACAATTCTGCTGCTGGTCGCTGAAACCTTGGCCCAGCCCAACCTCGTCGTCAGTCAACTGGCCATCAATCCCCCCAACCTCAACCCGGGGAGAAACCTCACCATTACTCCCACGATCACAAACATTGGGAATGCTAACAGTGCCGCATCGTTTGCGGGCATCTATTGGTCAACAAACCAAGCTTTGGATGGTAACGATTTTCGCCTCGTAACAATGGACGTCCCCGCACTCAATCCTCGTGCTTCGTTTCGGCAGAACAATGAATGCCGGATTCCAAACCGACTATTCGCCGGTCAATACTTTATCATTGTCAAAGCAGATGTCGACAACCGGGTACGTGAATCCAACGAGAATGATAACTTACGTGCAGCCGCGGTCAACGTCATCGGCCAACCCAACTTGAGAATGACAGCGGCATCAGGCAATCCGGTGAGGCTCAGAGCGAACCAGCGCACACAGATCAGCTATACCGAATGGAATAATGGAGTAACGAATGCTCCAGCACATACAGTCGGATTTTACTGGTCAACTGACATCCGTTGGGATCCGAACGAGGATAGGAATCTGGGTGATTATAACGAAGAAGCCCGTCCTGCAGGGACCTCAAGGATGCGATACCCGGCCGTTGAACGAATTGTCCCGGCCAATGCCAGACCCGGTCGTTACTACCTCATTGTGGTACCAGACAACAATCGTCGTATCGCTGAGTCGGACGAGAATGATAATGACGATAGGTGGATAGTCTATGATATCATCGCCGGCTCACCTCCAAAACCGAATGATCCTCATTTCCCAGCGATGATGGAAAATCCTATGCCTGCGGAGCTAAGTCTTTCTGAGGCCTACCCAAACCCCTTTAACTCGTCAACCCAATTCACCTTTGCGCTGCCAATCGCCTCTCCCGCGCGCGTCGAAATCTATAACGTGTCCGGCAACTCCATTGCGACCCTCCTGAGTGGAGAGTTAGCCGCCGGATACCACACCCTGACTTGGAACGCAGCCACTCACCCCGCGGGACTCTACTTCCTCCGTGCCGAATCCGGAAATTGGTCGGCAACCAAGCGCCTGTTACTCATCAAATAGGAGAACTAATTTGAAAGCATTGCTTGCCTCAATCGCCTTCTGCGTCGCCTTCACAAACCTCGCAGTAGCCTCGGATTCCCTCTTCGTCACTCTTGACGACGGCTCCGCTCGCGCTTACAGCCTTGCCGACATCCGCGAACTCACATTTCCCCAGGCCCCCGATGCCGTTGGCGGCGATAAGGCAAACCTCGCCACGCTCTTCCGCCTGATGGGCAACTACCCGAACCCGTTCAACCCGTCCACCACCATCAAGTTCGATCTTGACCGGCCGGGGAAAGTCGAGGTTACAATCCACGATGTCGCGGGTAGGCTTGTGAAGGCCTTGGTTTCCCGTGAGATGTCGGTCGGAACGCATCTGCTCTTCTGGGACGGCGCAGACGATAAGGGCGGCAAAGCCCCGGCTGGCGTCTATATGGCTCGCATCGCAACCGGCGATCAAGTCCAATCACAAAAACTAACTCTTCTGAAATAAGGACCACAAATGAACGCTCGAAAACTCTTCGCCGCTATGCTGATTACCGTGGCGTCAACCACATCGGGTCTGGCTCAGGATTGGTATATGCGCATCACAACCGACGAAGGAGTTGACTCATTCTTGGTCGAAAGCATCGAGAGCATCTCCTTCCACCAAGCAAACGGTTTTTTGGATAACTTCGATGATGGCAATTTGGACGGATGGGTCTATTCCGACCAGTCCGAATTCGATTGGGACGTCAGTGATGGTCAACTTCGTGCAAACGGTGGCCAAGGTTCTGGAAATATGTGGAGGGAAAACAGCATCCATCCCGCCAACAATATAGACGCGGGTGACGCCACTTATGAGTTTGATCTCACGAAGGAATCAGGTGCATGGTACACCGCCGCCGGCTTCCGGTTCTGTGATTCCAACTCCAACTGGGACATAGCTCAATATGGCTATCACGAATATGCGCTATTCATCAATGCGGAAGGTAATGGCAACACAGTTACCATCGCGAAGTTTGTAGATGGCGAGAGCGTGGGAAGTGATGATCTTTCCTGGCGGGACGGGACCTCAGCTGACCAGGACTTATCAACCGCTGATAATCGCGCCTATCATTACAAGATTGTCAAGGCGGGAACCTCTATAAGGGTCTATCGTGATCAGACGCTTATTCAGAGTGTTGTTGACACATCAGATAGGCCGCACGCAGCGGGAAACATCGGATTCGTGAAGCAGAATTGCGTCTGGAGATTCGACAATGTATTGGTTCAGTAGTCCCCAGTCGCGGAGGTCGTCCATACAACCTCCGATTCACCGGAATTCTAAATAAACTCAGAATCGTAGCCCTGCCGGGCCGCCCCGCCCGGCAGCGCTCTCCCGGCGCCCTATTCCTTTTCTTCATCCCCCCGTTGGAGATTGCTTCGTCACTACGTTCCTCGCGGTGACGGGCTCGGCGGCCCGTCCTACGCGGGTGCCACAAACCGCGCCACTTCCACCGGCTGTTTTGCAAGCTTCTTGCGGTTGCGGCGAATGGCTTCGATCTGGTGCGCCGTCTCGGCAGTCAGATAGCTCTGGCCGCAGTTGCGGCAATGGATTACCGGAACCTCTTCGATGACCAGAAGGTTCTCGCCCGCGCCAAGACTTTCGGTGGTGAGGCGAACGTAGGCGCCTTCCTTGCCGCAGAAATCGCAGTTCATATATTTATTCCTCTATTGTAAAGACGGTGATTATGTCGAGTCTGCCATTGGCTCCAAAGGTGACGACGACCTCGATGTCGTTCCATGGCGTTGTGCCGTGCAACAGGTATTTGGGCTGACCGGTCATTTTATCCAACTGTTTTTCGACGATCAGGCCGGTCAGTATTGCGTACTCAACATCCACTATTGTCAATTCATCATGGAACATCTCTCGGTGAGCGTGCTGGGTGATCGAATAATCAGATTTCCGAATTCGTTCTTGAATCCGCTTCAGGATTCGATCATACATTTCTAAATATTCCCGTTCCGAATACGAGACCAGTCACGAGAAACATTTCAGATTTATAGTGTCGCTTGAAAGTCTTTTCAAA
>ORJL010333040.1_pt1 | contig 21128 bp, 29 predicted proteins | sample 1779941 | NCBI WGS metagenome assembly ORJL01 (sample SAMEA104232317, study PRJEB22302) | groundwater metagenome | biome: forest; feature: aquifer; material: groundwater | place: USA | collected 2011-08-07 | depth 5.8 m
AAAAAGCAAAAGAACTTTATGGGGACATTGCTTTTCAAAATAAAATATGAAAGGTGAAAATATAAAATATACTCAAACATTTGCCGCGATAATACGTAAAGATGATAGCGGCGCTAAGCTGGTTGTTAAAAGTCCAGCATACTATAGGGCGCAGCTTGATAAGTTTCGTGATGGCGAAGAAGTGACGCTCATGGTACACAACAGGAAGCCAAAGCGTAGTGAGGCGCAGAACAGATTTTATTGGGGTGTATATTTACCGCTTATTGCAGAAGAAACAGGCGAAAAAGATTTAAATAAGCTACATGAGCTTTTTAAGGGTAAGTTTTTAACTGAGGGTATTGTTGAGGTGTTAGGCGAGAAAGTACGCATTAAAAAGAGTACCGCAGACCTTAGTAAAACAGAATTTTACGAGTTTATGGTCGCTATTGAGAATTTGACAGGCGTTAAGCCGCCCCCAACTGAAAATTGGTATGCTGAAAGTTAATAAAAGTGGATAACTAATATTTTGATGTAGCAATCGCTTGTGATAAAATAATAATAGTTTATGAAAACCACAAAACAAAAATCATCTAATAGAGCTGCAATAGCTTTGGGTCGTTTAGGTGGAAATAAAACCGCAAAGCGTGGCAAAGCATATTATAAACGTATTGGTAAGCTCGGCTCTAATAAGCGCTGGGCCATTAAAAAAGCTAAAGTGAAAAAATAAGCATGGTTAAATTAAATAAAACGTTACCACCGGAACCCACAGACGCACAAAAGCAGGCAGAACTTGATGCCCGCATTAAGGGGCTTAATGCCGAGTTAATACCGCTTTTGGCTAAATATAAAATGGGTTTAGGTGCATCAGCTTTTCTTTTGCCTGATGGTAGGGTTAGTGCGCGTCCACAATTAATTGATGATAGCGCCTCTTACGAGAAAAAAGATAAAGAAGCGTTGCCCGAGGGCAAACCAAAAAGCGAATTAGTAGAAGGTTAAATAATTAAAAAAAATATGTCAGAAAATATTTGTATAAACGGACACGTTATATCTCCTGGCGCACCATTGTGCCGAAGATGTAATAGTCCAGCGCAAACACCAGTTGAACAGATTTTAGAGCAAGAAAAATCTGTAGCCAGACCCAAAAGGATGAGAAAGACAACAACGAAACTTACAGCAAAAAAGAGTAAAGCAAAGTAAAGTATGTTTTTTATCTTTGGTTATATTACTGGATTGCTTACAGCAATACTCATCGTAGCAACGTTGGCTTACTTTAGGCGCATTATTGAGCGCGTTACCGAAACAGCGTTAAAGCAAGTTGATTTGCATGGGCCGCGACCCAAAGGTTATATTTTTGAGGCACCCAGCGAAGCAGAGCAAGCCAGGGAAAAAATATTAGACTATAATAAAGCCAAAGGAAAAGATACGCCTATAAATGAACTTTTATGAGTAAAAAAATAAAAATAATCCCAAGAGCAAAACAAGTATTGGTATTACCAGACCCAGAAGAATCGCGCGAGCTTGCATCGGGGCTTTTGCGGCCAGATAACGAGGAACAGGAACGTAAGGCAATTGGTACTGTATTGGCGGTGGGGCCAGGCATTGATGATATTAAGGTTGGTTCACGTGTTTTATACGGGGCATTTGCGGGTGAGGGCGTTAAACTAAAAGAAAGCAATAAAGATATTGATTATAAGTTGTTGCACGATGATGATATTTTAGCATTTATTAAAGATTAGATATGAGATATGGTTATGATTTGGGGTGCAGATATAAAGGTATACCACACGATTTACACATTATTCACCAAAACGATTATGTTAAGTGGGAACGGTGTATTATCTGTCAAAAAAAGTTTAGATTTAATAAAGGCTATAAGGGCCGTATAGACAATAATTTTTACTTAAAAACTCACGTAAGGAATTTTGCCCAAAAGGGTGGGGCAACAAAGAGAATATATAATCGTATTTATAACCCAGAAAAAACAATAATTGTAATATAATATGAGTGAAACACAAATTACCATAGTTAAAGATAAGACCTTTGCTACTATCCATTCAGCAATAAATAAAATGGTGGATATGATACGGCCAACGCTGGGGCCAGCAAGCAATAAGGTTATAATTTCAAACCAGCTTTATAAAATGGTTGTTGATGATGGCGTACAGATTGCCCGTGATTTTAAACTGGAAGACCCAGCAGAAAATGCAGTAATAAATATTGTTAGAGAGGCGGCAATTAGAACTAATGACCGCGTTGGTGATGGCACCACGGGGTCGCTTATTATTTTACAGGCCATTATTAACGAAATTGCCCGTAAGAATAAAATTGATGGCCGCAAGATTGAATTAGAATTAAAGCGCGGTTTGTTAGATGTACAAAAGCAGCTTAAAAAATCAGCCAAGCCGATTAAGACAAAAGAAGAACTTAAAAAGGTGGCGCTTATCTCTTTTGATGATGAAGTAATTGCGGAAATGGTCGCTAGCCTTTATTTTAAATTGGGCAAAGATGGGGTTATTACAATTGATAAGTCGCCAACAATGGAAACAACCGTTGAAACATCAGAGGGGGTTAAATTAGATGTTGGTTATATAAGCCCCTACATGATTACTAACCCCGAGCGTATGGAAACAGTAATTGAGAAGCCAAACATCTTAATTACCGATTACCGCCTTACCGAAGCCAATGACATTTTGCCAATAATGGAAAAGTTAGTTGCCGAGAAAAAAAACCACCTTGTTGTTATTTGTGAAAACATGGAACAGGGCGCATTGGCAACCGCAGTGGTTAATAAGGTACAGGGTAAGTTTCTTACTGTGGCAATTAATTTACCAAAAGTAGATGACCGTAACGTATTGCTTGAAGATTTAGCAAACCTTACCGGCGCTAAAATGGCTACAAATGAAAAGGGCAATAAGTTAGAGAATTTAGAAGTAAAAGACTTAGGCCACGCAGAAAGGTTTATTTGTCGCCGCGAGGAAAGTATAATTGTTGGCCCCAAAGGTAAGCGTGCAGATATTTTACTTGCCGTTTCTTCATTGCAGAATTTAATTGATAAAGAAAAGGATGAAAAGGAAAAGAAGAAATTGCAATATCGTTTAGGGTTATTCACAAATACCTTAGCAATTATTAAAGTTGGCGCGCCTACTGAGAATGAGCAAAAAGCATTAAAATATAAAGTAGAGGACACGGTTAATGCGGTTAAGGCAGCTTATACGCATGGTGTGGTGTGTGGCGCGGGGCTAGAGCTTGCGCGTACCGTAACGTCAAGTCCATTGCTTAATGAGGCATTACAATATCCAATGCGTCAATTGTTGGAAAACATGGGTATTGATGAAAACTTACAATTACCCAAAGGCGAAGCAATGAACGTAGTAACAAGAAAGACGGGGCCGTTTTTGGAAGTCGGCGTTATAGACCCAGTTGATGTATTGCTTGCTGCGGTTGAGAGTGCGGTATCTATTGCGTCTATATTAGTGACCTCATCGGGTATGATTTGCGAGTCCCCTAAGGAAAAAACACAATGATTAAACTTCAAATTATAAGTCCAATTAAAGAAAAGGGTTTAGGCAGAGAATACGAAGCTATACCAGGTAAATGTTTTACGTGCGGACAAGACGTATCTCATCCGATTAAAGAAAGCAATTATATTGATATTGGTGTTATTGTGTGGCGTTTAGATGATAATGATGTTTTCCAGGCAGTTAATGATGAAAAATTAGCTGTAGTTACCGATGATGCAACACAGAATAGGGTATTTGAAGGTACCGGCGCGCTTTATATCAAAGTAAACGAAGATACCAGCAAAACAGTATTATATTATTATCCATTTCATTACGAGTTTAAAATAATTGGTACGCAAAAGATTATGTTCACGGCAAGCGATGTTAGTGAAAGCATTGAGCTTGATGCTGCTGCGCCCACTAAAAAGAAAAAATAAATATGAACACAGCTAAAGAATTTATAGAAAATGTAATACGCGCAATAGTTGATAACCCCGAGGAAGTAAGGGTAGAGGCCAGTAATAGCGAGAAAGGTATTATGCTTGCATTGCATGTTGCCCAGGCCGATATGGGAAAGGTTATTGGTAAAAGTGGGGCAAATATTGACTCAATACGGGCATTATTGCGTTGTATTAGCGCAAAAGAACGATGTTATATTAATCTTGAGCTTGTAGAGCCGGAAGGCAGCGCATTTAAGTCGCGCGAGAGGGCTAATGATGGTTATGAGCAGGCAGTAAACGGTTTGTAGGTTTATATGGAAATACGACCTTATGATAATAATGCTAAAGAACATCCAGATAAACAATTGCGTCAATTAAGGGATATTGTACGTGAGGTGGGGTGGCGACAGCCGGTTTTGGTAAACCAGCAAGGTGTTATAGTCGTAGGCCATGGTCGTTATGCTACCTGGGAGCGTTATAAAGACATATTAAAACCTGTATGGGTAATTGATGACCAGGGCAATACAGTACACGGCGCGCCGGAAGATATACCATTAACACCAGAGCAAGAGAAAGCATATAGGTTAGCTGATAATAAATTAAATGAGAGTGATTGGAAGATGGGCTTAGTGGTTGATGAGTTAAAGCTATTGCCCGATGAAATGCTTGATTTTACAGGATTTGGTAAAGACCTTATTTTATCCTCTAAACAGGAAGATGATGATATACCAGAGAGTGTTCCTGTGCGTACACAAAGAGGTGATATATGGCAACTTGGAGAGCATCGTGTAATGTGTGGTGATGCTACAAGTAAAGTAGATTTTGAAATATTAATGGCTGGGGCAAAAGCAGATATGGTATTTGTTGACCCGCCATATAATACTGGAATGAAATTAAAGCATGATTCAACCTGGTTGAATCATATGTTTCAAGATGCTTTATCTGTAGAGGATTATAAGGAGCTTATTGAAGAATCATTTTTAAGATTAGTAGAAAACACCAAACAAGATAGCGCTTTTTATGTTTGTATTGATTGGAGAAATTACGGATTAATTAAGGAGATTTTAGAAAAAAATATAAAAGTAAGCAACGCAATAATATGGGATAAAATGGTTCATGGATTAGGGAGCGATTATAAATTTACATACGAAATAATTGTTGTTGGAAAAATAGGAAGTCCCAAAATAGAAAATAGGTTTGGCGAAGAATATAGGGATGTTTGGCACATACAAAGGAAAATTGGAAGGAATAAAGACCATGCGACAGCTAAGCCCATAGAGTTATGTGAAAGACCGATAAAGCATGCAAGTAATGAGAATGAAATAGTATTAGATTGTTTTGTTGGTTCTGGTTCTACTATTATTGCAGCAGAGAAAATGGGCAGAATTTGTTACGCAATGGATATATTGCCCAAATACGTAGATGTTTGTCTAAGACGTTGGGAAGATTACACGGGCAATAAAGCAGTTAAATTATAGGCTTGGGATAAGATTTAAATTGTGGTATAATATGAAAATCTTTACCTGTACACTTTGTAAGCATAAGAACGAAGTAGTTAATGAATTGTACAGGAACGCCAAAAGAGGTGCGCCTATAGGTTGCGCAAAATGTATGAAAGACTTTTGGCCTTATCAAGACGAACTAAGTAAATATGTCAAAAAAGAGCAAACGAACCAAAAATGAGCTTAGTAGATTTAATAACGAAATGCTGTTTAAACTTTATGAGCAGTTTGTAGATACGGCACTTTTAATACATAAAGAGTTGTTTAGGCGAAGCCATGGAAAATCAAGAACCAAATAAAGGTGGCAGGCCCACAAACCAATCAAGGAAGGGTAGAAAGCCAGCCATTACAGAGGCGGTACTCCGAAAATTAGAAGCTGCATTTGCAGTAGGGTGTACTGATGATGAGGCTTGCTTATATGCAGATATTGCACCAGCAACATTATATAAATATCAAAACGACAACCTTGACTTCTTAGAGTGGAAACGCCTTATAAAGCAAAGGCCAGTGCTAAAAGCAAGGAATGTTATCATAGGTGCTTTAGACGCTAAAGACATACAGACAGCTAAGTGGTATTTGGAACGTAAGCGTAGTAGTGAATTTGGCGAAAAGCAAAAGGTAGAACACAGCGGCATAGTAGCTACCACCACATTAGATGATGAAAACCCCGAAGACGTAGCATTGCGTAATGAGTTTAAGGAACGGCTTAGGGCCAATATATATAAGCGTGCAGATGAAGAAGATAAAGAGTTAATTACTACGGAACATTCCGAAGTAGAACTACCACATGAAGCCAATACACAAGAAGGCAAATAAAACTTCATTTAAGAAAGGTCATATACCCAGTAAGGCAGTTAGATTAAAGATAAGTAGTAAGGCGAAGACACCGTCAAGAATTAAAATCTCTATAGCTAATTTGCCCCGACATCCAAAAGGTTACAATTCAGCAGAAGAAAATCCTAATTGGAAAGGCGGTAAGTCATGGAACTACCGCAAAAAACATCATACAAAACCGAAGCCGCAAAAATGCGAGATATGTGGTGGGGGTGGTAAAATTTGCCTTGACCACGACCATAGGACTAATGAGTTTAGGGGATGGATATGTTTTCACTGCAATGTAGTTATCGGTTTTGCTAAAGACAGTACTAACGCGTTGGAAAAAATAATAGAATATTTAAAACGACATGAGTTTAAAAATTAGAAATGAAAAGCCCCCGATTTGGGAGCAAGTGATTAAAGCGGGCATGCACCCGTCTATAGCATCAACAATATTTACATACGGCGACATTATTTTTGTGCCAAGCGGCCAAGCATTGCCAGACCACTTAGTAGAACACGAAAGCGTACACAGTAAACAGCAAGGTGATGACCCAGACGCATGGTGGCACCGTTACATTGAGGACGCATATTTTAGGATTGCACAGGAAACAGAAGCATACGCCACGCAGTATAGGTTTATATGCCAGGCGGTTAAGGATAGAAACCGGCGCTTTAGTATATTAAATGAGCTTGCCGAACACTTATCATCACCAACATACGGTAGTGTTATAACTAGGCAAGACGCATTACAAATGATTAAACAAAAAGCAAATATATGAACTGTAACCACCCACAATTTGTATCATTTCCATCAATAGAGCCGCGAAACAATGAAAAGGTTGTACGTACCGTTTGTATAGGGTGCGGACAAGTGCGGTTAGTGCATAAAAGCGGGTTTATTGAAGTGTTTAGAGATACCGGCGTTGTAATAATGGTTGACCCAAATGAAAATACCAACAACGGAAAAGAAAATTAATTTAGGTATATTAAATTGGTTAGGTGAGTATGCAATTAAAAACGAAAAGGGCGATAGGATAGAGTTTGATAGCCACCCGTTTTTGTTTGATATTTATGACGACCAATCGCAGTATTTAGTTGTAATGAAAGCGGCCCAGGTTGGAATGAGTACTTTGCAAATATTAAAAAACCACTATGACGCTAAGCGGTACAAGATGGATATTATTTATACTTTGCCTACCGACAAAGACGTAAGCACGTTTGTGGGCGGTAAGGTAAACCGTATTATTGCCAATAATCCACCATTGTTAGCCGATGTAGCCGATAAAGACAGTATTGAGCAAAAGGCTGTAGGTAGAAGCATGATTTATTTTAGAGGCACATGGACTAAAAAATCAGCTATTATGGTTACGGCAGATAGGTTAGTACACGATGAAAAAGATAGCAGCAAATTAGATGTTATTGCGGATTACCAAACACGTTTGCAGCATAGTAAGTTTAAACAGATACACACGTTTAGCCACCCATCATTACCGCAAACAGGTGTTGATGTTGACTGGCTTAACAGCGACCAAAAGCATTGGTTTATTAAATGCCCTAATTGCCCAGATGCAATGTACCCCAAAGGTGGCTGGCAATACTTATCATGGGACACCGAAAACCCCAAGAACATGAGCATTGACATTGAGCGCAAAGAGTATGTTTGTAAATTATGCCGGCAAGTTTTAAGTAAGGGTGTACGTAAAAAAGGGCGCTGGGTACCAAAATATATTAATAAACCAATTAGCGGTTATTGGGTGCCACTATTAATTTGCCCATGGGTTAGCGCTGCAGATATAGTTGCAAAATTCCAAAACCCAGAAATTACTACAGAACATTTTTATACAAAGGTGTTGGGCCTGCCATACGCAGATGGCTCATCAAAATTATTAGCAACAGACTTTTTACAAAACTTAACAGGCGCTAAGTGGGCGCCGGCAGAAGATGAGCGCGTAGTTATGGGTGTTGATACTGGTTTGCGTTTGGATTATGTTTTAGGAAATCTTAAAGGATTGTTCCATCATGGTGATGCAAATGATTACGGTATGCTTGATGGTTATATGGAGCGTTGGAAAAAGATGATTGCTATTGTTGATGCGGGTGGCGACATGGTTGGTAGTAGAAAGTTTAAGGAGCGCTGGCCTGGTCGTGTATTCCTTTGTCAGTTTGGTGGTGAAATGAAAGGTGAGGAAATAATTAAGTGGGGCAAGAAAGAAGAACACGGAAGTGTACGCATTGACCGCAACCGCATGATACAATTAGTTATAGGTGAGTTTAGGGAAAGAAGAATACCGGTACACGGTACCGAGGAAGATTGGTACGAGTATTACCAGGACTGGTCGCACCTTTCTAAAATTAAAGTATTAGATAGCGAAACAAACCACGTGAAAGGTTTTAAGTGGGTGCGCAGTGCGCGTGACCATCGCGCTATGGCAACAGTATTATGGCGTACGGGTATGCGTAGGTTTGCTGGCACAGGTGCTATAATTCCTAATAGCGATGGCCAGGCAAAACCAAATAGCTATATGATGAACCCAGATAAGACAGTAAGTTTTTCACCGCAGGAAATGTTTGATAAAGCAGTAGAGCAATCGCTTGATGCATTAGAGGATGGTGAAGTATAATATTTATAGGAAAACGTAGTCGGGTTTTCCATACTAACAAATATCCAATATATGATAGAAATAAATATAACCACACCAGAAGACGATGTAGAAGAAAGCGCAGATGATGTTGTTGCCGCCGAAGCTGATGCTGCCGAAGACGCAACTGATGACAATGATGACGAAGATTTAGAGTAACTGGTGTTATTTTTGGTGGTGTACCAGGGTTCGGTTTGGCCGATTAAATGACGGCCTCCCGAGGCAAGGAATCATAACGCCCTGGTATACCGTCAAAGATAAGATGCCTGTGGATAGCATAAAAGTTTAAAGTGTGATATAATGCGGATAGACAACAAAGCGCTTGCGGCATTTTGAATAGGCAGGGATGCCGTATAGTTATAGGCCTCTTTTTTTGAGGCCTTTTTTTATTTATTTATGACAGACCAAAATATTGCAGGCGCAGCATCGTTAGGTGCTGATATAAATAAAGTTAAGAGTGATATTTCACAAGAAACAAAAGTGGGGGTTGCTTCGGATAAATTACCAGAGCTTACTTTAGAGATGGACGATAAGGAACTTATTACGCTTACGAGTAATTGGAAAGGCGCATGGGATAAGTCACCTAAGAAATCAGAATGGTTGCGTAAATGTGAAGAAAACGAAAAATACTGGGAAGGCAAACAAGCTGACATGCCTAAAAATGCAGGTGAGCGTCCATTAGTTGATAATTTAATATTTGAAAGTTTAGAAACATATTTGCCGCAGATGACAAGGCGCAATCCAGAGCCGTTAGTAACTTTAGATGCACGCGAACCAGATGAACCAGTGAATGTACGGTATGTTGATAAGGTTAAGAAGCGCTTGGCAGACCTTGCGGACAAAACACGCATTAGGCTGAAACTTAAAAAAGCCGGTAGGCACTGGGCAATTTATTTATTAGGTGTTGCAAAGTATGGATATGATTTGGATAACCAAATACCGAGCGTACGTATTGTGCGTGGCAAGCGATTAATATTAGACCCAGATGCGGTTGTTGATGAAGATGGTTACACGGGTGAGCGCATTGGTGAATTTCGTAAACTTACTGCAGGCAAAATTAAAGCAATTATTGGTGATGACATAACAGATGAGATTACAAAACAAATTGATGAGCTAACGCAAGCTGATAACGATAAACCGCAGGACGCAACAGAAATTAGATTTATTGAGTGGTGGACACCTAAATATTTTTGTTGGAGATTGGGCGATAAAATAATTTTGAAAAAACAAAACCCGCACTGGAATTATGATACGGATGCAACGGAAGCAAAAGTTGATGATTATGGAAATGAAAACCCAGGCATTGAGGAACGCAAAGGTATTAATCATTTCATGGTGCCAAAGATGCCTTACAGTTTCCTAACGGTGTTTAATCTTGGCGACCAGCCGATGGATAACACATCGCTTATAGGCCAGAACCTTGCAATACAAGACAGCATTAACAAACGCAATAAGCAAATAGATGACAACGTAGATGATATGAACGGCGGCATAGTTATCTCATTGGGCCGTGCGGGATTATCGGCCCCGCAAGCCAAGAACGTAGCAATGACATTACGTAAGAAAGGCAGTGTTGCTATACCAGACGGTTTGCCGCGCGAAGCCATTGACCGTTATCCGGCGCCAGCGTTACCGGCAGATGTATTTACAAACTTATATGACATGCGGGATAGGTTACGTGATTTATTCGGTGTTAAGGGTTCATCGCAAGCAGGCTTAGAGGGCGAAAAAACAGTAAGAGGTAAGCTTGTAAGCCGCATGTTAGATACAGACCGTGTTGGTGGTGGCGTAAGCGAATACTTAGAGCAGTTTGCAGATGAGATTTATAACTGGTTTGTGCAATTGTTATATGTTTATGATGATGATTTTCAATTTGTTGCAGGAGCAGAACCGCCACGATTGGTAATAAGTGTTAAGGAAGGCTCATTGTTACCAAAGGACAGTATGACGCTGGCGAACCAAGCAATTGATTTAGCTATCGCTGGCAAGATGTCGTTGTTAGACCTCTTTAAGAAGTTAGAATACCCGAACCCAGAGGAACTTGCGGCAAATGTATGGTTAGAGCAAAACGCACCGCAATTGTTATACCCAGATAACCCGTTAGTACAGCAAGCAATGGGCATGCAACAGGAAGCTGCTGCCGCAGAAGCAGAAGCGCAAGCAACCGAAGGCCAAAAGAAACATGAGCGTAGCTTAGAAACCGAAGCCATGAAGGGAGTAGCAAGGAGTATGCCACCTGTTGAAAAGATAGCTCCGCAATCTGAGCCAGCGACAGAGGAATTAATAGCTAAAGGATTATAATTTATGGAAACACCACATCAATTTATAGAAATGAAAGAGGGCAAGACCCCAGGCAACATGATGTATAAAGACGTTATGTGTGCTGATTGCGGCATGATGAAGCGCATGCACGAAGATGGAAAAATGGAAACGATGAAAGAAGGTAAAGAAGAAATGCCGATGGAGGAGAGTATCGGTATAAAACAAAAGGATAGCACATTGAAACGGGTCGTAACGTTACCAGCGACCAAGTAAAAAAATTGGCACGTAGTCATTATTAAATAAAATTTATATATGAGCGAAAATACAATGACGCAGTTCCGCAAGGAAGGCGACCCAGCTTTCCCAGTGGACACAGAGAATGATAACTCTGCCGCCTCGTCAGCGGGTGAACAAAACAACGGTGAACAGACCCAAACAGAGGATGGGGAACAAAATACCTCTGCTAAACCAGATGGCACCGAGAATACAGGTAAGCAGGAAGATGAGGGTTTTCATAATGACCCCGCGTGGAAAAAGCGCGAGGAAACATGGAATAACCGCTTTAATGAACAGGAGCAAAGACATACCGATGAAATCGGAAAGCTCCGAACAGAGTTTGAGGAAAAACTCACAGCAGTAGGTACTAAACAGGTGACTGGCGAAGGCGAGGCACCCGTTGAAATACCAAAATGGTTTGGTGGCAATGAGCAGCAGTGGCTGGGGTTTGTTCAATGGAACAAGCAACTTGTCACAGAAGCTGCACAGGGCTATCAAAAGGAATTAACTGCTAAAAGCGACGCAGAGCAAAAAGCAATAGACGATGCAACCAAATGGTTTGAAACCGAAGTTACACGTATTGAGGGCGATAAAGATTTAAACCCGCAAGGGCTTAATATTGACCGCAATAAATTGCTTAAATTTGCTTTAGACAACGATTTAGTTGACAGCAAGGGGCAATGGAACTTTGCCGCAGCGTTCCGAATGATGGGCGCTGACCAAGTGTTTCAGGCTAAGAAAGCCCTAAATGAAAAAAAGCGGATTGCCAATGCTACTACCTCAGAAAGCCGAGGAGAGGAAAAACAGGAACCTGTAAAAACCGCCGAAGACTTTAAGGGGAAGAACAGGCCTTGGTAAATATAATTAACCTTTAACTAAAATTTTTATGACCGAACTTTACGGACAAAGAATCCAAACAACTGTTAAGGAGTCTTATCTCCCGTTTGCAGTTGATACGGTTCTAAACTCTAACGTTTTGTTTCAGCGCGTTGTACGCGCCAGCAAAAAGTGGAGTGGGCGCGTTCTCCGCGTGCCTGTAAAAGTCAGTAAGAACTCTACTGGCACATCCTTCCGCGGTTTTGATACCTTCTCAACCTCGGCAACGGATAATAGACAATTTTTGGAGTTCACCCCGAGCTTTCATCAGATTACAGTTTCATTGCCTGGCGATGAATTGGCTGTAGCCGACACCGAAGACAAGGTGCTTGATTTGATGAAGCTAACCATACAATCTGATACGGAAGATATGGCCGATGACCTCGGTACAGCTTTCTATGCAGATGGTACTGGTAATGGCAGCAAAGACGTATTAGGTCTTGCAGCCTTAGTGGACGATGGCAACAGCGTTTCAACAATTGGTGGGCTTTCACGCTCAACCTACGCAACTTTAGCATCTACTGTTACCGCCTCTGGTGGTACCCTTACACTTGCTAAAGTAGATACTTTGTGGAACGCAGTAGCATCTGGTTCACAGAAACCATCAGCAATTTATACAACCGAAGCCGTGTTTGCGTTTTACGGACAGCTTTTGCGTCCGCAAGAACGTATTAACAAGGAAGCGGGCCGTGTAAAAGGCCAGTTGGTTGGTGGTACTGGTTTCACCGCATTGGAATACAATGCCAAGCCGGTTATTGCCGATGAGAAATGTACTTCGCAGGCGTTTATAATGGTCAATGAAGATTTTGTTGACTTTTATGCGCTTTCGTTCTTTGGTTCAAAACCCGTTAGTTACAGCAGCCAGATTAAGGGCAACGATTACGAGGCCCCAGTCGGTCTTGGCTTCTCATGGTCTGATTGGATTATCCCAGCAAACGCTGGTGCAGTAGTCGGTCACATCTACTTTGGTGGTCAGTTTATAACTACCAATCCAAAGCGCCATGGAAAATTGACAGGTGTAACAGGTATTTAATGTTTATCTATTGACCTCGGGGGTGCGGCCTTAATAATCCGCACCTTACGGGAGATAGTTAATCTACAAAAACATGAGTGGACAAAAATTACGCGAATACATCCCAGCAATGCAATATGGGGCGAAAATATACCCCAATGATATTGCGGGTATGTTGGGCCTTCCCCACGTAGGCAATATTTTCTATATTGACCCAAGTGGTGGAAATGCCAACAATAGCGGTGGGGCACAAAACGATGCCCTTTTAACGGTAGCAGCCGCATACGCCAAGATGGTAAGTGGACAACATGATGTTGCGATTATTGCACCTTCGGGTGGCACTGGTCGTACAGCTGAAACCACTGCTATTACATGGGGCAAAAGATTTGCTCACTTGGTTGGTAGCGCAGCCCCGTTAGCCCAGGACTCACGTGCAGGCATTAGCTTCGGCACTGGTGGTTCATTAACCATCAGCGAAAACGGTTGTTTGTTTAAAACCTTAACTCTTAACGGTACCACTGACATTAACGTGCCAGTAACCCTTAGCGGTGATTACAACTCCTTTATTGGTGTTGACTTCAAAGGTTCACTGAACGAAACAACTGGTGATGATACCGCAGCCCGCGCTTTGTCTATAACTGGCGCACAGGAAAATTACTTCGGAGGTTGTACTTTCGGAGCAGATACCTTTATGCGCTCAGCGGCAAATGCGACAGTTGAATTTGCTTCGGCATCTTCAAGAAACGTGTTTGATGAGTGTCGCTTTATTGAGGCGACAGACGCAACCACGCCGGTACACATCTTGTTTACTGGTACAAGCGCTATTGACCGTTGGTTGGAGTTTAAGGATTGTTTGTTCTATAACTTCACAGCGAACAATGCCGCAGAGCCAGCAGCGGTTATGGATTTATCCGCACAAACCGCAACAGGACACGTGTTACTTACAGGTATTTGTAACTTGCATAACATTGATAACTGGGAGGGAACAGCCTCAGGTCGTATTTCAATGACTGCATACACCGCAACGACAAACGCGGTTGGTAAAATGATAAATCCTGTAGTTGACTAATTAATAATTAACTAACTAACAAATATATGAGTAATTTTTTGACAGGCCCAGTGGTAGTTGCAGCGCAGACGCTTCACAGCTCTAGCGCTGACCAATATCACAAATTAGGCGAGTTGGTATTCGCCAACGATGGACGAGCGTTTAGATACGCTAAGGCAGATGCTTCTACCGCGCTTGTTGCAGGTAACATCTACTCAAGCGCTGCGGAAGATACCGATACGCAAGATATGACCGCAGTTGCAGCCGCAGTTGGCGATTTGTCAATTGTGTCTACTTCAACGGTAACAGTAACTGCTAACGAGTATGCCGAAGGATTTATCCTTGTTTCGGTAACTCCTGGCGTTGGTCGTCAATATAAGGTTAAAGGACATGCTGCATTTACATCGGCAGCCCCTACTTTTAATCTTGACGAGCCTTTAGTCGTTGCATTAACGACAACTTCAAGACTTGATGCATACGCTAACCCGTTTAACGGCGTTATCGTTTCCCCAACAACTATTACAGGCCCAGTTGTAGGCGCAGCGGTTCACCCGATTGCGGTTTCACAATTCGGCTGGTTACAGGTTTTGGGTGATGCCTGCCTTGAAGCGCAAAATGCTTGCACGGTAGGTCTTCCTGTTATTGCTTCTAACGATGACGCAGGTTGCGTGGAAACCATCACTGATGCTGCCCACGAGCTCTTGCAGGTCGTTGGTGTTGCACAGACAGGAATTGCAGACGGTGAATTTGGAGCAGTAAAAATCAATCTTTTATAAGATTGATGGTGGGGTGTCTTGGTAATGCCAGGGCACCCCGTGTGCCAGTGCTAATAATTAATCTACCCTCACTGGCGGTAGTAGGTGCTAAACGCTGGGCCTCACCTACCAGCACAAATAATCATGGAAAACAAAACAGCAATTTTTACAAACTTCACATCAGAAGATTTTAAGGGGTACTGGAACGGTAAAGGCAAAACCTTTAGGGCAGGACAATCAGTGTTTATGCCAGAGGGGTTTGCCAGACACTTCGCAAAGCATCTTGTTAATAGAGAGCTTTTGAGGACTAAGCCGGATGGTACACTTGTGTACCCTAACGGTGACACAATGACATCGCCTAAATTCCCAGAGCAGGTACCTGTATTTATGGAATTGTTTGATAAAGCGTTTAAGTTAGATGAAAACGAAGACGAAGTATTAAGCGATGAAACTGATGAACTTGATACTGCTATTAACACTGCACAAAAACAGCGCGATAACGTTCAGGTCGTAGAACCCCCAGATGATGAAGACGACACTAATCAATTTGAGGGCAAGCCAGCGCCACTACCCGTGGGCGGTGAGCCACAAAATTAACTAACATGGCAAATGAAGAAAATAACAGCATTTTACGTGACGTAAACCAATTACCGTTTGCGGGCATTGACCACTTCGGTGTGGCAGTAGCCGCACCATCGGCTTTTGCTGGCGGTACGACCAATGCGCGCGGGGATGACGGCGGTACAAGCGACCCATTAACGTTATTTACGGTTACGGGTAATGTGCTTGTCCGTATTTTTGGCGTATGTACTACTGACCTTGCGGGTACTAACGCAACATTAGAGGTTGGAGTTACGGGCAATACCGCGGGGCTTATTGCGCAGGAAACGGCAACAGATATTGATGCGAATGGTATATACCTATCGGCAACGCAGGTTGCTGGGGTTGTTGCTTTAGCAACTATTCCAGGGCCATTTGTGATTGTTAATGGTCTTGACATCATAGAAACAGTAGCAACTGCTGATATTACCTCGGGCCAAATTTATTATGTTTGTTTGTGGCGACCACTTAGTCGCAACGGCAACTTAACCGCGGTAACAAACCAGTAGTATGGATTTGCTCTCTCCCCAACAGATTAGGTCGGCGGGGTCTAAAATCTCTGCCGACCAGAGGGAGCGAGTTAGAAAGATTAACGATGAGGAAACTCAATCTGTTAATCGTTTAAACGTGCAGCTTGATAAGGAGAGTAAAGAGATAGCTGCCAGTAAATTGCGTTTAAAGCAGTATAAAGAAGACCAGAAAGAACTGGAAAAAGAATTGTCAAAGGAAGTAATGCTATTGGAAAGGCGCAAGGCTAACGCGCTTGAACCAATTATTGAGCGCGAGAAAGCAGTAGAAAAATTAGAAGCCAAAATAGATGTTAAGGTTAAATTAATAGCTGCAATTGAAGATGATTTACGCACGCGTACGGCAGAAATGCGGGTTGCTAAAAATGAATACGAAAGCAAATTAAAAATATTGAATGTACGGGAAGAAGCTATAGCGGCACGTGAGCGTAAGCACTTAGAAGATGTTAATGATTTTGACCGTAACGCTAACGCAAGAGAGTCGCGTTTGCGTGATGAAGATAAGAGAATACGTGTATATTTTGAAAAAATAGACGGAGAACTTACTAAGCGGGAAATAGCGGTACGTAAAAAAGAAACTAAATAATTTTATAAATATGGCAGAACTAAGGGGTTCGCCCCAAGTATTTCACGGTAATACCGACAAAATAGATACAACACAACAAATTGCGTTAGGTACGCGAGGTTTTGACGGTAGCGGAAATGAATATATATATTTAGAGGGTGTTGCGTCAAACGTAGCCGGCGCATGGTCGGTTTTTGATGAAGATTACGCAACAACTTTGCTTATAGGAAATGAAGTAGGCCCCGTAGGTATTGCTATGGCGGCTATTTTAGCTGACCAATACGGGTGGTATCAAGTTTTTGGTAAAAATACTATAGCAAGCACAGATACCGTAGCAGCCGATAAGGCGCTTTATATAGACGGTACGGCTGGCCGCGCAGATGATGCCGGCGTAGCGGGCGACCTTATTATAGGCGCTTACTCTATGTCTGCTGATACAAGCAACGTAGCAACAGTTTGGCTTACATACCCCCATGTTTCAGATGATATTGGCGGTTCCTCGGGTACAGTAGGTGGTTCAGATACGCAAGTGCAATTTAATGATGGCGGCACGCTTAGCGGCGATGCTGGATTTACATATAACAAAACAAGTAACGTAGGAACAATTGGCGGGCTTCTTGTTTCAGATTTAACCGCTTCTCAAATTGTAGCAACAGATGCCTCAAAAAACCTTGTATCTTTGGCGGTAGCAACTTACCCTTCGCTTACGGAACTTACATATGTTAAAGGTGTAACAAGCGCCTTGCAGACACAAATTGACGCAAAGGCCCCAAGCACCGCGCCAACGTTTGCTACATCAATTACGGGCAGTTATTTAACGGCTTCGCAAATTCTTATTACAGACGCAAGCAAAAACATAGTATCTGCACCCGTAGCCACTTATCCATCGCTTACGGAATTAACTTATCTTAAAGGCGTAACCTCGGCTATTCAGACACAGCTCGGTCTTAAATATGCATCAGGAGATTCTCCGAGTTTTGGGACGATAACCACTTCAGGAGGTATAGAACTCGGTCATGCTACGGATACTACTATTGCTCGTGTTTCTGCTGGTGTGGTTTCTATTGAGGGAGTAACAATCGCAACCGCTACAAACACTTTGACCCTTTCGGGCAAAACTCTTACTGAGCCAAAAATAGCAAGTGGAGGATTTATTGCAGATGCTAACGGAAATGAACTTATAATTTTTACAACAACAGCAAGTGCGGTTAATGAACTTACCATTGCTAACGGTGCAACAACGGTAAACCCAACCATCACCGCATCTGGTGAAACAAACGTAGGGATTAACTTTCAAGCAAAGGGGACGGGAACATATCGTTTCCTTGGAACGGCTGACCAAGCGGCCGAAATAAGATTATTTGAAGATACGACTGACGGAACAAATTATTCGGCATTTAAGGTGGGGACACAGAGCGCAGATATTACTTATACGCTTCCAACGGCAGTAGGAGCAGCAGGCACGTACTTAAAGGACGCCGCAGGTAACGGCACGCTTTCATGGGCAACGGCAGGTGGGGATTCTTTTCTTAAAACATTAAACTTCTCAACCATATTTGAAACCTCTACTCGTTTTGGAGGTGGAGCCATAGCCAGCGGTTCTCCAACTTTTGGTACTACTGGTTATGATATTGATACAACCGCAACAATAGATAGTGGAGCAAGGCTTATATGGTACACGCAACAAAGCGTATCAAATGTTATTGCTGGAAGCCCAACTTTCCACACTATGTTTACAATAGTTACAGTTGGAACAGACCTTGATTTATATTCTGGTTGGGGGGTTCCAGCATCGGCTGGCTCATTTACTTTTGTCTTTAAGCACATTGGTTTTAAAGTTATTAGAAATGCAAGCGGAACTGTTGATTTGTTTGCTACACAGGCAGATGGAACAACTGAAAATGCTTCTGCTTCTCTTACAACCGTTGCCGCAAATGATGATATGGAGCTGGCTATTAAGATAAATGGAAGTACGAGCGTGGATTATTATTGGAGAAAAAATGTCGGAAGCTGGTCAGCCGCAACCAACCTTACGTCTAACCTTCCAGCAGATTTGACAGACCAAGCGATTGGATTTGGATTAGTAAATAGCGGAGTAGCAAGCCAATCACGCGCTCGTTGGTGGGGCGCAAGTTGGAGTAGAGCTTAATTAACTATGACAAACCTAGACCAAATATCACAATCTATAGGACAACTACAGGCACAAAATGCAGCCATGCATGAAACCATGAAAGAGGGTTTTGCCAGCTTGAAAAAAGTAACCGATGAACACGATGAACGTATTACTAAAAACGAACACGGTTTAATAAAAATAGGCTTAATGGCTTCGGTTGTTGCATCAGTAATAGGATTTATAGGAACATATATTTTATACAATATATTTAATATTATTGATTTAATCAGACATCCTAAATAATCATGTCATCATTACAAGCCCCGCTAATAATTAAAGATTTTGAGCTTGGGGTTGCGGACTCACCCCATCTAGGCAATGCCATGATTAAGTTGGCTGATATTGAGAGTTATCCTGGGGCCGTGATGCCAGGCAAAAAGAATATAAGCTGGTTTGCGTATAGGGCCAGTAATACCAGAACATTTACGGTAGTAGCGGCAACAGATGTTTGCACGGCTTCTGGGGATTTACACGCTACGGCAGGAACGAATTATAAATTTACAGCAGTAACCCTATCAACAACAGGAACGCTACCAGCGGGCCTTGTGGCAGCTACAACCTATTATCTTATTTATGTTAGCGATACAACGTTTAAATTAGCTACAACCTTAGTTAATGCAGATGCGGGAACAGCAATAGACATAACAGATACAGGAACGGGTACGCATACAATTACCCCAACGCCCGTAGGAACAATAAAGCATATTGTAAAAGACCCAAGCGGTAATGGCCCAGGAGGAGCGAATGGTACATATTATGCTATTGATAGTAACCAAAGAGTATGGCGTGGTAATGCATCAAATATTTATATGTTATTGCTTAAAGGCAATACATTAACAGCGGGTATTGGTGGTGGCTTGGTGCTTTCAAGTTTTGGTAGCGCTACTACAACACATTTATTTGTTTTTAGAAACGCAGCTATAGATGTTATTAACGTATTTAGTGCCACAGAAGTTAATGCGGAATCATGGACAAACGGCTGGCAAACATTAAATACCGCATCAAGTGCAAATAACAGTCATCAAGCCATTGTGGCGCAAGATGATATTATTTATTTTTGTGATGGGCAATTTGTGGGAAGTATTAAGGAAGCATCGGGCCAAGTGTTTGACCCCGCAACATCAAGTACATATGTTTATAACAATCAGGCATTGGATTTACCGCAGAATGAAATAGCTAACTGGTTAGATGAACTAGGTATATATTTACTTATTGCTGGGAACACTTTTAACCGCATATATCCATGGAACCGTATTGCTGATTCATTTGAGCTTCCAATTTTAGTACCAGAAAACTCCATAAAGAAGATTAAGAATTTAGGTAATGAGGTTTTTATTCTTCCAGGCTCGCGCGGCAATATTTATTCAACCAATGGCTCATTTGTACGGCACGTTAAAAAAATACCAGACCATCTTGTTAATAATGCCGCAACGTTAGTAGCTAACCCGATAACATGGGGTGGGATAGCGGCAAGAAACGGCGCGCTTGCGTTTGGTATAGAGGGGCAGACAAGCGGCAATAATGGTTTGTATCTTTTATACCCAGACGGGAGATTGATTATGGACACGTTACCGAGCAGCGGTTCAGATAACATAGATGCCATTTACGCAGAAACAGATTATTTTTATTTTGGATATAATGGCGGCGCTGATTATGTTGATACAAACAGATACGCTACTTTTGAAACAGTGTTGCAGTCGCAATTGTATAGGGTATCGGGCGTAAGAGGATTGGCTACGTATTCTGCTTTAGAAGTACAGACGGCAACGCCGGCTACAACGGGTGATTTAAGGGTAAGTTATAGAGAAGATGTTACGAGCGCATTTACTACGATTAATACTTTCACTGCCGATAGTTCATCAACATCATTTAGTGATGACGAGATAGGACTTATTGATATTGAAAATATACAGTTTCAAATTGAAATGGATGGCAATTTTCAATTCTTAGAATTACGCCTATGGCCTTAGAACCGCAAGAACAAAAACTTATAGATGATTTAACGGCGCGTGTTGTTGAATTAGAGCGCAGACCAGTATTTATAGACCATTTACATACGGGTATGGATGCAACAAGGGTACAATGGAAAGATATTAATCAAAAGATAGCAGTTATTACGCATACGATTATAAGCACAGATGCGGCTACGGCAGGA
>ORJL010090200.1_pt1 | contig 21124 bp, 18 predicted proteins | sample 1779941 | NCBI WGS metagenome assembly ORJL01 (sample SAMEA104232317, study PRJEB22302) | groundwater metagenome | biome: forest; feature: aquifer; material: groundwater | place: USA | collected 2011-08-07 | depth 5.8 m
CGGGTCGGTCGTGTCGATCTCACGGTCCCAGTCGTAGGAGAACCCCAGCGCCTTGATCTGCCGCTTGAAATTCGCGATGTTGTTCTGCGTGTTCGACGCCGGATGCGTCCCGGTCTTGACCGCGTGCTGTTCCGCCGGCAGCCCGAAAGCGTCCCAGCCGATCGGATGCAGCACGTTGAACCCCCTGGCCCGCTTGTAGCGCGCGAGAATATCGGTCGCGGTGTAGCCTTCGGGATGGCCGATGTGCAGACCCGCGCCCGACGGGTAGGGAAACATGTCGAGCACGTAATATTTCTGCTGCGCCGAGTTGTTCTCGGCGCGGAACGAGCCATTCTGCTCCCAGAATGATTGCCAGTGCGGCTCGATCTCATGGAAATTATAGTCTGTGCACTTGGTAGCCATCATGTGAACCCGCCACTGTGAAACGTTTCTCTGCCCGGTCAACCTTCACCCTCGGCGCGCTCTTTTCCCTCGTAGTTTCACTGGCTGGGCCCGCGCACGCCGCGATGAGCCGCGGGTTCAACCAGCTGCTCGATGCCGTCGTGCGCATCGACGTGCGCGAGATCGCGTTCGAGGCCGGCACGCGCCGCTACACGGCGAGCATCGGTTCCGGCGTGATCCTTTCCGACGACGGCATCGTGCTGACGAACGCGCATGTCGCGAGCCCGCGCGCCGTCGATCTCAATATCACCCTGTCGAACCTCGAGCGCGTCGGCGCCCGGCTCGTGGGCTGGGATCATTGGACCGATCTGGCCGTGCTGCGGATCGACATGGCCGAGGTGCAGCGGCGCGGTTTCAAGCTGCAGCCCGCCGCCTTCGGCGACAGCAAGGAACTGTACCCGGGCCAGGTCGTGTACGCGGTCGGCACGCCGCACGGGCTGACCCGCACTGTTACGCGCGGGATTGTCTCCAACAACAACCGATACTTCGAGGACACGCGCGGCGTGGGCGGCTACGAGACCGGCGCCTTCAACACGTGGCTGCAAACCGACGCGGCGATCAATCCGGGCAACTCCGGCGGCCCGCTCGTCACCGAGGACGGCGAGGTCATCGGCATCTCGTCGCGCGGCTACATGGGCGCGAACAACCTGGGATTTGCGATCCCCTCTGCCACCGCGAAGGACGTGATGGAGCGCCTCGTCCGCGATGGCACGATCGTGCGCAGTTACGTCGGCATCGTGCCCGGTGCGCTGCAGGACCTGGAAAACTTCTACTCGCTGGCGGCGAACACCGGCCTGCTGATCCAGAGCGTCGATTCGGGGTCGCCTGCGGCCCGGGCCGGGCTCCGCAGCGGCGACATCGTGCTGACGATCGAGGGCGCGAAGGTCGACGGGCGTTTTCCCGAGCAGCTGCCGCCGATTCAAAACCTGATCGCGAGCCAGCCGGTGGGCGCGTCCCTGCGGTTCAGCGTGAAGCGCGGCGGCGAGACGCGCGACTTTTCCGTCGTCACCGAGAAACTCGAGAGCCGGGTGGGCGAGGAGTGGGCGCTCGAGAAATGGGGCCTCAGCGTGCGCAAGGTTTCCCGCACCTACGCGCGCGAAAACCAGCTCGATGACACGACGGGCGTATTGGTCATCGGCGTACAGTCCGGCTTTCCGGCTGACGTCGCCGGCCTCACGCGCGGCGACATCATCACGAAGCTCAACCAGGAGCCGATCACCTCGCTCGAGGTGATCAAGGATGCCCACCGCGCCTACGAGGCGAAGCCGGCGCCGACGTTGCTCGAGACGCAGCGCAATCGTCGCGTGTCGCTGTATATTTTGAAACCATGATTGATTCAAAACTTTCGGCGGTGGGGCCCGCTCGCCGCAGCGGGCTTGAGTTCACGCGTGGGCCGGCGCAACCGAGGCCGGCTGCGGAGAGCCGGCCCCACCTTTGGCTGCTGTTCGTCGGGGCGCTGTCGTTGATCTCATCCCTCGCCGCCGCCGACCTGCCCACGCTCTGGGCCGAGCGCGCGAAGTGCGTCGTGGCGGTCGAATACATCACGGTGACAGAGGTGGCGCGGCAGCCGACGTCGGCGATGGGCACGGTGATCGATGCGAACGGCACGATCATCCTGCCGACCGGCGCGATCGATCCGCGCACGGCCACCTGGCAGCTGAAGGAATTCAAGGTCTATCTGCCGGGTGAGGCCGACAGCACGCCGGGGGTATATCTCGGGCAGGATGCCTATACCGGCTGGCACTTCGTCCGCGCCGACGAAAAAATTCGCGCGAAGCTTGCGCCCGTCACGAAGTTCGTCGCGAAAGGAAAGTCGCGCGCGCCCGCCCTGGCTGAATTCGTGTGGGGCCTGGGCCTGCGCAACAAGGACGAGGACTTCGGCCCTTACTTGCTGCAGAGCAATGTGGGCCTGATTCAATCGTTGCCGCAGCGGACCGGCGTCGCGCAGCAGGAAGTCGCGGCGCCGGGCCTGCCCGTGTTCGATCGCGACGGCGTTTTCATGGGCCTGGCGCTCGCGGGCTTTGGCCAGAGTTACCTGCAGGTTTCGCGCTCGTCGGGCCGGCCGTCGGCCGTCGTGCTGTACAACGTCGAGGAGAGCGCGGCGTTCCTCCTCGCGGACGAAGTGTTGCCGTACCTCGGCCGGATTCCGAAAAACGTCTCGGGCCGGCCGCTCGCGTGGCTCGGCGCTTACGGCCTCGAGCCGATGGATCGCGAAGTGGCGAAGTTCCTGAACCTGAAGACGCGCGCCGGCGCCGTCGTCAGCGAGGTGCTCGAAGGCAGCCCGGCGGAGCAGGCGGGCCTCAAGGCGCGCGATATCATCCTGGCGCTCGACGGCAAGCCGCTCCCGGAATTGAAGCCGGACCGGGTCGTCGTGAGCTACATCGAGCGCGAAACCCAGCGACGAATGCCAGGCGACGCCTTTGCGATGACGGTGCTGCGCGGCACGGAGCGACTGGAATTGAAGGCGACCCTGGGCGAGGAACCGAAGCTCCCGCGCGAGGCCGAGCGGAAGTATTTCGATCGGCTGGGCCTCACCGTGCGGGAGCTCGTGTACGCGGACGCGATCGAGCGACGCGTGAAGGCGAACGAACGAACCGGCATCATCGTGCACTACGTGAAGCCCAGCAGCCCCGTCGCGATTGCCGGTCTGCGGTTCGACGACTGGATTCGCGAAATCGACGGCGTCGAAGCGAAGACGTTTGCCGATGCCGTGGCGAAACTCGCCGAGATCGAGAAGGACGACAAACGCCCCGAGTTTGTGATGCTGGCCAGCCGCGGCAGCGAGAGCGCCGTCCTGCGCGTGAAGCTGAAGTGAGGTGTTTGGGGTAGCGCGGGCAATCTGCCCGCGCCCTGGGCACGGGCAAGTTGCCCGTGCTACGGAGGCGCTATCCGCGCTTCGCGTCGCTCGCCCACACGATGAGCCAGCGGCTCTTGTCGTCCACGAACACCATGGTGGAAGCGTTGTGCCCCGGGGCCTCCACCGCGTCGGCCCGCGCGATTTGCGCTTTCGGCTGTGAAGTCGGCGCCGATTGCGGCCCGGGTCGGGTGACAAACACGGCGACGGCCAGCGCCGCCGCCGCGCCGAGCGGCACCGTGATCCAAGCGAAGAGATTCCGGCGCGCGGCCGCGGGGCGATGCGCGCCGGCCTCAACTCCGCCGCGAATCCGCCGGCGTACCGCCTGCCATTCACGCTCGGCATCCGGGACCGCGGCCTGGGCGACATCCCCGCGCCACAGCGTGAAGGCTGCCGTGAGGTCATCGCGGATTCGCCGGCAGTCGGCGCAGAGCACGACGTGGCTTTCGAGCGCGGCGCGCTGGTTGTTTTCCAGCGCGCCGTCCCGTTCGGCGAAGATTTGATGTTGGGCCTCGCGGCAGTTCATGAAGTGAGCGGACCAAACCGGTTAGCGGTTCCAGCCTGCGTTATTGCCGTAGCCGTAGCCGCGGCCGTCATAACCGTAGCCGCGGTCGCGACCGTAATGATGGCCGTGGTCGTGACCCTCAACCCACACGCGGTCGGTGCGGTAGGTGTAGTAACCCGGCTCACAGAACCGGACGTGCCGGCCCCAGCGATCGTGGCTGGTGACCCAGCGCTCGGGGACCCAGGTTTTCACCACGATTTCCTTCCAGTAGCCGCGCGGCGCGGCCACCGGTGCGGGGGCGTAGACGACGGCGGGAGGCGGCGTGTAAACCGGTGCCGGCGCGTACACGACGGCGGGAGCTGGTTCGCGGTAAACAGGAGTGCCGACGTTTACCCCGATGCTCACCCGGGTGCTGGCCCGGGCCGAGGTGGCCGCCAGCGCGGCGGCGGTAGCAACAAGAGCGATGGCGATGCGTTTCATGTGGGTGTCCTTGGTTGGGTGTTCGCGCTATGAGACGAACCACGCATCGGACTTATTCATTAGCTCGGGCCGGCGCCGCTTCAATTCGCAATCAGCAGGACAATCGGCACTTCGCCATCGCCGCTGGGCCGACGGCCCAGCATCATCGGGATGCCGCGCTCCAGCGTGAAACTGCCGCTGATCACCGTGTTCCGGCCGTTGAGCCAGTCGACCTTGAGCTTCACGCCGGCGCCGCCGCCGGGCTCGCCCTGCAATTCAACCTTGTGACCGCCGCCGAGTCCAATCGTCGCGCGGCCATTGCCCGAGACGGACGCCGAGCCTTCGCCCGCCAGCCGAAACGAGCTTTCCGGGACATTGCGCTGAAGTTCGGCCTCGTACGGCGCGAGTCGGGGATCGGCGGGCGCCTTCGCGTTGGAAGCGATGACGAGGATAGCGTGAACCGACGCGTTGTCGGCGGCGTTGGCCAGGTGCGGCGCCACGAAGCCGGCGCACAGCAGCACGGAAAGCATGAGTTTGATTATTCGCATGGCTGATCTCCTAATTTTTGCACGAGTAGACGGCGCGCGTGGAAAAGGCGCGACATGACGGTGCCGCGCGCGATGCCGAGATTCTCGGCGATTTCGTCGTAGGAAAGTCCCTGCACTTCGCGTAGCGCGAGCACCGCGCGCTGCTTGGGCGGCAAGGAGGCGATGGCGCGCTCGAAACGCTCGCGGCGCTCCTGCTTTTCGAGATCCTGCCGCGGGTCGGTCGATTCCGACGCTTCGCGCGCGGCGGAAACCCGTTCACCGCTGGATCGTTCGGCCGCGCTTTCCTCGTCGTCCGACAGGAAGGGAATGAACCGATCGAACCACCGCTTGCGGCCGCGCAGGTGATCGATCGCCCGCCGCGTGGCGATGGGGTGGACCCAGGTGGAGAACTTCGCGTCGCCGCGAAACGTCGCGAGGTTCTTCCAGACCGTGAGCCAGATTTCCTGGCACACGTCGCGGGCGCTGTGTTCGTCGCGCAGCATGGAGTTCACGAGTCGAAAGACCGGATCGTAATGGCTCCGCATCAGCGTGCCAAACGCTTCTTCATTGCCCTGCCGCGCGCGGGCCACGAGCTCGCGTTCGGCTTCCGGTGTGATGTCGACGGCGTCGGCCACGGGTCAGGAGGGACAAATGAGGGCAGGGAGAGTTGCGCGCGATTCATAACGGAGTGTGACGCCAAAGCGCCATCCGGTATTCACCAGCGCCGCGAACGCCGGAATTCCCTCCGCAACTCGCGACGGGCGGCTGGCGCCGGCCCCGCCGGTCCGGCTGAATCGTTTGCGGCTTGGCGGGACGCGGAATCGCGATTTGCTGAACCAACTTATGTTCACCGGGATCGTGGAAGAAGCCGGACAGGTGCTCGCGTTCGAGCCAAGGCAGGCGGCGTGGAGCCTGGCGATTTCCGCCCGGGTCGCCCTCGAGGACCTGGCGGAGGGCGACAGCATTGCGGTCAACGGCTGCTGTCTCACGGCAGCGCAGCACGAGGGAAACACGCTGCGGTTCGACGTGCTGGAGGAAACGCGGCGGTTGACGAATTTTTCGGCGCTGAAACCCGGCGCGCTGGTAAACCTCGAGCGCAGCCTGCGCTTCGGCGGCAAGGTCGGCGGGCATTTCGTCACCGGCCATATCGACACGCAAGGAACGGTGGCAGTCTTCGAGGGTCGGGGGAAAGATTACTATCTTGGCGTCAGAATTCCTCCGGAGTGGTCGCGCTACGTCGTGCACAAGGGCAGCATCGCGATCGACGGCATCTCGCTGACGATTGCGGAGGTGACCGCGGACACCTTCGCCGTCTGGCTGATCCCGCATACCCTCGAGGTGACCAATCTGCGCGAAAAACGCCTCGGGGATCCCGTGAACTTGGAATTCGATCTGCTGGGCAAGCATGTGGAAAAACTGCTCCTCACCCGTTCGTCCTGACTTATGCGCCAAGCGCTGCATGCCCTCACCGATGAATTGCGCCGCCTGAAGGGCACGGGCGTGAAGACAGTGCCCGTGTCCGCCGAAACGCTCGCGACGTTGCGCCGGGCGCTCGCCAGCCACGCGGTAGGGCCAGCCGGGCAGCCACTGCTTCAGCGATCGGTTGATTCGGCGGCCGCGCAGCCTTCGACCCCGGGCGCGGCGAGAGGAAGCCTGCCGGCGGGACAAGGCCGCACCGAAGTGGGCATTGCAGCGCAACCGGCGGCCGCGGATGCGCGGGCGCCGGTTGCGCCGCCACCCGCGATTCCGACGCTGCCGCCGCCGCCCGTCGTCAGATTGCCCGGGGGCGACAAGGCCACACGCTGGGCGGCGTTGCTGGAAGCGGTCACGAAGGACGCCACCTGTTGCGCGAACGTCCGCGCCGGCAAGAAGGTGGTGCTCGGTGTCGGCTCGCTCGACGCGAGAATCATGTTCGTGGGTGAAGCCCCGGGCGCGGAAGAGGAAATCCAGGGCGAGCCATTTGTCGGTCCCGCGGGTCAGTTGCTGACCAAGATGATCCAAGCCATGGGCCTGAAGCGCAGCGAGGTGTACATCGGCAACATCATGAACTGGCGGCCGCAGATGCCCACGGTCGCGGGACGCGAGCAGGTGGGGAACCGGCCGCCGAACGAGGAGGAGATGCGCTATTGCCTGCCGTACCTCCGCGCGCAGATCGAGGTGGTGAACCCCGAGTGGATCGTCGCGCTCGGCTCGACCGCCGCCCAGGGGTTGCTCGGCTTCGGGACGTTCAAGGCGCTGGGCGACGTCCGCGGCAAATGGCACGAGTTCGCCGGCAAACCGCTGATGATCACGTATCACCCGAGCTATATCTTGCGAAGTCAATCGAACCGCTCGAAGCGGATGATTTGGGAGGACCTGCTGAAAGTGATGGAGCGATCGGGGCTGCCGATTTCCGAGAAGCAGCGCGCTTACTTTCTGGATCGATGAAATTCGCGTCGTGTTGCCACCGCGAGCCGGCGCGGCCGGCCGGGCGCAGCCTCCGCTTGCTCGCGCTCGCCGCCAGCCTCCTCGCTCTGCCGGCGGCGCGCGCCGCGGACGGGAAATTCGACTTCGACGCGCTGCGCGATCGCGCGCGCGCCCTGGCGGCGCAGCCGCCCGCGCCACGTCCCGGCGACATTCCCGGCTGGCTGAAGCAGCTCTCCTACGACGATCTGCGGCTGATCGAATTCATGGGTGCGAACTCGCTCGGTTTCGACGAGAAGCTGCCGTTTCAAGTTCAGTATCTGCATCCTGGATTCGTACTCGACCAGCAGGTGCACCTGCACGAATTGCGCGGCGGCGTCGCGCAGCCCATCGCGTTTCGCCGCGAATACTTCAATTACCGCACGGTGAAAAACGGCGAGATTCCGGCCGACATGGGATACGCCGGCTTCCGGATCATGCACCCGTTCAACGGACCGGGCACGCCGCACAACGAGCTCGGTTCGTTTGCCGGCGCGAGCTACTTCCGATTCCTTTGTCCCGGCGCCGCGTACGGTCTTTCGGCGCGCGGGCTGGCGCTGAATACCTGGGAACCGGAGGGCGAGGAGTTCCCCCGCTTCACCGAGTTCTGGCTCGAGCGGGTGTCGCTGCGCGCGCAGAGCCTGCACGTGTACGCGTTGCTCGAGAGCGCCAGCGCGACAGGCGCGTACGAGTTCACGGTCACGCCCGGCGAGGCGACGGTCGTCGGCGTGAAGGCGACGTTGTTTTGCCGCCGGAACGCAAAGGTGTTCGGCGTCGCCCCGCTCACGAGCATGTTCTGGCACGGCGAGAATTCCGATGTCGCGCGCGACTTCCGGCCCGAGGTGCACGACTCCGACGGTTTGCTGATGCACAACGGGACGGGCGAGTGGCTGTGGCGTCCGCTGGTGAATCCGCGCGCGGTGCGCGTGTCGTCGTTCACGGATGAGAATCCGCGCGCGTTCGGTCTGCTGCAGCGCGATCGCGATTTTGAAAACTACCAGGACCTCGAGGCCGCGTATCACAACCGGCCGAGCGTGCTGGTCGAGCCGCGCGGAAAATGGGGGCGTGGTGCCGTGCGCCTGGTCGAAATCCCGACCACCACCGAGTTCGACGACAACATCGTGGCGTTCTGGGTGCCGGAAAAACTCCCGCCGCCGGGCCAGCCGATCGAGCTCGAATACCAATTGATTTGGGGGCTGAAGCTCGCGCCGCCGGCGGGCCAGGTGCGGGCGACGCGCCACGGCAAGTCCGCGCGTTACGAGCCGGGCTTCGAGCGGTTCGTCGTCGATTTCGACGGCCAGGCGCTGCGGGCGCTCGGCGACGGCGCCAGCCTCGAGCCCGTCGTGACCGTGGGCGAAGGTGGCAAACTCAACCATTCGACGCTGCAGAAAAACCAGATTAACGGCACGTGGCGCGTCGCGTTCACGGTCAAGCCTGATGGCAACCGGCGGCCGATCGAGTTGCGCTGCTTCCTGCGCCAATCGACGGGCGCGCTGACCGAAACGTGGTCGTACCTGTGGCAGCCGTGAGTGCGAGCGATTCCCGCGCGAGGGGCGAGGCCGGGTTGTCGGCCGGATTTCGGCCGGCGACCGGAACGATGGAGCAGTGGAACGCCGCGTACGTGCGGGTGGAGGACTACCTGCGCGCGCACCGGATTCACAACCGGCTGCATCAAAGCCGGCTGATTTTGCAGGCGCTCGAACAGGCCGCTCGTCGCCATGCCGGGAACCCCTCGCTGAACCCCACGGCACTCGCCGCCGACGAAATCGAGCGGCTGATGGATCGCTGGTTTGCGGAAATGCTGGACGAACGCGGGCAGCCGCACGAACGCATCGCCGTCGACGGGCGGCTGGCGCTGCTGCTCTGCGACGGCACGCAGAAATGGCCGTATGCCTTCCTCGACCGCAGTGAGATTCCAGCGGATTTCGGGCAGGCGATGCGCGCGGGCGCCATCCAGGCCGGCCCCGACATGGCGGTCTCCAGCATGGTGCCGCGGCCGATCGATCTCGGGCCGATCCCACAGGCCGCGGGCGAAACGATCGAGACCATCGAGCGCTGGCCGATTCTGCGCACGCTCCTGCTGTGGCTCGTGTTCACGGGTGCCTTGGCGGCTATCTTTTATGTCACGCGCTAGGAGAGACCCAAGACCAAGGACCAAAGACCAAGGGCTGGAGGACGACGAGCGTCAGCGATGGTCAGCGCCTCGGCCGAATGTGGTCTTTGGTTTCTGATCGCCCCGATGCGCCTTTTCCTCACCGAGAAGATGGATCAGCGCCGGCTCAACCGCCGGCGGGTTCTGTTCTTCTCCGCGATCTTCGCCTTCACGGCGATCGCCACGTGGTTCATGGCCGACCTGCTGTGGCGCGGCGGGCTCACCGGGATCGAAGTGGCGCTGCTCATCCTGTTCGTGACGCTGTTTGCCCACATCGCGGCGGGGTTCTGCACCGCGCTCGTGGGCTTTTACGTCCTGAATCGCGGCGGCGACAGCTCGCGGATCGCCAACACGCTCGCGCCGGGCGCGGACGCGCCGCTCGCCTCGACCGCGATCATCATGCCGGTCTGCAACGAGGACGTGAGCCGCGTGTTCGAGGGGCTGCGCGTGATTTTCCGCTCCGTCCAGGAAACGCGCCAGCTCCCGCATTTTGATTTCTTCGTGCTGAGCGACTCCAGCCAGCCCAACCAGTGGATCCAGGAGGAACTCGCGTGGCTCGAGCTTTGCAAGCAGGTCGGCGGGTTTGGGAAGATTTTTTACCGCAAACGCCGCCACTCGATCAACAAGAAGGCCGGCAATGTGGCGGACTTCCTCCGGCGCTGGGGCCGGCGCTATCGTTACATGGTTGTGCTCGACGCGGACTCGATCATGACGGGCCGCACGCTCGTGCAGCTGGTGCAGCTGATGGAACGGCATCCGGCCGTTGGCATCATCCAGACCGCCCCGCGGATCGTAAATGGCGAGACGTTGTTCGCGCGCGTGCAGTCGTTTGCCAGCCGGTTGTACAGCCCGCTGTTCCTGGCGGGACTCAACTACTGGCAGCAGCAGGAGGGCAACTATTGGGGCCACAACGCGGTGATTCGCGTGCAACCCTTCATCGAGCACTGTTCGTTGCCGGATTTGCCGGGGAGCGAGCCGTTCGGTGGGCGGATTCTCTCGCACGATTTCGTCGAGGCGGCCCTGATGCGCAAGGCCGGCTGGGCGGTGTGGCTCGCCGGCGATCTCGATGGCTCGTACGAGGAAGGACCGCCCACGCTGATCGATTCGGCCAAACGCGATCGCCGGTGGTGCCAGGGCAACCTGCAGCACGCGTGGCTGCTGACGGCGCGCGGCTTCGGCGCGGCCAGCCGGTTTCACTTCCTGATGGGCGTGATGGGCTATGTTTCGTCGCCCCTCTGGCTCCTGTTCATGGTGCTCTGCACGATTCACGTGTTCGGACAGGTGACGTCGCCGCGCGCGGTCGTGGGTGACGGGGCCGACGCCGCGGTGCCTCTCGCCGGGCAGCAGGTCGAGATTCCCGTGGCGCTGTCCCTCTTCGTGCTGACGATGGTGCTCTTGTTCCTGCCGAAGGTCGTGAGCGTCGTCGTGACGCTCGGCCGCCGCGGGGAGGCGGCGCGCTTTGGCGGCGCGCGCCGACTGATTGCAAGCGCCCTCGCCGAGACGCTGATCTCGGCGCTGCTCGCGCCGATCAACCTGATCTTCCACTCGAAGTTCGTGCTCTTCACGTTGCTGGGCCAGGGCGTGTCCTGGGTCACGCAACGGCGCGGGACCGAAGGCGACGGCACCGACTGGCGCGAGGCGATCATCACGCACGGCGCGCACACCGCCTGCGGCGTGATCTGGGGCGTGTGCTCGTACATCATTTCGCCGCCGTTTTTTCTGTGGCTCAGCCCGGTGCTGATTCCGTTGGTGTGCTCGATCCCGATTTCGATCTTGCTGAGCAAAACCAGCTTCGGCCGCGGCGCGCGGCGGGTCGGGCTGTTCCTCACGCCGGAAGAGACGTTGCCGCCCTATGAACTGCGCCGGCTGCGGCAGAATCTCGCGGAATGTTACCGGCATCTGCCGCCGCTCGAGCCGTTGCGGCCGGATTACGGTCTGCTGCAGGCCGTGCTTGATCCGTACGTGAACGCGCTCCACGTCGCCTTGCTCCGCCAGCGCAAACAAACCGAGGAAGCCCGCGAGTGGTTCGCGCTCTTGCGCGAGCGGCTGCTGCGGGACGGACCGGCCAAACTCAGCCTGAAGGAAAAGATGGCGCTGCTCCAGGACGCGGACTCGATGATCGCCTTGCACCGCGAATTGTGGAGCACGCCGGGCGAGGACCTCGCGGAATGGTGGCGGCTCGCCATGCGGCAGTACAATGTGCTGACCGCCGCGCCGACGACTGCGCTGTATCGGTGAAGGCTCCGCGTTTGCCCTAGCAGCCTGCGGTCGCCCGGCCTTACCGCGCAATCAGTCCGGAAAGCGCCTGCTGCGCGCGGCCGAACTCGGCTTTCAACTGCGCAACGAGCGTCTGCACCTCGGTGAGCCCCTGCGTGCGCGCCTGAAACTCCAGCTTCTCGGCGACGGAACGCAGCGCCGAGGCGCCGAGGTTCGACGAACTGCCCTTGATGCTGTGCGCGGCGCGCGTGAATTTCGTGAGATCGCCGGCGAGCAGACTCTGGTCGAGTTCCGCAATCCGGATCGGTGTATCTTCCAGGAAGATGCCCGCAATCTCGCGCAGAAACTCGTCGTTGTCGTCGGGGTTGAGCGCCCGCAGGTTCGCGATCGCCTGCGGGTCGATTACGGGGGATTCGGCCATTGAAAACGGGAACCCAGCGTGGTGGAAGAAATGCTTACGGTGCAACGGAAGCGGAATGGGTAATCCTACGCAGCGTCGCTGACGGCGGCAGATTTCGCCCCGGCGTGAGCAATCGCCGCGAATCGCCCGCGATCCGGCGGTCCGCCGCGGACGTATCACGAAATCCGCATGCGTTGATGTTTGAGCTTGCTCCAGCCACCGCCCCGCTGGTTTTGTCGCGCCTTCACTCCACCTGTTCATGGCCAAATCATTTGTTTTCTCTTCCGAGTCCGTCGGCGAAGGACACCCCGACAAGGTCGCGGATTTCATTTCCGACAGCGTGCTCGACGCCTGCCTCGCGCAGGATCCCAAGAGCCGCGTCGCGTGCGAGACGTTGGTGAAAAGCAATCACGTCGTGCTGGCGGGCGAGATCACCACCTCGGCCAAGCTGAATTACGAGACGATCGTGCGCGATGCGATCCGCGAGATTGGCTACACGCACGATGACGATGTGTTTCATGCGGACTCCGTGTTCATCACGAACCTGCTGACGAAGCAGTCGCCGGACATCGCACAGGGCGTCGACGAGCGGGCGGCGACCGGCAAGGAAACCGCGGAACAGGGCGCCGGCGACCAGGGCCTGATGTTTGGCTACGCCTGCAACGAGACGCCGGAAATGATGCCGACCGCGATCATGTTCGCGCACCGGCTCGGCCGCGAATTGACGAAGCTGCGGAAATCGCGCGTCGTGAACTGGCTGCGGCCGGACGCGAAGTCGCAGGTTTCGATTCGCTACGAGAACGACAAGCCAATGAAGGTGGAGAACGTCGTCATCTCGACGCAGCACGCGGCGGACGTGCAGCACAGCGCGATTCGCGATTTCCTGATCGAGAACGTGATCAAGAAGGTCATTCCCTCGAACCTGATCGACGCGCACACGAAGTTCCTGATCAACCCGACCGGTCGCTTCGTCGTGGGCGGTCCGCAGGGCGACTCGGGGCTGACCGGCCGCAAGATCATCGTCGATACCTACGGCGGCTGGGGCCGGCACGGTGGCGGTGCCTTCTCGGGCAAGGATCCGTCGAAGGTCGATCGCTCGGCCGCTTACATGTGCCGCTGGGTCGCGAAGAACATCGTGGCCGCCGGCCTGGCCGACATCTGCGAACTGCAGGTCGCGTACGCCATCGGTTACCCGGAGCCGGTGTCGATTTGGGTGGACGCCATGGGGACCGCCAAGGTGCCGGAGGAGAAAATTTCCGCGGCCGTGCGCGAAGTGTTCAGCTTCAAGCCGGCAGCCATCGTCAAGCAGCTCGACTTGCTCCGCCCGATTTACCGCGCGACGACGAACTACGGGCATTTCGGCAAGGCCGAGCTGCCGTGGGAGCAGACCAACAAGGTCGTCGAGCTGCGCGCCGCCGCCGGCCTCACGGGCGTGAAGAACTCCGGGACCGCGGCGAAATCCGAAACCGTCAAAGCCTGAGCCAATTTTCGATTCGCGACTTTCGACACGCCGCACCGCCCCGGCCGGCCTTCGAGAACCCCGCCCCAATCGAAAATCGAAAATCGAGAATCGAAAATCCAAAATCCAATCATCCATGTCCGCCACCACCACCCCGCGCACCGCGCCTGATTTCCAGGTCAAGGACCTCTCGCTCGCCGAGTGGGGCCGCAAAGAGATTTCCATCGCCGAGCACGAGATGCCCGGCCTGATGTCCGTGCGCAGGAAGTTCGGTCCGTCGAAGCCGCTCAGCGGCGTGCGAATCACCGGTTCGTTGCACATGACGATCCAGACGGCCGTCCTGATCGAGACGTTGAAGGAGCTGGGCGCCGATGTGCGCTGGGCTTCCTGCAACATCTTCTCGACCCAGGATCACGCCGCCGCCGCCATCGCCAAGGCCGGCACGCCGGTCTTCGCCTGGAAGGGCGAGACGCTCGAGGAGTACTGGGAGCTGACCCTGAAGGCGATTTCGTTCCCCGGGGGCAGGGGCCCGCAGCTCGTCGTCGATGACGGCGGCGATGTCACCCTGCTCATCCACAAGGGCTGCGAACTGGAGGAGGGGAGCGACTGGGTGAATACGCCGTCCGGCTCGCACGAGGAACAGGTGATCAAGAACCTCCTGCAGCGGCTCCACCGAGAGGATCCTCTCAAGTGGACAACGCTGGCGAAGGAATGGCGCGGCGTTTCCGAGGAAACGACGACCGGCGTCCACCGGCTCTACCAGATGCTGGAGAAGGGCAAGCTGCGCGTGCCGGCGATCAACGTGAACGACTCGGTGACGAAGTCGAAGTTCGACAATCTCTACGGCTGCCGCGAATCACTCGCCGACGGCCTGAAGCGCGCCACCGATGTCATGATTGCGGGCAAGGTCGCCTGCGTGTGCGGCTATGGTGACGTCGGCAAGGGCTCGTCGCACTCGCTGCGCGGCTTCGGCGCGCGCGTCATCGTCACCGAAATCGATCCGATCAACGCCTTGCAGGCGGCGATGGAAGGCTTCGAGGTCAATACGATCGAGTCGACGCTCGGCACCGCCGACATCTACGTCACGACGACGGGCAACCGCGACATCATCACGCTGGAGCACATGCGCCAGATGAAGGACCAGGCGATCGTGTGCAACATCGGCCACTTCGATAACGAGATTCAGGTCGATCGGCTCAACCAGTCCGACGCGAAGCGGCTGAACGTGAAGCCGCAGTACGACATGTACACCTTCCCGAGCGGTCGCAGCCTCTACCTGCTCGCGGAAGGCCGGCTGGTGAACCTCGGCTGCGCGACCGGTCACCCGTCATTCGTGATGTCGAACAGCTTCACCAACCAGACGCTCGCGCAGCTCGACCTCTGGAAGAACAAGGACACCTACGCGGTCGGCGTCTATCGGCTGCCGAAGCACCTCGACGAGGAGGTCGCGCGGCTCCACCTCGACAAGATTGGCGCCAAGCTGACGAAGCTCACCCAGGAGCAGGCGTCCTACCTCGGCGTGCCGGTGGAAGGTCCGTATAAGCCGGAGCATTACCGGTATTGAAAGTAGGGCGGACTTTAGTCCGCCCTTTTTGCCGCCCAGCGCATTCGAGGGCGGCAGCCCGCCTCCTGCTTACGCCGGCTGGCCCTGGGTGTGGCCCTGGCCGTGGCGCATCGGGAAGGGAATCGTCGTATCGCCCTTCTCGTAGTCGGCCAGCAGCGAGAACCGGAAGGTGGTGCCTTCGCCGGGCTTGCTGTCGACCGAGATCGATCCGCCCATCAGTTCGCACAGCCGCTTCGAAATGATCAGCCCGAGCCCGGTGCCGCTGCGGCGCCGATCCGAGGAGCTGTCGACCTGGCTGAACGGCTTGAAGAGCTTCGAAATCTTGTCCGGCGGAATCCCGATGCCGGTGTCGGCGACCGAGAAGAAAAGCCGCAGCGCCCGCCGGCTGTCGCGCACGCTGATCGGTTCGCCGCGCATGCACGACACATGCACGGTGATGCTGCCCTGCTCGGTGAATTTCAGCGCGTTCCCAATCAGGTTCGTGAGAATCTGCCGCAGCCGCGCCTCGTCACTGTTCACGATGACGGGCACGTCCGGATCCATGTTGGCCGTGAGCGTGAGCGCCGCCGCGCGCGCCCGCGGCTGGAAGAAGGCGATGACTTCTTCCACGCACTTGTGCAGGCCAAACGGCGCGGACTCGATCTCGATCTTGCCTGCCTCGATCTTCGAAAGGTCCAGGATGTCCGCGATGAGTTTTTCGAGCGCCTGCCCGCTCGACTTGATGATCGCGACCTGTTCGCGCTGCTCGGGGGAGAGCGGCGATTCGGCGAGAATCTGCGCAAAACCGATCACGCCGTTGATCGGCGTGCGAATCTCGTGGCTCACGATCGCGAGGAACTCGCTTTTCGCCCGGTCCGCCGCCTCCGCGGCCTCCTTCGCGTGCAGCAGCGCGGCCTCCGCTTCCTTGCGCAGAGTGATGTCGTGGCCGACGGCCTGGAATTCCAGCAAACTCCCCGAATCGTCCTTGATCGGCCGCTGCGTCCACATGAACCAGCGGCGCCGCCCGTCGGGAAATTCGAGTTCCCGTTCGAAAGTGTACGGCTCGTCGCCCGTCGCGCCGCCCGGCGTGAACAGGGCGAACGTTTGTCCAATCAGCTCCGTGCGCTTGCGGCCGAACGCCTGCGCGTAGGCGCTGTTCACGAAAGTCAGTTTGCCGTCCAGCCGGTAACGGCAGATCAAGTCGACCTGATCCTCCACGATCCCGCGATAACTTGCCTCGGTCTTTTGCAGCGCTTGCGCCATCCGCTCGATGTTTCGGGCCAGGCCGATGATTTCGTCGTGGTCGGGTTCTCCAGCCGTTTCGTCGGGCGGCCCGACCGCGGTCACGCTCGACCGGAGGGTTTTCAACCGCTGCATCATCGTCCGATCCCAGACGTAGCCCGCGAGCACCATCAGCACGCAGCCGATGATCGCCAGGGTCATGATGTAATACGTCTCTCCGAGTTTGTCGCGCAGGTCCTCGTCGCCCATCACCCGCACGACCACGGCGATCAACGCGATGGCCAGACTGAGAGCGAGTGCCAGAATGAAGAACGTCTTCCGTTTGGAGTTCTCGGCGGCCATTTCGTGCGGGCTAGCAATGCAGACGCTGCGTACCGAAGTCTAACGAAAAAAGAGGGGAATACCCTACGTAGAGCTACTCCTGGGGATTCAGCGTGTGCAAGGCGCCGAGTCGTCGCAACGGCGGCACGGCGCGCGCGACCGCGACTGTGACGGCGATGGTCCCGATTCCGCCCCAAACGACGGCGGCGATGGGGCCAATCAAGGCGGCCATGAGCCCCGCGCGCAACGCCCCGATCTCGTTGGAGGAGCCGATGAAGATTTGGTTTACCGCGGTCACGCGACCGCGCAGCGCATCGGGCGTGAGCAATTGCACCAGCGATTGCCGGACGACGACGCTCACGTTGTCGAACGCGCCGGTCAGCAGCAGCGCCGCAAACGAAAGCGCGAACCACCGCGAAAGTCCGAACAGCACAATCGCGGCCCCAAAGGCCGCGACCGACCACAACAGCGCGGTGCCGGGTTGGGCGAGCGGTGGCCGGTGCGCGATCCACATTGCCATGGCGAAGGCGCCGATCGAGGGCGCCGCGCGCAGCCAGCCAAAGCCGATTGGCCCGACGTGCAGGATCTGGTCCGCATACACCGGCAGCAGCGCGGTCGCGCCGCCGAGCAGCACCGCGAAAAGATCCAGGCTGCTGGCGCCGAGGATGATTTTCTTGCGCCAGATGAATTCGGCGCCCGCCAGCATGTCGCGCCACGTCCGCCGGCCGGCGATGCGTTGTGGCACCTGAAAGTAGGTGACGCGACCGAGCGCCAGCAGGAAGAACAACTCGAGGGCGGCCCCGAGCGCATACACCGAGGGAATGCCCACATACGCGATGAGAAACCCGCCGAGCGCCGGTCCCGCCACGGTCGCGACTTCGAACGTGCTCGTGTTCCAGGTAATCGCGTTGCTCAGCGCCGACGTGGGGACGAGCAGCGGCGTGATGCTCGAGCGGGCCGGCCAGATGAGAATCCGCACGGAGGCGTGTGCGAGCAGCAACAGGTAAACCAGCGGGAGCGCCGGCCGGTCGAACTGCAGGGCGTCGCCCGCCGTGTGATGTTCAAATACGAGCGCAATGTGGCGCAGCGCGGCGTTGGTCCAGCGCAGCGCCGCGAGGTCAGGCACGGCCGCATGCCAGAACGCCAGTGCGCCGAGGGCGACGTTGATCGCCGCAACAATCGCCGTGCCCAGCGCAATCAGCCGACGGCGGTCGTGGCGGTCGGCGATGGCCCCGGCCGGCAGCGACAGCGCGAGCAACGGCAGCACGTTGACCAACCCGACGAGCCCCAGCGCGGTCGAGGAGTGCGTCCACTGATACACTTGCCAGATGGCGACGGCGGTCACTGCCTGCCGGCCGAGCAGCGCAAAAAAGCTGCCCGCGAGATAATCGCGATAGTTCCGGACCTTCAGAGCGGCGTACGGATCGTGCCGGAGCTGCGGGGCCGAGGGTTGGGGCATGCGCAGCGCTGAGTTAACGGCGAACGGACAAGTAACAAGAGTGAAAACTCCGCCCTTCGCTTGGCCACCCTGGAGCAAGCTGCGGGGCATCAAGGCCAAGCGACCGCTGCGCGGATCGGGCTCCGTTTAATCGCAGGAAGGAATGCAGCAAGCGACGGGGAATGGATCCGCCTGCGATTCAAGTACCGCGAACCGGCTCTGCGCTGGGGCTTTTGTTTTGGCCGCACGGAGCGCGGAGAGCCGAATCCGTCATGGGCTTGTTACTTGCGGTTTCATGTGGGTAACCTGCGCCGATGGGTAACGAGAGCCTCCGCCTTCCAGCATGACCGTGCCGCTGCGACTCGTCTTTCTCGGGGCCGACGCGATTGCGGTGCCCCTCCTCGAATGGCTCGCGACTGACGGCGCAGGCCTGGCGCAGGTCACCGGGGTATTCACGCAGCCCGATCGGCCGGTGGGCCGCGGACAGAAGATTGTGCCGAACGCGGTCAAGGCGTGGGCGCTGGCGCGCGGGTTGCCGGTTTTTCAGCCGGAAAAACTCGCGCCGGAAGCGCGCGCCCAGCTCGCGAGCCTCGCGGCTGATGTTGGCCTCGTCATGGCGTATGGCCACATCCTGCGCGACGAGTTCATGAGCACGCCACGGCTCGGCATGCTGACCCTGCACCCGTCGCTCCTGCCGAAATACCGCGGCGCCTCGCCGATCCAGGCTGCGGTCGCGAGCGGCGACCGCGAGACCGGTGTCACGCTGATGCGCATCGTGAGGAAGCTCGACGCGGGGCCGCTGGCCGGGGTCGAACGCGTGCCGATTGCGCCGCTCGACACCGCGGCCGACGTCGAGATGAAACTCGCCGCCGCGTGTGTGCCGCTGCTCGGCCGTGCGCTGCCTTGTCTTGCGGCCGGGTCGCTGCTCTTCGCCGGGCAGGATGACGCCGCCGCGACGTATTGCCGCAAGCTCACGAAGGAGGATGGCGCGCTCGACTTCACCGCGCCCGCCGCCGTGCTCGCCGCGCGGATCAACGGACTTTTCCCATGGCCCGGCTGCAGGGTCGAACTTCACGGCCAGCCGATCAAGCTGGGTCTCGCGGACGTTTGTCATCTATTAGATGACAAATGCTCCGCGGCGGGCGGTGTCGTCGGCGCAGATGCGCACGGACTGCTGGTCGCGACGGGCGGCGGCGTGCTGCGGCTGCGAAAGCTGCAGCGGCCCGGCGGACGCATGCTGCTGGCGCCGGAGTTTCTGCGCGGTTTCCCGATGCAACCGGGTGTGATCCTGCCGTCGCGACCGATGCCGCCGCTGGTGACGCGGCGGTGATGGGCGTAGAGGACGAGGCGGAGCCCGTCCCTCCCGATCGGGATCGATGAACTGTCTTGGGAGGGCCGGCCCCCGTGCCGGCCGCGAAACGACAAACGAAACGCACTCGCCGGACGAGGCGGAGCTCGTCCCTCCAGGAACGAGATTCGAACCTTGGGGGCCAGCCTCCTTGCCCGCCGCGTCACTTCCCCCGCGGGCGCGTCGCGCCGAGTTTCTCCTTTGCCTCCGGTGGAATATCGATTCCGCTCACCGGCAGGTAGGTCACGATCACAATCCGCTCCTCGGTGATCGGCACGGCGATTCGCGCGCGCGTGGCGCGGCGGACGCCTTCGATCTTCACCTGGTAATCGCGAATCATTCCGCCGCGCAGGTTTATCGTGACGGTGACGGTGGTCGCGGGTTCGTTTTCGTCCTCATTCGGCTTGGCCGGGTCGCCGGCGCGGCTGCGCAACCGCACGATGTAGCCGTCGCCGGTCGCCTCGAATTCGTTGTTGCTCTTGAGAAAGGGCACCAGCTCCTGATCCGGCCGCCGGATGTCCGGCCGATCGGCTCGCCGCAGCCAGAGGTAGCGTTCGGTGGGAGTCTGGCCTTTCAATCGTTCGTCCGCCTGCGCGGTGAGAATCTCGCGATCGGTCAGCCAGCCGTCCGGCGTCTTCGTGATCATGCCGCCCTCCGCGGTGATGATGGTGTCGAGCCGCAACCCGTCGTTCCATTCCCGTTGAATCAGCATGTCGCCCTTGCGATCCACCTGGCCCTTCATGTTCGGCGCCATGCTTTGCTGCACGGTCGTGACGGTGCCGCGGCGCGTTTCGAACTGCTGGGCGACCGGTCCCGGGTCGGCATTGATGACTTCCCACGAGTAGCTCTTTTGATCGCGCAGGCGTTCGAGCGCCGTGGCCAGCTCGGCCGGCGGCGCGGCAAACGCGATGGCGGCGCAACCTGCCGCGAGCGCGAAGATTCGGGCGAAGGGGGGCATCGGCCGCGTTATCCTCGCCGCGAATGAAGGAACGTCAATTCCGGCCGCGGCCTGATGCCGGTCAAGAGTGGCGCCGGCATCTTGCCGGCAAATGGCGGCGGCTTCCATCCGCCGACTCATCGGCCGGAAGTCGATGCCGCTCGCAATGCCGGCAAGATGCCGGCGCTACGTTCAGCGCGCTGCGATCCGGCTCATCACCGACAACCGGCAGAGGCGTCCGGTGCGCCCGGTCGCGCGACAACCCGCTTGTTTTCGGTACGCGTTTTTGCAAGCTGCACCTCCATGTGGAAAAGTGTGTTCGCCGCCGGAGTGTTGTCTGCGGCAGCTTTCGGCCAGAATCCCCAGCTCGAGTTGGCGAACCTGCGCGAGGATGTCCGCGGCCTGACGCAGCGGGTGGGCGAGCTCTCGTTGAAAGTCGAGCAGCTCGAACGCGAAAACAGCGACCTGCGGCGCAACGCGAACGCCGCGGACAAATTTGTCTCGGCCGCGCAACTGCGCGAAGCCGTCGACGAACTTAATCGCAGCCTGCGCCTCGCGCTCGCCGCGGCCCGGGTCGAGACGCAGCAACAGTTCAACGCCCAGCTCGAGAAGCTCGCGAAACAAACGAACGACGCGCTCGACTCGCTCGCGAAGGGGCAGGCGGCGCGACCGGCCGTGCAGACCACGTTTGCCGAGGATTACCCGAAGGAGGGCATCCGCTACACCGTGCAGAAGGGCGACACGCTCGCGATCATCGCGAAAAAAACCGGTGCAAAGCAGCACGACATAATCAACGCCAACAAACTCGCAGATCCATCTCGCATCACGGTCGGGCAGAC
>ORJL011663578.1_pt1 | contig 21120 bp, 16 predicted proteins | sample 1779941 | NCBI WGS metagenome assembly ORJL01 (sample SAMEA104232317, study PRJEB22302) | groundwater metagenome | biome: forest; feature: aquifer; material: groundwater | place: USA | collected 2011-08-07 | depth 5.8 m
CTGGTCCCCCACGCGGACATTCTCCTTCACGGACGCATCGCTTCGATTGACAACGACCGGCTGGCATTTGGCCTCCGACACCCGCCTGCGCCAGTCAATGGTCACGTCCTCGAAGTTGGAGCCAATGGCGTGGGCCAGCTTACGCCGGTCACCCAGGACGTTGACCATGAGGGGGAACTGGGAGATCTGGCCATTGGTAGTGATCACCCGATGGAAAAGCACCAGGGGATACTTGCCCAAGTCCTCAAAATGCTTGCCGATGGCGGTGCACTCATACTTCGCCTTGATTGGTACATGAACGTCCAGGACATCATCGGGATAGGCAGCCCGATATTCGGCCAGAAAAGAGCGCAGGTCTTTCACCGGCTCTTCTCTCTCCTTAGCCGCCTGCTGGGGAGTATTGTCAGTCATTCTCACCTCCTTGGGTCAACTTGACTTGTGCCCCGGGCATCATGCCGGGCAGAACGCGTCATGAAGAACAATGCAGTGCGGCAGGCAAGCATCGCCCGCGGGGCCAATCCGTAACACGCCGCACAAGCCAGCCCCGTAGCGCGGGGACTTGCGGTTAGGGTGGTGCTCATTAGGTGCGCTCCTTTCAGCCAACCCGCAGCGCGGGGGCTTGCCCCTCTGGAGTGGGATATTTCTTTAGCAGAACCCGGAACTGGAAAGGGCCTGCTATCCGGCCAAGACGTTCACTCTACCCGATAGGCGGGGCTTTCCGCCCCGCACGCACCCGTCACTCTACCCGGCTACCCGATCTCTACCCGACTACCCGATAGGCGGGGCCTTCCAGCCCCCGCACGCGCCCGTCACTCTACCCAACTACTCGATAGGCGGGGCTTTCTAGCCCCGCCGGTACTGCCGACTCCTGGAGGGCTTGTCCCCCGCTGGGGCCCCAAAAGCCAATCTGTGCACGAGGGCTTGTCCCCTGCTGGGACCGGGAGCAGGGGACAAGCCAGGACAAGCCCCCGCGGCTACGTACCCCAACCTACCAGGCCGTTTGTTCAAATTCCACAACGTCTGGCCGACACCCGGCTCCCCCTGGGGCAGGACCGGCTGCACCGGCCCTCTGCCGATACGAAGGGCTCCGTGCGACCTATTTCGCCTGGCGTACCTCGAGTTCCTACTTCTTATTGGGGTTTATAGTAGTCCCTGCCGGAGGCTGGCGGACCTGCTTGAACGTATCCATGACCTTGTTCTGGTACTTGTCGCCAACCTTTTCCACCTTCTGTAGCATGATATCCTGGACTATGTTTCGGTTCTCGTCAAGGCTAAGAGGGCCGCAGGGCCCATTGATCTTGGTTGTACTGAGAGCCTTAAGGAACTTGTCTGTGTCTTCTATGTTTCCGTTAACGCTCTTCAGGGCCGAGGTGATGAAGGCCATCCCCCTCCAACCCGACTCCTCAAAAATGTCGCCCATCACGCCGTATTTGGCCTGGTGTAACTTCTGAAAGAGCTTATTCTCCTCCGTATCACAGTAGGGGTTGTACCAGGTTGACGAGATGAAGCCCAGGGCGGAGTCCTTCAATACAGGCAGGTTATCCCTGTCGGCGGCAAGGTTGAAATAGCCGCTCATAGGTACTTTCTTTAGCATGCCCATTTCCGCGTACTGCTTGGGGAACCGCAACATTCCCTCGTCGGGGAAGAAGGCCCACACCACGTCAGCTCCGGGGTTCATCTGGGTAATATAAGAGGCAAAATCCATCTCGCCTATGGGGCTGAACAGCTCTTGGATGACCTTACCTCCGGCTTGCTCGAAGCCAGTTTTGAAGGCCCACCCTTTCCCCCAACCGCCGACGTAGTCCGTAACCAGCGTAACCGCCTTCTTGTAGCCCAACTTCTCAGATAGATAGCGCCCAGTCGAAAACTCCGTCTGGCCGTCGGCGTAGGTGGTCCGGAAGACGTAGGGACTTGGGTTGTCCAGGGTCAACGCCTCGGCCCCCGCCATAGTCATTGAAACATAAGGGGCCTTCACTTCGTTGACATAGCCCTTCACCGCTATAGCTGAGCCGCTGTTGGTGATCCCGGCTATCAGGTTCACCTTATCTAATTCGACCAACTTCTTGGCCCTCTCCAGGGCCGTCTTCGGGTCCGTTTTGCTGTCCTCTTTGATAACCTCTATCTGACGCCCAGCCACTTCAAATTTCATGTTTTCCAAGTAGATGTCCACGCCTTTGTTGCCGCCTATTCCGGTCACTGCCATGGGTCCGGTAAGGTCCTGGAGCAACCCAATCTTGATGGGCGATTTGGCCGACCCCCCTGGCGAGCTCGTGGCAGGGGCACATGCTCCCAGGAGCACGGCCGCTGCTACCAGCAGGCTAGCGAATAGATACCATCGGTTATGTGTCATCGGTCCTCCTTAGTCCATGAGTTAATAGTTGAAGATGCCCCATACTATGCATAAGTTATCGAGCTATATCAAACCCCCTTCAGCGCCAAGGAGCGCAAATCAACCCTGTTTAGTTAACAAAACCACCTAAGTGATGCATCCGCCAGAATTCCTCGTAGTGGCGGACGGCTCTGTCCGCCACGGGGCGGGTTGGGGCAGACTCCGCCAGATTCCTAGTGTGGCGGACGGCCCTGCCACCACGCGGGCGAGAGCGGACTCCGCCAGATTCCTCGTAGTGGCGGACGGCTCTGTCCGCCACGGGCGGCGTGGGGCGGACTCGGCGGTCCGCCACTACCGTTGGAATGGTCATTTACCGGATGAGCCACTTAGCTTAGGCTTGGGACCCAGCCCCACCGAGCTGGCGTTCCGCGTAGCGCTTCTCTTCACGTTGCCTGAGCTCGACGCGGCGGAGCTTGCCCGTCTCGGTCTTGGGCAAAGAGGCCACAAACTCCACCTCGCTGGGCGCCTGATAGGGCGCCAGCCGCCCCCGGACGAACAGCCGTAGCTCCTCGGCCAGCTCCGGCGAACCCTCTCGGCCTTGTTTCAGCATCACAAATGCCTTCACCCTATTTCCCTGTATAGGGTCCGGGGTCCCCACTACCGCCGACTCGAATACTGCCGGATGCTCCAATAAGGCATCCTCCACTTCACCGGGTGATACCCGGTAGCCACGGCTCTTGATGATATCATCACTCCTTGAGACATGCCAGAAGCAGCCATCCTCGTCCTGGTAAGCTAAATCTCCAGTAAGGCTCCAGCCATCTATCACCGCCTCTTTCTGCTTCTCGGGATTACGCCAGTACATGATCCCGCCCGTCCCCCTGATTGCTAAGCGGCCCACGGTGCCGAAAGGTCGATTCCTTCCCTCATCGTCAACGATCCGAGCCTCCCAACTGGGCAAAGGGCTGCCCAAGGCCGCCGGCTTATTCAGCGGCTCCCGGTTAGCCAGATAGGCTATGAAGGTCTCAGTGGAGCCCATACCATTCAGCAGCTCGGTGCCAAACCGCGTCCTCCATTGGTGGAACGTAGCCGGCAGCATCGCGGCGCTGCCACATTCCGTCGCCCGCAGGCTGCTGAGATCATATTTCTTCTCCGCGTCCGGCACATTTAGCAGTTGGGTGTAACCGGTGGGATTGCTGTTGAAGATGCTCACCCGGTGTTTCTGGATAGCCTCGAACATCTTCTCCGGTGTAACCCGCCCTTCAATAAATACGGCTGGCACTCCGCACAGGAGCGGTATTAGCATCATATGGCCGTACCCGTACACAAACGCGAGGGGAGGAGTGCCACTAATGACGTCGTCCGGGCGAATACCACCGAACATCTCGAGCGAACCGTGTATCCCACCCATCACCGTCAGGTGCATGTGCATGCACCCCTTGGGCATCCCGGTGGTCCCCGAAGTGAAGAAGATAACGGCCACGTCATCCCTCTTCACCTTAACGCTCTCCAGGCGGTCGCCTGAAGATTGGATCAGTTCCTCATATGATAAGTACCCTCGACGCTTCAACTCAGCGGGGTCTCCCCCTATAGCAACTACTTGCTTCACCGTCTGATACTTTTCCCGGCCCAGCTCAATCTCTTCCAACAGGTCGTGGCTAGAAACAATCGCTTTGGCCTCGACGGTATTAGCGATGTAGGTGATAATCCCTTCGCGCAGCAGTGACACCGTGGGAATGACCACCGCCCCCAGCCGGTGCAACGCCAGGGCACACACTACAAACTCCACGCAGTTGGGGATACGCAGAACGACCCGGTCCCCCTTTCCGATGCCCAGACCCCGCAGACCGTTGCCCAGACGGTTGACCATTTCGTGGAGGGCCTTATAGGTTATCTGCCGGTCACCCGAGTAGAAGGCAATGCGATTGGCTTGCTCCCCCCTGAGGTTCGGGTCCAGCAGATGCTCTGTAAGGTTGATCTCTTCGGGAAGCTGCATCTCGGGCAAAGTGAATCGGAATTCTGGGATGGCTCCTTTGGGTAGCAGTTCCACCTGCAACTGAAGCGGATAATTTATGTCTACCACCATGTTCTCACCTGAGTCTTTGCCTTGAGGTGCGAGAGGTCTCTGTCGACCTTGCCGGCCTCCGTCTCTACCCGGTCCATGATGGCATTCATGGCCACCGAGGCCCCACAATCGGGGAAGCGAATTACGAAGGGTGTGCCCTCATCGCAGGCTATCGCCACGTGCCCATCGATGAGTATGCGCCCGATCAAAGGGATCCCCGTTTCCCCGGACAGTCTGTCTCCACCCCCGGTGGAGTAGATCTCCGTGCGCTCCCCGCACTCAGGACAGACATAGCCGCTCATGTTTTCCACAATGCCCAGGGCTGGTATGCCACCTCGGAGGCAAAGGTTGATGGCCCTTAAGACCACACCCTGGGAAACCTCCGAGGGTACCGTGATGAAAAGTGCGCCCGTCATGTCAGGGATGAACAGCATGCTGTTAATGGTATCAGCACTGGTCCCGGGGGAGAGGTCCACGATCAAATAGTCTAGGTTGCCGTAGTTCACGTGGGTAATGAACTCCTCCGTGACGTTGTGCCTGGTATCCGAATACCAGGATACGATCTCGTTGTCGGCCATCAGGTTGCCAATGGAGACGATCTTGACGCCCAACGGCCCTATAACGGGATCGATCTCGCCGTTCTTGCCGATGGTCAATTTCTCGTGGGCCACACCCATCATGCGGGGGACGCTGGAGCCGTCATACTCGGAATCCAGGACAGCTACGGAGTAACCTCGCATGGCCAGCCCACTAGCGAGGTTGACGGCCAGCATTGACTTGCCGACGCCGCCCTTTCCCCCTATCACGGCGATCTTATACTTGATGTTTCCCATCTTTTCCAGGGCCAGCCCGAATCGCCCATGTTTGTAGATATCCCATTTCCGTTGGTCGCGACAGTCGAAGAACTTCTCACACCGCTCGCAGAGAAAGCGCCCTGAGTCACCGTCCATGACACAGGATAAGCTGACGTTAAAGTCCAGCACGTTCTTTACTTTGTGGCTCTCTTTGCGAGTGACCGACATGTTTATCTCCCGTTCTGGTTCTGGTCGTGCCTCTATTACAGGCTGTCCGATTCAGCGTGAGTCCGCTGTCGCCTGTCCCCGACCTGGGCCAGGACCTTGCCGAGGATGATCTCGATCGCCTTGGCCGTTGGACTCTCCTTGAAGGACTGAACGAAGGGCGTGCCCTCGTCACAGGCCCTGGCGAGTGAAGGGTCCAGGGGGATGCGCCCCAAAAAGGGGACATCCTGTTCCTTTGCCAGAGCATATCCTCCACCAACGGGAATCAACGGGTCCACGTGGCCGCAATGCCCGCAGGCAAACCCGCTCATGTTTTCGATGATCCCCAGGACCCGCTTCTTGGCCTTCTTGATCAACATCATGGCCTTGCGGGCGGTGGCCTGGGAGACCTGAGAGGGGGCGGTAACCACCACATATCCGTCCGCGTCCGGTATGAGCTGCATGATGTTGATGTTATCGGATCCGGTCCCCGGCGGCAGGTCCACCAACAAGAAGTCCCTCTCCCCGTAATCGGTATGGGAGATGAACTCCTCGCTGGCGTTACGCCGCATGTCGTGGAACCAGATCACGGCCTCCCCTATCCCTTTTAAGTTTGCCACAGCCACGACCTGAATACCCAGGGGGCCTTCCACCGGGATGAGGCCGTTCTCCCCAATCTGCATTCTCTTGTCCATCACCCCCAACAGCTTGGGGATTGAAGAGCCATCCAGATCCTGGTCGACGATACTTACCCGGTTCCCCCTCAGGGCTAGACCAACAGCCATGTTAGCCGTACAGGTGGACTTGCCGACCCCTCCCTTCCCGCCGGCGACCAGGATCGTGTGCTTGATGCCCTGCAAGGCCTCCTGGGCCTGTTGCATCCGCCTGCGGGAGTATATCAGCTCCCGCTCCGGGCGTTCGCAATCAAAGAAACGGTCGCACATCTCGCACAGAAGGGTGCACTCAAGCTCCTGAGAGGTCAAGCTCGTGATGTGACGCGCCGTGTCCCTTTTTTCTCTTCTGATGACCGCCATTAACCTAAACCCCCTGTTGTCCTTGTCTCCCAAGCCCTTATCGTCAGCCTGCCATGGTCCGGCGTTGTCAAGGCTTAGGGACTAGCGACTGTTCGTCCCTTGTCTCTTCACCGGCGTGGCCAAAGCCTGACTGGCGGGCCATCTCGCCTTGTCCCGGTATTCCCCTATGGCCGGCTTCATATCCTCCTTGAAGCCGTACTTCTGCCACTGGCTACAGACCTTCTCGACGATCCGTTCCGGGAAGATATCCCAGAAGCTGGAGCGCACCGGTATCTCTGCCGTTGCAGACCAGGTGCTGGGCCACGTGCAATCGAAGACTACCCTGGTGCCGGTGCTCCAGCGCCGTTCCTCCATTGACAGGTGAGCGAACACGGGTATGCTCACCGTGTTTTCAAAGAGGTGAGTGCCCCGCGAGGGGTGCCACTTGCTGCCAAAGACATGCATCACCTCATCCATGTCATGGACATTGCAGTCCTCGTCGACCACGAAAATAATGTTAGGGATGCCCGGACTGGTGCCGAAGACGAGCTCCCCAACCCGTTGTGCTACGGCAGAGTAGGGCTTCTTGACGGAAATGACGAAGGCCGTCAGGGCCATCTCGGTGGGGAAGGAGCCGTCAACCACGGGAATGCCGGCATCCCGCAAGGCCTTCATCGTTCCCGCTCGCCAAACAGTGTTGCCGATCAGGTGGCTCTCGTCCGTGGGAACACCCGTGTTGGAGATGGGGATAATGGGGTTATCCTGGAACGTGATGGCCGTAACATGATAAGCGATACGGTGCGCACGAGGGGCTGAACGATAACCCGTGAACTCACCAAAAGGGCCCTCGTAGCAGCGTTCCTTAGGATTGACGTACCCTTCGATGATGATCTCTGCATTGGCGGGCACCAACAGGTCCACAGTCGCACACTTCACCAACTCAACCGGCCTGAGAAGCAGACCGCTGGCATACTCCACCTCGCTCTTACCGATGCCGTAGGGCGCGGCTGACACGGCGGAACTCACGATGTCGGCTCCGATTACGGTGGCAAAGGGCATCGGTTCACCGGCGGGTTCCCACCCCCCGTAGTACTGGAGGCCGATGTCCTGGGTGGGCGAGCAAAGCCCTCCCATGGTGCGCTCGTTGTGCACCATCTGCCTGTACATTCCCCAGTTAATCCAGTCCGTCTGGTAAGCTTTCGTCGCGACGAAGGCCCACGTGCTAAGGTAACGGCCGCCATCGCCATCATGGAGATAGGGAGCGGCCAAGTCGAACAGGTTAGCATCATCTTCTGTGAAGATGTTCTCCTGACAGGGGGCGTCCTCGACGATGATAGGCTTTATGGGGTGGTCCAGTCGCTCCTCACAGAGCCGCTGAATCGTCCGCCGGTCCGCATCCGGATCAAGGCCAAGGGCAATGGCCATCCTCCGCCAAGAGCCAAGGGGAGCCCCCAGAAAGCGCTGGCCCGGGTAGTCCCGGATGTTCTCCATCAGGACTGCCGGGCCATTAAGTTGATAGCTCAGCATGGTGATGGCGCCCGCCTCCAGGTCCCAGTCCACGGGCTCCTGGATACGGACCAGTTCGCCGTGTCTCTCCAGCACCTCTATGTATTCACGCAAGTCCCTGTACATCGTTTTACCTATTCATCCTTGATCGTCAACTCCTTGGGCCTGTAGCGCTGGCCTCCGCCACCAGCAATCCGGACTGCTCCGCAATGACTTCGATCGACCAACACTTCGGGTGCCATAGCCCCCTCTGGAAGAGGATATGAAGCCTCCCGCTGTATTTGGCGGGGTCGCCACTAACCCGGCATTGCACCACCCTGGTGCAGTACTTCATGCGCCGGTCTTCCGGCGTCAGTAGCCGAATGGCTAAGGTGGTCTCCTGATCTTCCAGTTCCCGTAAGAAATCGATGCTATCCGCCAGAATGATGGTATCGTAGACGTTCCTGCCTTCGGCCTTTTTCAATTCCTCGACGTCAGGACCCAAGGTATACGCCTTGTGGACCTCCAATCTATTGGCAGGTCTCTCATACATGGTTCCACTTCTCCTTCAGCAGAAATCGTCGGCACAGACTTTGCCCGTTGTGGACTGCCCAATGCAGCCATTACCAGACCACTAATGTTTGGCCACAGGGGAAATGCAGTGTGTCAAAATACCCTCTCAGGGTGCCCCAAAGTTGGCCAGCAGGCGGGCATTTTCGTGCTTTGTGGTGCCCTACGCCAGTGGGGCATGGACGATGGCGAGCCGGAGAGAAACCGTGGCGAAGGAATCTCCACCCCACACCGAGATTGCTTCGTCGTCCCTCCTCGCAATGACATTCCACACAACTGCTCGCAATGACATCCCACACAACTGCTGTGGTCGAGTACTAAAGGCCCTCGCATTGCCGGATAATAGCATCGCCTACGGGAGACATTACCCGTGACTCTTCAGACCGGATATCGGATAACAAAAGGCTCTATCAAACCTTATACACGCGGCACGGGACCCCTCTCAGCACGATACAACCTGTGGTTGGGTCATAGGGTCCTTCATCATATGTGACGACGTTGATGTTAGACCTTTCCCACCCATAATTGCTGGCAGCGTCTTCCGGAAACCACCACCCAAAGGAAGCGTTCACCACGCGGGGGTCCAGACTATTGTCCAGAGCCAGTCGCTGCTTTATCTTGCCTTTCTTCGTCTCAATGTAGATCTCGTCTCCCTCTTTGACTCCAGCTCTCCGGGCTGCCTCAGGGTGCATCTGCACGATGGGCTCAGGCTTCATAGCACGCAAGGAGACGATGTTCTTGTAGCCGGTATTCATGTAGACTTCTTCCTTGGCGTTGGTCAGCAAGAGCGGGAACTCCTCCGGCACCTCGGGCAACTCAGATACCTCCGGCCACAAGGGTAGCGGACTCAGATTCATCCCTTCGAGTTGCTTAGCGTAGATCTCTACCTTGCCGGAGGGCGTTGGGAAATCAGACCAACCATACTTGGTCTTGGGAAGCAGCGTCCTCTTATGCTTGAGCTCTTCGAAGGTCAGCCCGCTGGGCCCCAGCCAGACATTGAGGGCTTCCTCGTCATCCTTCCAGAAGTGCTCTCCCAGGCCCAGCCTCTGGGCCAGCTCGTTCAGGATCTTGGTGTCGGCCCAACACTCTCCAGGCGGGTCTACCACCTTGGGATGGGCCCTGACCTCGCCGTACCAGCCCGGCCAGTATCCCACCTCGTCGTGCTCCATGCCGGCAGATGCTGGCAGAACGATATCGGCGATGCCGGTCGTAGGAGTCATGAAGAGCTCTGACACGACGATGAGCTCCAATTTCATGAGTGCTTCGTACGTGTCTTTGGTGCTCGGATAACTGAGAATGGGATTGGTGAGCACGAATATCCCGGCTTTTGGCATATACGGCTTCTCTTCCAACATGGCCTTCACGAACAGCCGGGCCGGGATGAAGGCCGACCTTATCGCCAGCGGATACTCGCTCCCAATAGCCTTCTCGGCGTTTCTCCTGGCCTTACTAGGCAGGTAGAACTTTCCCGGCCTGATGTAATTCTCTTTGGAATCCACAAAGATCAGCCCACCCGGCACATTGAGGTTGCCGCTGATAGCCACCATGATCGAGATGGCCCGGTGCAATTGGAAGCTGTTGGCGACCTGGTCCAGGGCGTTCCCCCACTGCACGCAGGCAGGCTTGACCTGGCCCATCATCCGGGCAAATCGCCTGACCTGCTCGCTGGGCACCCAGGTTACCTGTTCTACATCCTTCAGCGAAAAGGTCTTCAGATGCTCCTCCAGCTCTTTGAAACCGACCGTCCACTCCGCCACAAACTCTTGATCGTAAAGCTTCTCCTCCACCATCACCTTCAATACCCCCATGGCCAGGGCGCCATCCGCCCCCGGCCGAAGCCTTATCCAGAGATCTGCTATGGAAGCTATGTCTGTCTTTCTCGGATCTATGACTATCAGCTTGGCTCCGTCTTTCATGGCGGCGCTAAAGGTCTCCCGGCGTAGACCGCCGGTGGTGTGGTTAGGATTAGAGCCCCAGGTCACGATCAAGCTGGGCTTATGTTCTTCATCAGGGATGGCGCCCCGGCCAAAGGTGAAATTGCTGGCCAGGCCGAAGTTTACTCCACATAGCCAGCCCGGCGTCACCACGTTAGGTGTCCCAAAGGCGGTGGCGAATCTCTCCCCGAAGGCGAACTCCAGCCCTTTCGGTTCCCCCAGCCCGACGATCACATATTCCGGACCGAAGTTCTCCTTAATCTCCCTCAGCTTATTAGCAACGGTATCCAAGGCCTCGTCCCAGGAGATACGTTCCCACTTCCCTTCGCCCCGGGCTCCTGCTCTCTTCAGAGGATGAACGAGGCGTCCAGGGTGGGTGTGGATTTCGGGGATCGACATCCTCCCTTTCCTGACGACACACATCTCGTTGGGGAGGCCGCTCTCCATGTCCGGCGCCATATCCACAATGACCCCGCCGGCGACCGTCACCTTGACGGCACAGTGACCCGCGCAGATGTGACAGAAGGTGAGAAAATCTCTCCGTTCCGTGAGCGCCATCTCCCCGGGCCTGGCCTGGATAGCCAGGTGGTCGACAAAGGCTTCCTGCATAGGATGCAAGCCTTTCTCCGTGGACATGCCTTCCAGGCTGACTATGTTGGCGCCATGGGCATCCACCGCCAGTATCAGACAGGAGTTGACCACCTTCCCGTCCATGATGACGGCACAAGATCCGCACTCGCCGACGCTACAGCCTTCCTTAGTCGTCGTGAATCGGAGCTTCTCCCTTAGAATCTCGAGTAAGGTCGTCCGAGGCTCCACGCTAAACCTGTGCCTCTTCCCGTTGATGGTTATCTGGACACGCTCTTTCGCTGGCGATGGTATGGTGGTTTCGACCGTTCCTCTTCGCACTGCCACTAGCTACCTCCCTGACCGGCTCTTTCCAGAGCCTGCTTGATCACCCGGGGTGTGATGATTCCCACGATGTTCCTCTTGTAATCCGCGGTCCCGAAGAGGTCCGTTATGGGGCGAGAATCTTCCATGGCCGCCAGCCCGGCCCTCTGGATCAACTCCTCGTTGGGCGCCTGTCCCCTGAGCACCTCTTCGGCCTTCCTGGCTCTTAGTGCCGTCGGTCCGACAGAACTGAGCACGATCTTGATGTCATCGCAGGCCCCGCCGTTCATGGTAACCTGGGCCGCTGCGCCCACCACCGCGATGTCCATTCTTCTTAAACTAAACTTGTCATAGGCTCCGCTGCTTCTAGGCGCTGGTTCCGGTATTTGAATCTCGGTGACGATCTCATCGGGCTGCAGAACCGTGCGTCCTGGCCCCATGAAGAATTCTTCCAGCGGGACGACTCTTTCGCCATTCTTACTCGCTATGCGCGCCTTAGCCCCTAATAAGAGCAGAGCAGGAACGTTCTCTGCGGCTGGTGAAGCATTGCAGACATTGCCCGCCAAAGTGGCCCGGTTTCGAATCTCTATGGTCGCCATATAAGAGATCGCCTCGTGAAGCATGGGGTATTTCCTTCGAACCTCTGGTGACCCCTTGATTGTCTCTATCGTCGTCAAGGCCCCAATTCGCAGCCCTTGCCCTTCCTCGTAACGGACATAGTCCAGACCTGGTATCCGTTTGATGTTGACCACATGAGGAGGCACCTGCCTCCTGTGCTTCATCTTCACCAGCAGGTCGGTGCCACCAGCCAATACCCTGGCATCCCTCTGATATGTGGAGAGCAAGGCAAAAGCCTCCTGCAAGGTCTTGGGTGCATGGTGCACAAATTCCGGTAGATTCATGGCTTCTCCTTCTTGTGAATGGCGGTAGAGACGTGAGTTCTCACGTCTCTACAATTTCTGGCGGTCCGCATAGCGCTTCTCTTCCATCTCCTTCAAGTCCTTGCGGCGGATCTTGCCAGTTTCTGTCTTCGGCACAGAATCAATAAACTCAATCTCGCCGGGCGCCTGGTAGGGCGTCAGCCGAGCCCGGGCGAACTGCCGTAGCTCCTCGGCCAGCTCCGGGGATGCCTGGTAGCCATCCTTCAACGATACAAAAGCCTTAACTCTCTGCCCCTGTATCGGGTCCGGAGCCCCAACCACCGCCGGCTCGAAAACTGCCGGATGCTCCAGCAGCGCATCCTCCACCTCGCCCGGTGATACCCGGTATCCCCGGCTCTTGATGATATCGTCGGCGCGGGAAACATGCCAGTAGTACCCGTCTTCGTCCTGGTAGGCCAGGTCTCCCATCAGGCTCCAACCATCGGTCACGGCCTCTATCTGCTTCTCCGGGTTGCGCCAGTACATATTGCCGCCGGTGCCCCTTATGGCCAGACGGCCGATGGTGCCACGCGGGCAATCATTCCCCACGTCGTCAATGATCCGGGCTTCCCAGCCTGGCAAGAGAATACCCAGGGCCGCCGGCTTGGGATTTTCCATCCAGGCGCTAAATATGCCCACATAGGACTCGCTGGACCCCATGCCGTTCAAGAGATTAGTCCCGAAGCGAGCCTTCCACTGGTGGAAAGTGGCCGGCAGCATAGCAGAGCTGCCGCAGAGTGTCACCCGCAGGCTGCTCAGGTCATACTTCTTCTCGGCACCAGGCAGGTTTAGCATCTGGATATAGGCGGCTGGGGCGCTGTTGAAGAGGGTCACCCGGAATTTCTGGATAGTCTCGAATATCGTCTCCGGCGTGGCCCGCTTCTCTATCAGGACACAAGGTATCCCGCAAAGAAGTGGCGTCAGCAGCATGTGGCTATAGCCGAAGGTAAACGCCAGAGGAGGTGTCCCGCTAATGATGTCAGTCGGGCGGACCTCGCCAAACATGTACGGGGCGGTATGCGGCCCGGCCATAATCGTCAGGTGCATATGCATGCAGCCCTTGGGCATCCCCGTAGTGCCCGAAGTGAAGAAGACCGTGGCCAGATCATCCCGCCTCACCTTGACACTCTCCAGGCGGTCGCTGGAAGAACGGATAAGCTCCTCGTATGACAAGTAGCCTCTGCGCTTCAGATCGGCGGGATCTCCCCCGATAGCAATTAACTGCTTCACAGTCTGATACTTGTCCCGGCCCAGCTCGATCTCTTCCAACAGTTCGTGGTTGGAGATGACGGCCCGGGCCTCCGTAGTATTAGCGATATAGGTGATGATCCGCTCCCGCACCATAACATTGGTAGGGCAGACCACCGCTCCAAGCCGGTGGAGGGCGAGCGCACAGACCGCAAACTCCAAGCTGTTGGGGATACGCAGTACAACCCGGTCCCCCTTACCGATACCCAGGCCCCGCAGGCCGTTGCCCAGGCGGTTGACCTGGTCATGCAGCTCTTTATAAGTGATCTTCCGCTCGCCCGAATAGTAAGCAATGCGGTTTGCCTGCTCCTCATGGAGGTTGCGGTCTAGGAAGTGCTCGGTAACGTTCACCTCTTCGGGGAACTGCATCTCGGGCACGGTCAACCGGAACTCCGGCAAAGCCCCTTTAGGCAAAAGCTCTGCCTGCAATTGAGGCGGATAATTTACTGCGACCAATACCAGGCTCCTCCTAGAAACGGATGTAATCCTATTTGGGGTTCTTACCTTTATTTAACAGATCCTCAACCACCTTCCTTTTCTTCTCCAACCTCTTATCGAGCTCGGTAGTCATGATCTCTTTCGTCTTCTTAATCCTATCTTGAGACTCGGCCATCATAGACCTGAGCATGTACCCGCGTCGATCGCCAAGCTTCATGGACTCGAAGACGGTTACGCCCTCTTCCTCGTCCTCTACTCTTTCTAACACCCTGACAAACCAGTCTCCCTCGATGAACCCTCCCCGGCCCTGAAGCAAAAGCGAGTCATACCCTTCGCCAGGCGATCGAGAGACTGCTACCTTGGCCTGGAATTGCTCCCGGGATTCTTCGTCAATCAGAATCTCTACAAACTCCTTGCCCTCAGGGTCATCAAACTTATCGAGCTGGCTCTCGTCAACGAATATCCTGTACGTTCTGTTCTCGTCCACCTAGTCACCCGTCGCGCGCTGACTAACCCTCGGCGTGAGCTTCCATTTCTCGTTCCATGTCTCTATCGCCCTATCCCGAATCTCCTTGGGGATGCACCTCTCAAAGGTAATCCTTCGAGGGATAGTCACCTTATTCCTATCAAGCCTCCACGTGGCATCAATGTACATGGTAGAGGTCAGTCCAGACTGAAAATCATGGTTTTCAGTCAAGCCCAATGGCTTGGCGATCCTCGGGGAAATGGCATAGTTCCTCTCAATGTTGGCCTTGAACACTCTATCGGCCAGGGCGAGAACGAGGTCTTCGGGATCTATGTCAGGGTCCACGAATATCAACTGCCTGACAAAGGAGCTCTTCCCCAAGATGAGGTTCGCCGCCCGGCCCTGGAGGCCGGGTATAGGCTGAGATGCCAGACATACTATCGCGAGGACTAGCCTGCCCTCCACGGGCAGCGTCACCCATTTCACAGGCACGCCAAACATGCGAAGCCATGCGGCAAGTTCGGCCGAGTGAAGCAGTGAGAACAAACACATGCTGTCGCTCGGCCTCGCCCCCTCAACAACGAATGGCAGAATAGGGCTCTGGCGTTGAGTGATACATTCCACGCGATACACATGCCCCTGTGTCCTGGGCACATAATACGATATAGTAGCGAACGGTCCTTCCTCTGCCGTATCTCCCGGGTAAATATGCCCTTCCAAAACGATCTCCGCATCCGCCGGGACACGTATCTCACTCAGTTTAGCTTTCACTAAAGGAATGGAACGAAGGCCCAGACCTCCAGCCAGAGCGTATTCGTCGCTCTGCTCCGGGCTGTCTAGACAGGCTGCCATGGTCATCTCAGGCGGTGCGCCAATGACGATGGCGAAGGGCAGAGGCTCGCCTTTTTCAGCGTATTTATCTACCATCAGGTCAATGTGCCGCGGCTTTGTGAGACGAGGCGTTTGGCCCTGCACCAGCCGGTCCCTTCCCGCTAGCATCAGCCGATAGACTCCAAAGTTAGTCCACGCCTTTTCGGAGTCTCTCGTTAACACCACATGAGAGGTCAGGTATCTTCCCCCATCCTTGTCGTGTATTTTGGGAATCGGGTAGCTGTAAAGGTCTATATCCTCCCCTTCTATCACTACCTCCTGGCACGGGCCGCTCTCTACTTCGATGGCCCGGATGGGCGCAGTCCGCCTCTCAATTACGGTTTCCAATACTTCATCGTAATGGGCATCAGTGTCAAGGCCCAGGGCTACGGCCATCCGCCCGTGCATACTCCTGGCCTGCTGCGGCCACTCCATAAAACCCGGACCGCAGAAGACGCTTCCCACCAGGGACATGCCTGGATAGCCTTTAATATTATTGAATTCAACCGCAGGTCCACCCACCCTCTGGGACATAGCACAAATGGCGCTGGCTTGGAGGTCCCAATCAACCTTCTCGTCGATTGTTATTAGCCCATCCTGATCTCTTAGATCACTGAGGAAATCCCTAAAGGCTCCCATCTGTTCTCCTCGTCCTATTACTCTTCCAGAGGCTCACGCAGCTCTTCTAATACCTTGAGGAATAACTTGCCCTCGTCATAGGGTTCCCCGTACGGCCCAAGCAGTCCTCCCGGCACCGTCCCCTCCTCTTGGTGCTGAAAGACCATTACTCTAGCTCGTTTCCAAAGCTTTTCTTCCTGGTCCATTATTTCAGCCTCTATCGGTTCGCCCTTGCCAATCGCCGCTGAGTTTTTCTCGAACTCTTGACCATAAAGCCAGTACTTGGCTACCATGCTTTCACTGTCCCTTCTCTAGAGAGTTCTCTAAAACTTCGCTTCCAGCCAAGACCTGTTCGATCTCGGTTCCTCGGTGAACCCAAGCCTCCGCCAGTTGTTAATCACCCACTCCTGCAGGTGCTTGGGGTACAACGTCTCGAAGTTTAGCCTCTTCACGCCTAGGGGAGGTTCTTCCTTGGTGGTTGCATCAACCAGCATCTTCGGGGAACGTATGGCGCCCGGAACGGTGTACCTCCCTCTGTCATCCTCTTCCATCCAAGAGCATTGGAGCGTCCCACTGGGGTTCCTGAAGGTGGTCCTGATCCAGTCCCGGTTCGGGTTGGTTTGGGTGAACAATGCTTCGTAGGCCTCGCTCAAGTCCATGATGTTGACATCATCATCAACAAAGACGTTATTAATGCATACGCTCAAGCCCGGTATTCCCATCGTCTTGTCGAACAGGTCTTCCATGAAGCCAGGATAGTCCTCCGGGAGCTTCTTCTTTATCACAGCCTTCCATTCGGTCGAGCCGTTGCGCGCAGGTCCGCCCATGGTGGCAAGCTTAATCGGCAGGCCATAAGTCCTGACTTGACTCAACCCAGCAGCCGGTAGAAGTGTTTCCTGCAAGCTATCTGCACCGGCACACACCGGCGTGTGTCCGTCCATCAGGATAGGGTTCTTGCGATGGGTGATACAGTGAACACGCATCGCGAAAGACGGCTCCCTGGGCCCGACGGAAAACCCGAAGGTTTCAATCTTGGGACCTTCGGGCAGCATCTCGTACGGCCTGACCTCTCCTTCAATTATCACTTCGGCATTGGCAGGAACAAGAAGGTCGGAGGTTTCAGCCCTGACCAGCTCTACCGGTGTTCCCCGCAGCCCTCCTGCCAGGTCGTACTCAGTAATGCCCGGCGGCATGATCACCCCGGCGGCCATCGTGATCGCCGGGTCTGCTCCCAGACAAACCGCTACGGGCATGCTCTGCCCACGGCCCTGGTACTTGTTGGTAAAGATGCTGAAGAAATTTGTGTGCTGATGTGGCGTGGGGACCAGCCGGTTTCTGGAAAAGACCTCAATTGAGTAGGTGCCGCTATTCAGCCAGTTCGAATCCGGGTCTTTTATGACCGTAGCGCTGAAGATTATGTACCTGCCTCCGTCACCTATAGCGTGATAGGTAAAAGGAAGCTCCAGCAGGTTAACTTCTTTTCCTGTCTTGATCACTTCCTTGCAAGGCCCGGTTGTGACCTCCACAGGACGTAGCATGTTGCCCATGGCGTGCGCTAGAGCACCAAGCCACTCGGCCCGGTCCAAATTCGGGTCGAGGCCAAAGGCAATGGCAGCACGTTTGTGGGGCCGGGTGAAAGGGCCGGAGAACATTCCAGTTAATACCCTGCTGCCTTCCATGGAGCCCTTTATCTTGTTGAACAGTAGCGCAGGACCCCCGAAGCGCGCGGCTAGCAGCTCATAGGCGGAGATCTCATAGTTCCAATCAACCTCATCGTTGATCTCCACCAACTCTCCAGCCCTTTTCAGGTCCTCAATAAAATCCCTGAGATCGTATGCCATTTCCTGTTCTCCCTCTAACTACCTGTAACTGACCGCAAATAACTCAGGGTATCACATCTTCGATTGTAGCTGCCTGCGCCCGATGCTGGCGCTAAAGCAGGTCAAGCGCCGACGCTAATTCCTCCGTCTATAAAGACAACCTGCCCGGTAATATAGTTGGAATCTTCAGACGCGAGAAAGAGATGCAATTTGGCTACATCACCGGGATCCCCCATCCTACGCAAGGGCACCTTCTCCTCCACCATCTTCTGCAGAATGTCCTGGGGCATATCTTTAGTCATCGGTGTATTAATCGAGCCGGGAGCTACGCAATTTACGTTGATATTACCCCGGGCCAGCTCCAAGGCCAGGGTCTTCGTAAGAGCTATGATACCCGCCTTGGAAGCTGAATAGTTCGCCTGCCCTGGATTCCCCAATGCCGATATGGAAGAAGTGTTAACGATCTTGCCCTGGTTTTGGGCCCGCATATAGGGGATCACGGCTCGGGAGCAGAGGAAAGTACCAGTCAAATTGACCTTTACGACCAAGTCCCACTGCTCATCGCTCATCTTCCACGACATAGCGTCCCGGAAAATGCCAGCGTTGTTGATGAGAATATCAATTCGGCCGAACTGCTTAATAGCTTCGGCCACCATATTCTCCACTTCTTGGCGCTGGGAGACATCTACCTTAACAGCCAGGGATTCTCTACCTTCGTCCATTATCTCCTTGGCTACCCTCTTGATGCCCGCTTCGCTGACGTCTGCTACGACCACTTTTGCCCCTTCCTGGGCAAAGAGCTTGGCCGTGGCCTCGCCAATGCCGCTGGCAGCACCGGTCACTATAGCCACTTTGTCTTTGAGCTTCACTTTTCTCCCCTATCTATTTCTATTCAGCATGGTTGTCTCCAGATAGTCTATCGTCTTCGTCCCGTAAGCTAGCCTTGCGGCTTTCGCTGCAGCATAATCGTATGCGTAGCATCCAATACCATTTCCCCCCGCTGGTTGAAGGCGCAGACCGAAAACACGACGACGCCGCGGTCGTCTTTCTTCGACTCTTTCTTCTCCAGAACCTTTTGTTTGACACTGATGGTGTCCCCAGGTATCACCGGGGCAGGAAACCTGAACTGGGACCCCAGAAATGCGACGGTAGTATCGTGGGTGAGGCCGAGGCGATAAGCCAAGCCAGTGGCATAAGATAAAGTGAGCAGGCCATGAGCGATGCGTCGCTTGAAAGGACTGTGAGCCTTGCACCATTCTTCGTCGGTGTGTAGGGGATTAAAATCGCCAGTCAGGCAGGCGAAGTTGACCACGTCTGCTTCGGTTATGGTGCGCGAGGAAGTCGTCCATTCGTCGCCTTCCTTGAAGTCATCATAGTAGAGTCCCATATTCAAATCCTCCTTAAGCAAAAAGGGGAATATCTTGCAAACCTCTGTGGTCCTCTGTTACAACTGGGTTGTCTACTGAGCCCTCGGTTGCAGGCCGGCGGCCCGGGTGAGTGCATCTTCCACCAGGACGCGCACAAGCTGCCTCCGATAGGCCGGGGAACATTCCATGTTCGAAACTGGCCGTACCTGCCGGAAAGCCGCCTCCGCCGCCTCTTGGATTACCTCGTGGCCAAGCTTCTTGCCCAAGATAAGCGCCTGGCTCTTTTCGGCAACGATAGGAGCGGATAGCACGCCGGTGATCCCAATCCCCACCTCACTGCAAACGCCTTTGGCCTGCACGATCGCGGCCGCTACGCCCACAACCGGGAAGTCAATGGACTCGCGATGTCGAAACTTCACGTATGCGCCCTGCTGCCCCGGCATGATGGGAACGGCGACTTCAGCCACTAGTTCGCCGGGACGAAGAACATTCCTCTTTATGCCTTCTTCCACGAAGAAGTCTGCCAAAGGCAGTACGCGCTCTCCCTTGGCGCTTGCAACCTTAACGCTTGCTTTCAAGGCAAGCAGGGCCGGCGCCAGGTCCCCACAATAAAGGGCATAACACCGGCGGCTGGCCTTGGCAATATGGCAAACTGCTCCACCGGCCTTGAGGCAGGTCTCAAGGGACTTACGCCAATCTCTGGATTGGTCGTAGTACCAGCACCGGGTATCCAGACACAGGTTCCCGCCCAAGGTGCCCATATTCTGCAGTTGTGGCGCCGCCAATAAGCTTGCGGCCTCGGTCAAGAGTGGGAATAGCTGGCTGACTATGGGGGAGAGGCGGATGTCTCTAATTGTGGACAGAGCGCCTATCCTCAACACCGCCCCATCAACTGCGATCTTTCTCAGGCTTTCGATGTTCTTAATGTTGACGATGAGCTCAGGCTCAACGAGACGGTTCTTAAGTCGCACGAGAAGGTCTGTCCCCCCAGCAATTACCGCTGCCTTTTGCCCGTGCTTCTCGAGTAAGCCACAGGCCTCCTCCAGGCTCGCCGGCTCCATGTGCTCAAACTTGGCTAACCGCATAACATCCTCTCCAATCTGGCATACGAAAGGCTATGAAACAACCTCTCTTCTCTATATCCAGGCCGTTGAACGGCCTTACAGACTGTTGTAGAGATGGCCAAAACGTGGCCCAGTGAACGGGCAGGCCCGGTCTGCTGAATGAATTCGGCGTAACCGCAGCCTAACGCCGAATTCATTCGGCAGACTGTTGGGGCAAGACGCGCTTCCCCCTTTTCTTCTTCTCCTCCAGGGCTTTCAACACTTTCTCAGGCGTAACGGGCAACTCCGTCATCCATATACCCACGGCATTATGTATGGCGTTCACAATGGCGGGGATGGTAGAAACCTGGGTCCCCTCGCCCGATTCCTTGGCGCCAAATGCCCCCACAGGATCGATGGTCTCGATGGATGTGGAGATCATCTCCGGAGGCACGTCCGTGGACGTCGGCATGCCGTATCCCGTTAGATTGGGTGTAAGGGTGCGCCCGTCCTCCATGATGCAGTGCTCATAGATGGTGTGCCCCACGCCACCCGCGATGGATCCCTCGTGCTGTCCCTCCACCGCCAGGGGGTTGAGCGCAAAGCCACAATCGTGGGCTACCACCATCCGCTTCACGTTGACCTTACCCGTCATCGTGTCTACCTCTACCCAGGCAGCCTGGGTCCCAAAGCTGTAGGCGCCGCCCACATCCCCCTCCCCAGTATCGAAGTTAGATGGGGCAATGCTCTGTCCCCAGCTTCCCTTTCCTATGACGGTCGTGCCGGAGCCGTGAGTGGTGGCCAGCCTCGTCAAGTCCCGAAAGCGCATGGTCTTGACCGGCGCGAACCTCACGTATACCCGCCGCTCTCGAAACTCGATGTCTACCACCCGGGCCTCCATCAGCTCAGAGGCTACCGTCGCCAACTGCTTCCGAGCGTCCTCAGCCGCGATCTTCACCGCATTGCCCGCCGTAGAGCTGCCCCGGCTGCCAAAGCTCCCAGGGTCCAGGGGCGTCATAGCGCTGTCCGTCTGGGGCACATGCAC
>ORJL011781403.1_pt1 | contig 21115 bp, 18 predicted proteins | sample 1779941 | NCBI WGS metagenome assembly ORJL01 (sample SAMEA104232317, study PRJEB22302) | groundwater metagenome | biome: forest; feature: aquifer; material: groundwater | place: USA | collected 2011-08-07 | depth 5.8 m
AGCCGCCACCCGAGCCGCTCCATCTCCGCGAGGAAGAAGCCGAACCGGTCGCGAGTCGGGTACTTCACGAGGTCGCCCGGGATCACGAGGAACGCGGGGGAGCGGTCCGGGAGGCTGCGCAGCAGCTCGACGAAGTGGGCAACGCCGTCCTCCGGGTCGCCGCAGACGAGGAACGAGAACGCGCCGTCGGGGGGCGCCGGCGGGAACTGCGAGCGGATCTCCGCCCCCTTGCCGACCCAGGCGACCGTCTGCGGGTAGCGCACGGTCCGCGCGTGCACCATCGCGGCGCCGCCGGCGAGCGCGAGGAGGATCGGGATCGACGTCAGGAAGCGTGCGACGATGCGTCGGAGCAAGGGAGGAGGTCCCGAGGTTGGGCGGATGCTACCAGCCGTCCGTCTTCCTGAACAGCTCGAGGAAGGCGACCATCGTCGCGGTCGCGCCGCTGAAGAGCGGGAGGAGCGTGGGAGACGCCGCGGCCCGCCTCGACCTGCGAGTCATGACCTCGGAGGCGCAGAAGAGGACCACCGCGGCGACCGCGGTGAGCTGCCAGAGGAGGAGGTGCAACTCGAGGCGGCCGTGGATCCTCGCCTCGGAGATTGCCCAGACCAGCGGGAGGTACGATGCGAGCCGCATCATCCTGCCGTACTCGCTCCCCTGCGCGAGGTTCGGGTTCGACCACGAGAAGGTCCCCTCGACCGGCCGGAACGGCCCGCGGAACGGGTTCGGGAAGAGCCTTGGCACGCGGGCGCGGTAGTTGCTGAACTTCTCGCCGAAGATCGGCGCGAGCGCGGTCTCCTCGCGCCGGATCGTTCGAAGATAGACGAAGAACCAGAGGGGGAGGTAGACCGCCAGGATCCACGGCCTCGCCGAGGCGACGCCGATCCCGACCTCGACGAGGAGGTTGGCGAGGTAGAAGGGGTTCCGCGTCCAGCGGTAGGGCCCCGCCGTGGTCAGCTCGAGGTTCTGTCGAAGGCATCCCTTCGACCAGAGGTGGAGGAGGATTCCTGGTATGACGATCGCTGCCCCTGCGAGCATCGTTGCGCCCGTCGGCGCGCCCAGCAGGCACGCGGCGACCACGAGCAGCGTACGCAGGTTTCCCCGGTTGACCCGGGGCTTCCAGACCCCCGCCATTGCCTTCTTCACGCTTCCGGCCCTTCCATGGAATATCGGCAGGATTATCCGCCGGGGCAGTAAGAAGATGATGAGAGACCGATTATATGTCCTTCACGGTCGGTGCCGCAACCGTCGCCTCGCGGACCCCTTCCCGGAAGATCCAGCGCGTCAGCCTCCCCACGAGCAGCGCGAGGCCGATCCCCGAGGCGCCGACGATGCTCCCGGTGTCCCACTTCTCCCGGTAGAGGCGTAGCGGGTCGCCGACGTGGAACCACAGGGCGAGCGCCGCGCCGTAGGCGCAGAAGGCGGCCTCCCGCGAGAAGCCCAGCGAGTTGCGGTAGAAGTTCGTCCAGCGGAACGGCTGGCCCGCAGAGGGGGCGAGGGACGGCCTGGGGACGACCCTCCCGACGCACCCCGCGAAGGCGTCATACTCCTGGGGGTATCGCCCGCGGAGGACCATCTCCTCGACGTCCATCCGCGCCCCGTAGGTCCAGCAGAAGAGGACGACGAAGGCGAGAAGCACGAACACGTTGTTCGAGATGATGCAGAAGGAGACGTCGACGAGCGCGTTCGACATGTAGAGGGGATGGCGGACCATGCGGTAGGGGCCGCTGCGGATCAGCTCCTCGTTGCGGTGGAGGTACCCGCAGGTCCAGACGTGGGCGAGCGCGCCGAAGAGGAAGAGGACGGCCCCGGCGATCCAGGTTGCCCCCGTCGGGTGGCCGAAGACGATCGCGAGGAGGAAGACGAGCCTCCGCACGCGGCCCGTAAAGGATCGCGATCGGGACTCCAGGTTCGGCGGCGGCGGCAGAGGGACTTCGTCGGCCATGGGGGTCCTCTTGGGCGCGGGACAGTGTCGCGAATCCGGTTGTGAAACGCCTGCGACGGACGAGGAGCGAAGAGCGAGGAGCGAAGGGCGAAGGGCGGATTCCGGCCGGCGGAAGCTCGCCCTTCTCTCCTCGCTCCTCGTCCGTCGCCGCTGCGCTATCGCGCTGGGTCCCCTCCCGTGGGCTCGGGGTCGTGTCTTCCCAACGCGCTCTCGAGCGTCCAGCGCGCGGTCGCAGCGTCGCGCCAGACGTTCACCTCGCTCTTCTCGGCCGTTTCGAGGTCGCGTTGCGCCTGCAGCAGCTCCGTGTAGCCGATCTGCCCCGCGTCGAACAGCTTCCTCGCACTCGCTTCGACCTTCGTCAGCTTCTCGGAGAGCGGGTGCGCGAACTCCTGCCACCTCCGCACCGCCGCGCGGACGCGCTCCCAGTCCTGCGCCAGGCTCGAGACGACCGCGCGGCGCGCCTTCTCCTCCGCGGTCCGCGCGGAGAGGAGCTCGGCCTCGGCCTTCGAGATCCCCGCGCCGTTCCAGTTCAAGAGCGGCAACGGCACCTCGCCGTTCGCGATCCCGCCGCGCCCCTCCGGGTCGCGGAGCCGCCCGCCGCCTGCTCGCACATCGGAGAACGGGAGGATGGCGAGCTGCTGGACGTGCAACTCCGCCTCCGCCGCCTCGACCTGCGCGTGCGCCTGGGTCCAGTCGGGATTCTCCGCCAGCGCGAGCGAGAGGAGGTCGTCGGGCGGCGTCTCTCCCGCGCCGACCAGGGAGGGGTCCACCGCGCCGGCCTCCGGCGTGTCCGCCGCCTGCGGGAACGCGGGGCGCGACGCGCCGAGCGCGAACGCGAGCGCGAGCTGGTCGACGCGGAGCTGCGACTCCGCCTCTGCGACATCCCCCTCCGCGGAGAGGACCTCCGCCTCCGCCCGCTCGACGTCGTACGCGGAGCGGATTCCGAGCGCCTTCCCCTTCGTCGCCAGGCGCAGCGACTCCTGCGCGTTGGCGCGGAGGGCCTTCGCGACGGCGATCTGCCGCTGCCCCGCGACGAGCCCGAGCCACGCGCCGCCGATCTCGGCGGCGAGCGTCCGCTGCTCCCCGTGCACCGCGGCGGCCTCGGCGCGGCCGTTCGCCTCCGCCGCGGCGCGCTCGTACGCGCGCGGCCACCAGAAGAGGATCGGGAACGAGATGTTCGTCAACTGGCTCTGGAGGCTCTTTCCCTCGGCGCTGCGCAGGCCGATCCCCTCCCACTCGGCGGTCACGGTGGGGTTCGGCAGGGACTTCGTCTGGGCGATCGTCGCCCGCGCCGAGGCGAGCCGCGCTTGCCACTCCGCCGTCCGCAGGTCGTTCACGCGGGCGAGGGCGAGGCAGTCCTCGAGCGTGAGCTGCCGCTCGAAGGCGCCGGGGTCGACGGGGTGCCACACCGGCGGGGGCGGCGTCGAGACGCACGATGAGAGCACCAGGAGCACGAACATCACGACGCAGCCCCGAAGGGGCGCCTCGAGCCGGAGGCAGCCCCGAAGGGGCGCCTCGAGCCGGAGGCAGCCCCGAAGGGGCGCCTCAAGAAAGCCAGGGGCGCAGCCCCTGGTTCCAGGCAGTCCGGCTATCCGAAGCCCTGAAAGGGCGCCCCAGATCCTCCTCATGCGGCCTCCGCGGGGCGATGGTGCGCCGGCTCGCCGAGGAGGACGTGCGCGACGGGGACGACGATCAGCGTGAACAGCGTGGACACCGAAAGACCTCCGATGATCGCGATCGCGAGCGGCCTCTGCAGTTCCGCCCCCTGGCCGAGGTTGAGTGCGAGCGGGAGGAGCGCGATCACGGCGGTGAGGGAGGTCATCACGATCGGCCGCAGCCGCGTGCGTCCCGCGCGCGCGAGGGCGTCGGCGAGCGTCGGGGCCCCCTCGGCGCGGAGCTGCGCGGCGTACTCGATCAGGATGATCCCGTTCTTCACGACGAGGCCGATCAGCATGATCAGGCCCATGAACGCGCTGATGTTCAGCTCGATGCCGGTGATCTTGAGCGCGAGGAGCGCGAAGACCTGGGAGAACGGGAGCGTGAGGAAGATGATGAACGGGCGGCGGTACGACCGGAACTGGATCACGAGGAGCAGGAAGACGAGCCCGACGGCGAGCGAGAGGACGAGCAAGAGGTTCCGGAAGGCCCGCTCCTGGCTCTCCACCAGGCCCGACAGCTCGCACCGGACCCCCTTCTTCGGCGGGAGCGCGGCGAGGAGCGCGCGGACGTCGCGCGCCGCGCTCCCCAGGTCCCGCCCCGAGAGGTTCGACACCACGCGCACCATCGGCTGCTGGTTCTCCCGCTCCAGCTCGTTGACGTTGATCGCCTCCTCCACCCGGCCCACGAGCGAGGCGGGAATGGTGTCGCCCGCGCCGCCGGCGAGCGGGAGCTGCGCGATCCACGTCGGGTCGCGGCGGATCGCATCGGGGTACCGAACGAGCACCGGCACGAGCTGCTCCCCGCGCCGGAGCCGCGTGCTCTCCTCCCCGAAGAGCGCGACCCGGAGCCGGTCGCCGGCCTTCGCCACGGTCAGCCCCGCGCGACCGACCGCGTCCGGGTCGAGGCGGTAGGTGATCTCGGGGCTCCCGAACGCGAACCCGCTCTGCACGTCGACCGCGCCGGGGACCTTTCCCAGCCCCTTCTCGACCGCCTTGGCCTGCTTCTGCAACTCCTTGTAGTCCATGCCGAACAACTTCACCTCGATGGGGAAGGGATTCCCCGCGAGGTCGTTGATCGTGTCCTGCATCACCTGCACGAAGCTGATCTCGATCTGTGGCACCTCGCGCCCGACCCGTCCGCGGACCTCGTCGATCACCTCCGCAAACCCCTGCTTCCGCTCGTGCATCGGCTTGAGGCCCACCAGGAAGTCCCCCACGTTCTGCTCCGTCGCGAAGAACCCAAGCTCGGCCCCCGTCCGGCGCGAGAAGGACTTCACCGCGGGGATCTGCAGGAGGATGGCATCGACCTTTCGGCACTCCTTGTCGGTCTCCGAGAGTGACGTGCCGACGGGCATCCGGAAGTCGATGATGAAGCCCCCCTCGTCCATCTGGGGCAGGAAGCCGGTCTCCTGGTTCCACGCGACGACGCCGCCGACCGCAACGACGGCGAAGAGCGCGAGGGCCGCCGTGCGCGGACGCGCGAGGATGCGGCGGATCATCCGCTCGTAGGCGTCCGCGACGCGCTCGACGACGGCGCGCGTGGTCCGCTCCCCCGGGCGCGGTCCCAGCCACCCCGCGGCCATCATCGGCGTCAGGGTGAGCGAGATCACCATCGAGACCAGGATGCCGACTGCGAGGGAGACCGCCATCGCGTTGAAGAACTGTCCGACCACCCCCTCCAGGAGGACGAGCGGGATGAAGACGACGACGGTGGTGAGGGTGGAGCCGACGACGGCCCCGAGGATCTCGCGCGTCGCGGCGACCACGGAGGCGCGACGGTCGGCCTCGGCGCGCAATTTCCGCGCGATGTTCTCCACGACGACGATGGCGTTGTCGATGATGAGGCCGATCGCGACGGCGATCCCTCCGGTCGACATCAGGTTGAGCGAGCCCCCGACCGCGGATAGGATCGCGAAGGTCCCGAGCACGGAAATCGGGATCGAGATCCCCGCAAGGAACGTGAGCCTCCACGACCCGAGGAAGGCCCACAGCACGGCGACGGAGAGGGCGATCCCGATCGCGATCGCGTCCCGCACCGAGCCGAGCGAGTCGCGCACGAGGTTCGCCTGGTCGTAGACCGGCGTGACCACGACGCCCGGCGGAAACGTCGACGAGAGGTCGTCGAGCGTCTCCTTTACGTGGTCCGAAAGGGCGGTCACCTTCCCGCCGTATCGCATGAACAGGGAGACCACCACGGAGTCCTGACCGTTCCCCGTGACGACCTTCGTCCGGTCCTCGAACCCCGCATAGACCCGCGCCAGGTCGCCGACGTGGACCGCCTTCCCCGATCGGGTCGGCACGGGGAGGCGCTCGATCTGGTCGAGGCTCCGCAGCTCGTTCGATGCGAGGATCTGGTACTGCTTGTAGTCGCGCTCCAGGAGCCCGACCGCCTGGACGGCGTTCGAGTCGCGGATCGCATCGGCGACCTCGTCGATGGAGAGCTGCGCGGCGGCGAGGCGGCGCGGGTCGGCCTCCACGATGACCGCGCGCGACTGCGCCCCCTGGAGCGCGACGAGGAAGACGTCGGGGATGCGCGAGAGGCGCGGCTTCAGCTCCAGGGTGGCCCACTGCAGGAGGTCGGCGGCGTCCTTCATCTTCCCGCCCGCCTTCGACGAGTCGAGGGTCGCGTTGAAGGAGATCACCGGGAAGATCGACGGCGTCTGCTGCTCTATCGTCGCGGTCACCCCCGGCGGGAGGCTCGTCAGGAGGGAGCCGACGCGCGCGCGGGTCTGCGAGAGGGCGTCGCGCATGTCGGCGTTCGGCGAGAAGTCGAGCGACAGTTCGCTCGCGCCGCGGATCGTCTTCGAGCGGACGCGGACGAGGCCGGGGACGGCGTTGACGGCCTCCTCGAGGGGGCGCGTGACGCCGATCATCATGTTCTGGACCGCCTCCTCCCCCTTCTCGGCGATCACGACGATCCGGGGAAAGGAAACGTCGGGGTAGATGCCGGACGGGAGCGTGAAGAGCGCGGCGACGCCCCAGGCGCACAGGCCGATCACCGCGACGTTGATCGCCTTACCGTGCCTGAGCGCAAATCCAGGGACCCCCTCCCGCTCCACGGTCACTCTCCGTCCTTCTTCGCCGGCAGGACGACGACGTGCGCCCCGTCAGGGAGGTTGTAGTTCCCGTCGACGATGACGCGGGCCCCTTCGGCGAGGCCTTCCCCGCTGACGACCGCGAGGGTCGCACTGCGCGCGAGGACGGAGACGGGCACCGCGTGGGCGGCGTCCGCGCCGTCGACGACGTAGACGTTCGCCTGGTCCCCGTCGTAGGTGACCGCGGCGACGGGGACGACGATCCCCTTCGCCGGCTCGGAGGTGTCGACGTCCGCGAAGACCGAGCCGCCGAGCCGCGGCTGGCAGGGGCAGTCGGCCGCGCCGTCGGGGTGCTTCTCGATCGAAACGATCACCGGGACGAGCCCCGTGTCGGGGTCGACGCCGGCGCCGACGGATAGGACCTTCCCGACGGACTCCAGGTCGGGCAGGTCCGCCGGGGCGTCGACCTTCACGGCATCGGCGTCGGAGGGGGAGAGGAAGACGCGGACGGCGAGGCCGGCCGGCGAGATGACCCGCGCCACGAGGGTCCCCGCGTCGAGCGACTGGCCCGGCAGCGCGCTCAGCCCGCTTACGCGCCCCGCGTGCGGTGCGGAGAGGACGGCCGCGTCCACCGCGCGCTGCGCCGCCTGTTCGTCCGCCTTCGCCGCGTCGACGGCCGCCTGCAGCCGCGCGAGATCCCCGGCGCGCCCCTTCTCGCGGTAGAATTTCGCCTTGTCCGAGGCGAGCTTTGCCGCCTGGTCCGCGGCATCGGCAAACTGCGCCGCCTCCGTCGCCGCCTTCTCCGACGTGAGCTGGTCGGCGAGGAGCCCCTTCTGCCGATCGGCCTCCTTCCTCGCCTGCGTCGCCGCGAGCGCCGCCGTGTGCAACGCGAAGTCGTACTCCGCCTGCTGTGCGTCGAGGTCGCGGACGCGCGACAGCTCGAGCTCCGCGGTCTTGAGCGCGGCGCCGGCCTTCGTCATCGCCTCCTTCATGGGGCGGTCGTCGAGGCGGACGATGGGGGCGCCGGCGGCCACCTCCTGGCCGTCGCGGGCCTCGACCTTCGCCACGACCCCAGCGACCAGGGCGACGAGGGCGGAGGTTTCCTCGGCGCGGGGAACGACCGTGCCGATGCCATGGATGCGCACGGGGAGCTCCCCGGCATGCGCGGTCGCCACGCGGACCTGGGCCTTCATGTCGGCCACTTCGACCTTGGGCCCGGCCTCGTCGTCCTCGGCGTGCGCCGCGAGGACCGCGAGGAGGAGGCATGCCGCGATCGCATTGGGTCGACTCATCATCATCGTTCGCCGTTCCGCCTGGCAAACCAGCCAGCTGGCTTTGCCAGGCCAGCTTGCTGGTTGCAGGAGAGTGCCGCGCGGGCGCATCCCAGCAAGCTGGCTTTGCCAGGATGCCCGCCCAGGCCCCCTCGGAGAGGTCCCCTGATCTTGGAGCGCGGTATTCTAGAGGAAGCCGACTTAAAGCAGGATGAACGCCGAATTGGAAGTGTTTCAGGTTCGCGGGCGGAGGTTCGGCGCATGCAGCCCTCGAGCGCCTCGTTGGAGGCATTCGTCCCGCCTCATGCGGCCACGAGAGGCGCCAGGTCCTCGGGCCGAACTGGTTCCTGCCCCAGGCGCACCAGCAGCTCGTTCAACCCGGGCAGGTTGAGCCGCGCCGGCGAGGAGATCTCGATTCCGATGGCTCTTCCGTCGGATGCGAAGTCAACCAGCAGGAGGAGTGGAGGGGAGTGCTCTTCCGATCCAGAACAGCGGCCACCTCGCCGCGGAGCCAGACACGGAGCGTGTCCGTTGGCGAACTACGGCGTCGTTCCCTTCGCGAACTGCAGCATCTCCTCGAGCAGAGCCGTGAGTTGGGGGCACTTCGCGGCTGCGACGCCAGGGTCCAGCTTCTCGAACAAAGTGGTCCCGTCCACAGTCTTCTTGTAGCGCTTCTTCAGCTTCTCACGATAGAGCCGGTCGAGGAGATGCCCTGGGGGATCCTGGAAGTTGACGATTTCGGGCTGGGCGCACTTCCCGGGAAGCGCCTTGCGCACAGGCTCGGGAAGCCCCAACGGGGCCGCCAGCAGCCAGGCCTCCAGCTCGTGGACCGCAAAGTGCTGCCTGAAGCGCTCATTTCCCACTTTGTCCTCGAGGTGCTTCTTCGCCCAGGCTCGCCGAGTCGCCGCGTCCGTCGCTTCCGGCGGATAGAACGTCGGGCCGTACAGATCGAGAAGCCCGATCCCCGCGATGATGTCTGCCCCGGTCGCCCCGGAGAGGTTCAACTCGACCTTCTGCCGGATGTCCTTCACATACTCGGGCCATCCATCGAAGCGGACGACCTTCACGCCGACCGGCTTGTCGAGTCTCGGGTCGAGCCATCGCTTCAAGAACGCCGGAACCGCGAGCTTCTCCGTGTACCCTTCCACGAAGAGGACGAACTTCACGCCAGGCCCTCCAATTCGCCCGAGCGGAATAGGGCGCCGAGGCTGAATTCCTTGAGCCAGCGCGCCAGTTCTTCGCCTTCGATGACGGACAACTGCGTCTCGCCGTCCTTCCAGCGTGCCACGGTAGTCGTCGGGGGTTCGTCGCGGAAGGCGTCCAGGAGCTGCGGAGAGTGGGTCGTGAGGATGACCTGGCTCCGGTCGGCGGCCTGACGAGCGAATTCGGCGACGATCGGGAGCATTCCGGGGTGCAGCCCCACCTCGGGTTCGTCGATGGCGATGAGACTGTCCGGCTCGGGGTTCGCCAGGATGGCGAGAAGGAGGAGGAAGCGGATGGTGCCGTCCGAAAGGTCGGCGGCCGACTGGGTGCCCTTCAGCGAGCGCCACCGCAACCGAAGCTGGACTCGCTGGTCGGCGGCGGGGGGGAACGAGAGATCCTCGAAATCCTCTCCGAACGCCGTTCGCATCGCCATGTCCACGTCGTTCTTGAATTCGCGACTGCTCGAATAGAGCGTGTGCAGGACGGCGATGAGGTTCTGCCCGTCGGCGGAGACGTGCTTCTCGATTCGCGAGACGGCGGCCTGACGGACGGGGGCCTCCTGGTCCACGTGGAGATCGTGGTAGATGCCCCATGAGGCGATCCGGTCACGAAACGCCAGCACGATGGGGTTCCCGAAGGGCCCCGCGATGAGCGACAGCAGCGTCTGATCGTCGAGAACGCTGCCCTCATGTGCGACGAGGTTGCGGTGCAGGACGTCGATGGTGACGGCGTTTCCGGGGCGGCGCTCCAGGAACTTCTTCGGCTCCGTGCTCTGGCCGATGTCCTTGAAGTAGGAGTTCGCGAGAAGCTCGTACTCGATCCGATATGCGCTCAACCCGCCGACTTGGCGCAGCCTCAGCTCGTACGTCAGCGCCTCCTTGACAGGGTCGCGACCAGGATCGAGCGGGTCCGTCTTGACGGTCCACGCCAATTCCTGCGCCTGGCCGTCCCAGAGGAGAGGAGCAATGCCACCCTGACTGATGATGTCCTTGGGCAGATGTCCGGACGCGGAGCGCTGCAGCAGCGCCAGGGCCCGGAGGAGGTTCGACTTGCCCGACCCGTTGGGGCCGATCACGACGTTGAGTTTCCCGGGCGTCCAGGCCACGTTCTTCAGCGACCGGAAGCCCTCAACTTGCAAGTTCTGGATCACGACCTACCTCCGCCTGGGGTTGCTGTGCGGAGCCCCGGCGCGCCCGAAGGCCCCCCGCTCGGGGGGGGGGACGCCTTGGGGAGGGTATCAGGGCGCTAGGCACGCAGCCTCGGGTGGCTTGCTATCCTCTGAGAAACCCTACGAACTGGTCAACCGTGAGCCCTGCCTTCCGTATGAGCCCCCGGAGGAGCCCCGGCCCAAGTTGGGCGTGATCTGGGACGCAGAGGTTTACCTGGACACCGGCCTTCACGTAGATCCGGTGGCTGCCTCGTTGACGGTCGAAGACCCACCCCGCTCGTGCGAAGGCGCGTCCGGCCTCTCGACCCGATACTACTGGGAGCTTTGCGCCCATGTCTCAGGATGCGCGTTGGCAGCCTCCAGCCAGCCCTGGATCGCCTCCCTGATGTTGGCGAAGGCCTCGGCTCGTGTCTTGCCTTGAGTCATACAACCCGGCAGGGAGGGACATTCGACAACCCAGTACCCTGCCTCGTCCCGTTCAAGCCGCACCTTGAATCGCAGGCGCGGGACTGTGACGCTCGTGGTCATGCCAACCTTACCTATTCCTGCGACAAACGACTTTCGGTCGTTGAACACCCGCGCTGGGATCCGAGGGGTTCCCCGATGTGGCGAGTCCGAGAAGGTCACTTCCAATGGAAGCGGATCGGCGGGTCGTCACTTCGCTTCGTCGCAGAGGGGACAGCGAATCGTGCCCTTGCCCTGGCAATAGGGACAGATGCCCTTGTCGTCGCAATGAGTGCAATGCTGGCCATTTTCGCACCAGGGACAGTGGGCCGATCCTTTGCAGCCGGGACACTGCAGTTCACGAGCCCCACCACAATACCCGCACACCGCCCCCGGATGAGTCGCGGCCTCGGCAAGGTTCAGCGTGTCGTAGACTCCAAGGAAGAGGAGATTGCGGCGAGAAGCGAGTGGCCTATCGCCCGCAGTCAAGAGACTCGTGCAACTCTCCAAGCAGCCAGCGCAAGTCACGCGAACCTGAAGAATACGCTGACCGGCGCCATTGTTGAGCTTCCATCCGAGAATGCGATCGTTGATCCACTTGATGTAAGTTGTAGAGCTGGTAATGGCAGTTTGGAGAAGAGCAGCGAACTGATCTTCGGTTAGTTTGGTCTCGTTCACATGGCCCGCTGGATAGCTCCTGAGATCGTCCATGCAGGTCGACACAGTGGCATTGAGGTCGGCGAGGAAGGCCTGCGTCGCCTTGGAGTTCTCCCAATTGGGCATCAGCTGCGTCGCCTTGGAGTTCTCCAAGTTGGGCATCGGCTGCGCCGCAGCCATCGAGGCAAGCATGGTCTTGACGTTTGAGATGGGAATCGCCTCACCTTGGGCCGTGACACCGCCCTCCCATCGAGCGACCGTTACACCGATCACCTCTGGCAAGCCATCCTCCCCATCCCGGAGGACCGGACCGCCGCTGTCGCCGTGGTTGATCTGACCTGTGATCCGGATTGTCTTGTCCTGCTCCCTTTTATTTCCAACGCGTCCAGGCGTTGCGTGGATTCCGATTTCTCCTCCACTCCCCATGATCAACAGTTCCTCATTGCTCTCGGCAGCCTTCGTCCCCATGCGAAGTGGTGTTCGGTCGATTCTCTTCCCAAGAAGCAAGATGGCGAGGTCATCGTCTGGCGACGCATCGCACATCACGACTGTCGCATGAATCCGCTCTTCGTCTGCAGCGGCGACCCGGTTCTTCGAATACGGCACGACATCGATAGCGCCCCAACCTTCGATGACGTGGTTGTTCGTCACGACGTATTGGTCGTGGGCGGGGCCCCACTCCACGAGGAACCCAGAACCCATGTCCTCACCGTGCTGCCTCACGGTGACCACCGATTGGATCGGCTCGTCAGCTACGCTCAGCTTCGATGCGCTGCTGTGCTCTGCACCCGCATCCCTTACGATGAGCTTGACGATGTACTCGCCCCGTTGTTCGAGGGTAACCTTCGGTTTCTCCTCGCTGCTCTCCCTGCGATCGGGTCCCTCCACAATCCAGTGGTAGGTGACTGGGCCCTTGTTGCCCGAGATCTTCCTCTCTAGAGTCAGAACCTTCCCGACCATCGCGGGCCCAAGATCGAGAATACGGACCTGCAGCGGGTAGAGACGCACGGAACTCGGCGTGGAAGACATCGCTCGACCATCCGCGTCGGTGACGGTAACGGTGGCTTGAACCATCTCGTCGGGCTCGGTCAGATGGGCACAGTCGTTGGGAGCGTCCGACTTATGCGACCAGTGCGTCCTGCTCCCCGTGACCGACCATTCGAAGGCAAAGGGCGGGTGTCCACCCTGCCACGTCGCCGTGAGTTCGAGGTCTCCGGGAACACAGAGTTCGGGTTTGAGCGCCAGGTGGACATTTGTCGGAGGCGGAGGAGTCCTGAGAAGCAGGAACACGGGGGATAGGAGCGCAACCAGAATGGCTGCCGCCATGGCCCACGCCCTGCCTGGCCGGCGGGAGAACTCCGTGCGAATCCTGAACATCAGCCGCCCGCTGTGGGCCTTCACCTTCTCGCGCCGAAGATAGCGCTCGACATCCCTGCCGAACTCACGAGCGGTCTGGTACCGTAGTTTGGGGTCCTTGGCCATCGCCTTGTTGATGATCGCTTCCACTTCCTCGGGGATCGCCTTGTTCACCTGGCGGGGAGCCACGGCCGACTCGTCCGCAATCATGCGGTAGAGCTCGCCCTCGCTCTGTGCGTCAAAGGGAGGCCTGCCCGTCACGGCGTGGTACAGAGTCGCACCGAGCGAATAGACGTCGGACCGGGCATCGACGTCACGTGCACGGCCCGCAGCCTGCTCAGGGCTCATGTAGAGGGGCGTCCCCATGCTCTCCCCGCTCTTCGTGAGCTGACGGGCCGCTCCCAATTCGTGCGCCAGGCCAAAGTCTGCGACGACGGCGTGGAAACGCTCGAAGAACCTGTTCCCGAGCTTGAGGCTGACGGGACCGACGTCGTTGGGCTTCGGCTTGCCGCCTCGGGCAATGAGGATGTTGGCGGGAAGGAAGGCGGCGAAATCGTCGCCCTGGGCCGGAGCAGGTCCCCCCGGTCTAGCCTTGGGCTCGGACAAGTCTCTGGCTTGAGAAGCGCTGAGTCCTTTGGTTTTCTTGATCTTTTCGGCAGCGAACTTGCGAAATTCCGTCGGGTGAGGCATTCGGGAAGGGTATCAAGCGGACAATGCCGTGTCAACGCCCTCAGGCGCAAGGCTAATGAGGCTCGAAGAAAGGGTGCCGCGACCTCCCCGCGGTTGTGATCCAACTCCTCTCGGGGCGAGCGGGGCCATGGCTTACAAGGGCTTGCCGAGTGCACGGAAGTGCGGAAGGCCGCGCATTCCTCTTGCTTCTTGCCACGTCGGGCGGCTACCCTGCCTCCCCTTTGCATCCGGGTACCCCCTTCCACAGGAGCCCCCTACGTGGGAATCCCCGTCACGCCTGAGGACTTCCGCCTCATCGGGCAGCGCTTCGCCAGCGAGGACATCGTCGCCGAGATCGACCGGCTCCTGCCGCTCGCGAAGAAGGACGCCGACGGCCTCGCCGGGCAGGAATACGATGCCGCCCAACTCCAGGAGCTCGAGGGGTACCGGACCCAGTTGACGGGCGAGAGCGGCGACCGGCGCCTCACGCGCGAGCAGAAGAAGGGCTCCCTCCGCACCGAGATCGACGCCATCCTCAAGGCGAAGCGCCTCCTGCGCTCCGCGACCGGCATCGCCGCGCGGGCGATGGCGCGCCGCAAGCCTCCCCAGGGCGAGTCCGCCGAGGATACCCGCCGGATCGCCGACAGCTTCGAGGCGCAGCTCGACGCGGCCGGGGGTCGCGTGGGATTGGACTCCGCCAGGATCCGCACGCGCCTGACGAGCGTCATCACCATCCTCGAGGCCCCGGAGCTCGCCCCCCTGCCGACCGCGGCCACCGCGCGGGCGGCGCTCGTCGCGTCCCTCAAGGCCGACCTTTCGTCGCTCCCCGCGCTCGCCGAACTGAAGAAGGGCCTGCAGGCCACGAGCCTCGCGGACACCGGCGCCCTGGACGAGATCGACGGGCGTGCGTACACGAACCTGAAGTCCCTCGCCTCCGCCGGGCGTTCGTTCCACATCCTGGGGGCCGACCCTTCGCGCGCGGGCCAGTACAACATCAACGGGCTGCATCGGGCCACCCGGAAGCGGGCGGCCAACCAGCAAGCTGGCCCTGCCAGGCCGACGCCTCCCGCAACACCTGATCCCGCAAAGGCTAGCGGAACGTAGAGACTGCCGCCCGGGATTCGTGGGCCTGAAGCCGGAACAGGGTAGATCCAAGCCGGAACATCCTGGGTCCCAGCCGGAACACGACAGGTCCAAGCCGGGATAGCGTGGGTCCCAGCCGGAACACGACAGGTCCAAGCCGGTATACCGTAGGTCCCAGCCGGAACACTTCAGCTCCAAGCCGGACTACGGTAGGCCCTGGCCGGAACATGCCGGGTCAAAGCCGGGATACGGTACGCCCCAGCCGGGACACGCCGGGTCCAAGCAGGAACCGGGGAGGTTCAAGCCGGGAGCGACGCCCCGCGCTGGAAGGAGCTCCTCGCCCTCGCCGAAGTTCGAGACGAAGAGCAGGTCGTCGGCCGCCCAGGCGGCGCGCTCGGCACTATTGGCCGAGGCGCGCTTCTTCAGCGCCACGCGGCTCAGGATGCGGCGCAGGGCCACGACCGGGAGGCGCTTGGGCTCGAACTTGACGAAGAAGATGCCCCAAGGCTGGCGCGGCGAAAGCGGGCGCAGCCGCTTGATCTCCTGGATCTTGGCGGCGCTCGCGGCGTCGATGCCGAGCTCCTCGGGCGTGTACTCGAACGTCAGCTCCTCGAAGTCACCGCCCTCGATCGGCCAGCCCATCTCGTCGCGCAGGTAGCGCACGAGGGAGGGAAACGAGCGGATGTCCTTCAGCACGGCCCGATGGTCGGTCATGTCTTCACGTTCCCTAAGACGGCGGTGCGAGCCGGCGGATTCCGGCGACGAGGTTCGCAAAACTCCGGGATCGGCTGTTTTCCGGATCGATGTGCGGTCCGATCGCTCGTGATCCGCCTACCTTCTGATAGGAGGGTGCGATTCTCTGGAGCGTGTGGCTCGGGTTCGGCTGCCCATCAGGCTTGGAGTACGGACGCTTCTTCTGCAGCTTCACGAGTCCGCGTACGCCCAGTCCGGCTTCGACGGCAGCGAGGTCGGCCAGATACCAACTCTCCAGCTCATGACAGGCGACTCGCACCAACGCCTCAGGGTGCCCGGCCTGGGCGCATTTCTTGACCAAGCCGGCCTTGATCGGCTTGCAATCGGCAGCGTCCTGATCGCGGAGAACCACGAATTTCACGTCCGGGACGCGATAGCCGCGCATCCGTTTGACGAGCTGCTTTTCGAGATCCTGCTTTCCTTCAAAGACGACAAAGCGCCGCCCCAGTTCGTCCGGCAGGATCTTGGGGAGGAACCCCTCGAGCATGGCCCTGGCCGAGCTCTCCTCCAGGGAAAAGACGATCTCGCTCACTTGGGATCGGCACCTCCGAAGGAGCCCTGCTTCCAGAGGTACCCCATCTGGTCCCCGTCGGCCATGTAGGCCTTGATCTGTTCGTCTTCGGAGGCCCGACGGATTGTGGTGTATCCGTTCTCCTTGGCCAGCCAGAAGACCTCTTCCAGTTGGGCGGCGTTCAGCAGATCCGGAGAGTGAGTGGAAATGAACACCTGTCCGCCACGGTTGGCGTAATCCCGGAATTCCTCGGCCAGTTCGCACAGCAGGCTGTGATAGATCTGGTTCTCGGGTTCCTCGACGCAGAGCAACGGATGCGGCTTGGGGTCGTGCAGCAGGACGAGGTAGGCGAACATCTTGATGGTCCCGTCGGACACATGCCGCGCCAGGAAAGGGTCCTCGAAGGCCCCGTCCTGGAAGCGAAGGAGGACCCGGCCCTCTTCGGTCGTCTTGGCCTCCACGTTGGTGATGCCGGGCACCCGCCTCTTCAGCTTCGCGATGATCCGATCGAATACGTCCCGGTGCCGCTTGTAGAGAAACTCGGTCACCAGTGAGAGATTGTCGCCCTCCCGGGAGAGATGCTCGGCGTATCCGGCCTCCTGCTCGGGGCGCGCCCGCTGGATGTGAAAGTCGGAGATGTGCCAGTTGGAGATGAGATCGCCGAGAGCCATCGCCGCGGGAAACTTCTTGAACTGCGCCAGCCCTTTCAAGGCAAGCGTATCGGGAGACTTCAGGGTCTGCTCCTCGTGCCGGAGCTCAGTCTCGTCTTGGACCTTGTCCGGCTCGTTGGTGACCGCCTCGCCGGTGCCCCTCGAAAACTCGAGGAACTTCCAGGGTGCGCCCTTGCTGCCGCGCCGGTATCGGAGGACTTCCCGTTCGACGAATGCCCCGCCATCATCTTCGTTGACGGCCAGCGAGTAGGTGACCAGGGGGGCGGATGGACCCTCCCTGAACTTGATCTCGATCTCGAGGGGGCCCTCGGTGTTCCGGCTGCGAACCTCCTGAAAGCCACGACTGCCGCCCAGTTTGGTCAGGGCGACGTTGACGTTTTCCGTGAGCGCGTCCTTCAAGAAGCCGAATACGCTGAAGAGCGTGGACTTTCCGCTGCCGTTCGCCCCGACAAGGACGGACATCCCCGGTACGCTTCGCATTTCCGCGTCCTTGAACGCCCGGAATCTCCCGAGTCTGATTGCCTCGATTCTCATGATCCACTCCGGGACGTACGCGCTTCCCCATCTCTAGGGTGAGCCATTGTGAGGAGTCCGACGCGAGCATTCAAGACTTCATCCGTTCAGTTCCAGCCTTTCGCGGCGAGCGCCTGCGACGACATGCCGTTGTAGTAGGGCGAGAACCGCTGGATCACATCGGCCCGGTTGTCCTTGGTGGCGCTGTCGACCTGCGCGACGCCCTCGAGGCCCGCCTTGTCGAGTTGGGGCTTCAGGTAGCGGGCCGTGTCGGCGAATTCGGTGAAGATGAGGACCTTCTGGCCGGCCAGTTCCTTGGTCTTGAGCAAGCGGACGAGCTTCTGCAGCTTGTCGTCGTGCTTCGGCTCGAACTTCCGGGCCTCGTCGAGGAACTGCACGATCTGGTCGAGGTCGTCGAAGGTCTCCTGGATCATCTCGGTGACGTCGTAGTCCTTGCGATCGAGGACCTCGACGGCGTCCAGAAGCTCCTGCGGCACGACATCATCGTCGCCGTCTTCCTCAGACCGGTCTCCCCAAAACTGAAGCTCTTGCTGCACAGCGTAGTCCAGCGCCTCGGCATTCCGCAGCTTCCACCGCTCGACGCGGTTCTTCTCGGGGTCAGTTTCGCTGTGCGCTTGCACGAACGCGAGTAGCTTCTTCAGCAGGCGATCGCAGGAGAGCTCGAAGGCGACGACGGAGCTTTCAAAACGCTTGAGGAAGTTGGTGCGAATGAGGCCGACGACCTGCTCCCGTCGAGCATCTCCACAGCGCGCGAGCGCACGGCCTCGAGCAGAGCCTTGCGCGTGCGAAGGGTTGTCTCGGCGCCCATCAGAATGCGGATGTTTTTCAGCGGCTGCCACTTCCCGTCGAGGGCGAGCAGCGCGCCGATTTCGAAGTAGCCGGTGGCGATATCGAACGCCTTGGCGATGCCGGACCACTCTTCGAGGTATCGAAGCCCCGTCCAGCCGGAGACGCTGTTGTCGACGATGAAGAGGTCACGGCCTTTGGATTCAGTGACCATTGATGCCGTCGACAGAGGGGTAGCGGTTCCCGCCGGACATGCCGTCTTCGCGCGGGTCCACCAGGAGTAGCTCAGGCGCGGGTAGAGCGGAGGGCGAGCGGGATCCTACGAGGGAGCCGATCCGCGGTCAAGAATCCGCTGGCCGGGGTCTACGGCGCTGATCGAGTGGCGACGTTGGCGAATACGCGAGGGGCGGGCCCGCCCGAATTCGCCGCAGCCCATGCGGGGCGCGTCATGGGGCCCACCGAGATCGGCGGGCGAACCCAGCGGGGGCAGAGACGCGCTGTCCTGGATCTTGGCCTCCAAAGGTGAGTCTCCCGGAAAAAGCCGCGGGCTCGTCGTAACCCGGGGGCGGGACAGCTTGGGGACGGTGTCAGGAGGCCAGGTCATGAGCCCCACAACACTTGTCGGCCTGACAGGGGTTCGGCCGTGTTCGGCCAAGAGTTCCAGCGTGGTCTCGGGCTTCATGGCACGGTCCATCGTCACGCCTTCTTCGCCTCCCGCCTGGCGGACTCGACGACCCACATGCGGATGAGCGAGGAGTACGCGACGCCCTTCCGGAGCGCGATCGCCTTCACGCGGCGCAGCGTAGGCGGGTCGAGGTGGTTCGAAGTCCCTTGAGGTCGACTCGCCGTCGCGGAGCATCCGGACAGGATGATCCGCACAGGATGTTGGCGTGTCGCGCCCGCAGCACCGGGCGACATCATCGGCGAATCAGCCCCACGATCGCTTCCACTACCTCGGAGAGCTTCGTCGCGGAGAGCCGTCCAATCCCGTAGAGGATCAGCCGTTGATCGGCGGTGAACAATCGGTTCGGACGAATCCGGCTGTCCACCCTGAGCGCACCCCCTTCGATGTCGGCGTCCGCGAGGGGAATCGCCAAGGGATCCGAATGCACCCGGCTCGTGATCTGGCACAGAATGACGTCGTCCCCCGGCAGGGTGCATACAACGAGGGCCGGTCGACGCTTCGCCTGGGTGAGGTCCGAGAAGGGAAAGGGCACGACGACGATGTCGCCCTTCACAGCCCTTGCCAAGCGGCGTCCTCCTCAGGTTGGAGCCAGTCCTTGGCCAAGGCGGACTCGCTGAGGATGGCCGTCGCCGCCCTTTCATGGGCGGCCTTGGAGTTGAGGAACCTGGCGAAATCGAGCAGCTCGTCAAGGAGCGGCTCGGGGCTCTGCTCGATTTCCAGCTTCAACTGCTCGATCTTGCTCATGGTGTCCGCCTCCTCAAGGGATGGACCCGCCGCCGCTGCGCGAGGCGGCGCGGACGCGATTCTACCGCCGACCGGGGGCCGACCGCAACCGCCTGCGGGATCTGCGCCGGGATTCGCTCCAGCAGGTCGGTCCCCCGCCCTACGTCGTCTCCTCCGCGGCGCGAGTCTCGAAGCGCGCGAAACGGAGCGCGAGCGTCGGGAGGACGAGCAGGTTCAGCGCGGTCGAGGTGACCAGGCCGCCGAGGATGACCAGCGCCATCGGCCCCTCGATCTCCCGCCCAGGGTCGCCCGTCCCGATCGCGATCGGCAGCAGCCCGAGCCCCGTCACCATCGCCGTCATCAGGATCGGAGAGAGCCGCTCCAGCGCGCCCCGTACCGCGCACTCGAGGCCCCACGCCATCCCCTCCTCCCGCACGAGGTGCTCGTAGTGCGAGATGAGCATGATCGAGTTCCGCGTCGTGATCCCGAAGAGCGTCACGAACCCCACGAGCGATCCCACCGACAGCCATCCGCCCGTCAGGAATACCGCCATCACCCCCCCGACCAGCGCGAACGGCACGTTCGCCAGCACGAGCAGCAGGTTCCGCCCGCTGCGGTAGACGATCGACAGCAGCAGCACGATCCCGACCGCGGATACGATCGAGTAGAGCAGGATCTCCCGCCTCGCCGCCGACTCCGCCTCCTCCGCCCCGCTGAAGACCGGCGCCTGCACGCCCGCGGGGACCTCCACCTCGCGCGCGACCCGCGACCGCGCCTCCGCGACGAACGACGCCAGGTCCCTGCCTCGCACGTTGCACGTCACCGTCACCTTCCGCCGCGCCGCCTCGTGCGCGACCGAGTAGCGACCCGTCGAGGGGAACACGTCCGCGACCTCGCCGAGCCGCAGGAGCCCGCCGCGCGCGTCCCGCAGCAGCAGCCGCGAGATCCCCTCGGGGTCGCGCTGGCAAGGCCAGCTTGCCGGCCGGTCCGCATCGCGCAGCACCACCGTCACGTCGGTGACCCGGTTCCCCTCGTAGGTCCGCCCGACCTCCGTCCCCTGGTACGCCGTCTGCACCGCGTCGAGCACGTCCAGGCCCGCGAGTCCGAAGAGCTTCAGCCGATCGGGCCGCAGCCTCACCACCATCAGCGGGAGCTGCGCGGGCGGCGGGTCGGCCTTCACGTCCGCGTGGCCGGCGACCGACGAGAGCACCTCCGCGACCCGCGCCGCCGTCCGGTCCATCGCGTCGAGGTCGTCGCCGAAGACCTTGACCGCGACCGCCGCCATCTCCCCCGAGACCGTCTCCTCGATCCGCTCCGTCAGGAACGGCTTGATCGCGAAGTAGAGCCCCGGAAACCTCGCGACCGAGTCCCGGATCTCCGACTGCACGAGCTCCCCCTCCTCCCCCTTGAGCGGAACGAGGTCGACCTGGAACTCGCTGTAGTGCGGGCCGAAGACGTCGTCGCCCAGCTCCGCACGCCCCGCCTGCTGGGCGACCGAGCGGATGTGCGGGTTCCGCAGCAGCTCCTCCGTCACCTTGCCGCCGATGCGGAGCGACTCGTCGAGCGACGTCCCGGCCACCGCCGACATGTGCAGGATGAAGTGCCCCTCGCGCAGCTCCGGCAGAAACGCGCCACCGAAGAACGGGATCGCCGCCGCCGCCGCGACGCACAGCCCCAGGGCGCTTCCCACGAGCAGCCGCGGCCTCCGCATCGCGCCGGCGAGCATCGCTCCGTAGCGCGACTTCATCCAGCGCGAGAAGGGGGGCTCGCCGGCGCCGTGCGCCCCAGCAACTGGCAAGGCCAGCCCAGCAAGCTGGCCTTGCCAGTTGCTGGGCTGGCCCTGCCAGGCGCCCGGCTGGCAAGCCCGGCTTGCTGGGAGGAGCACGAGCGCCAGGGCGGGCGTGAGCGTCAGTGCGACGACGAGCGAGGCGAGGGGCGCGGGGACATAGGCGAGCCCGGGGGGAGC
>ORJL010748078.1_pt1 | contig 21112 bp, 14 predicted proteins | sample 1779941 | NCBI WGS metagenome assembly ORJL01 (sample SAMEA104232317, study PRJEB22302) | groundwater metagenome | biome: forest; feature: aquifer; material: groundwater | place: USA | collected 2011-08-07 | depth 5.8 m
GGGTGGGGAAAACAAGCTTTCTTTTTCCCGGCGTGTTTTTAGCGGGGGGTCATCTTTTGTAAGCCGTATCCTAATGGGGCCTTTTAAAATTAAAGAGTTTACTAACTCAGCCCGGGCATTTACCCCGGCCCTTTTTAAAAAGATAAATTTAGAAAGATTACCCTGGAGAGAGAAGACATTTATTATCCAGCCGGCTTTTTTAAATGAGGCAATTTTAGCCGGTGCAAAATATAAAGAGGTTCCCTTGGTTTTCCTTAACCGGGCGGAAGGTTATTCAAAGAATAAAATTGTCAACTATACCTATGATGTAATTACATATGCAATTGATGCGAGATTACATAAATGGGGGATTAATTTCCCGCTGTTTTATGCTACCAGAAGGGCTAAGACTTTAATTAAGTTTGGGGTAGTTGGTTTTACCGGGACTATTGTAGATTTTTTCTTTTACAAATTTTTTATCAACTCGTTAGGGATGTTACCTGCTACCTCCAAAGGCTTTTCGGCAGAGATTGCCATTTTAAATAATTTCGCCTGGAACCACTTCTGGACTTTCCGTTACCGGAAAAATAAGACCAACGTTTGGCAAAAATTAGGAATTTTTAACTTTGTAAGTTTAGGGGGGTTGGTGATTGGGGTGTTGGTCGTAAAACTTCTTTACACATTTTTTGGAGATGGGTTTGTTCAGATTGGCGGCTTTAGGGCTGCCTATAATAACTTTTATTTCTTTGCCACAATCCCTCCGGTTTTAATCTGGAATTTTGTAATTAATAACCTGGTTACCTGGAAAAACGAAGAGAACTAATCAAACAGCTGTGTGTTCGGATACGGAGCGGTGTTCAAAAGTATAAAATTTTGGGCATAGAGATAAATCGCCAGGGCCACTATTATAAGTACGATCCTAAACTCTTTAGAAACCAATACTTTTTCAAAAGCTATTAAGACAAACGGAAATATCGGGAGGATGTACCGGCTGACATCCCGATGGGCAACTAAGGTGGATGCCCCAAGATAAGTCAGAACAAAAAAGGCTAAAGGGTGGAGCTTTTGTTTTATTAACATCAAGCCTCCTAGAAATCCCAGTATCAGGATATAGATGATATCTTCAAGCCAGATATCGCCTACCCAGGCTTGTCCCTTATTAAAGACCTGAAAAGGCGGGAAGCTAAGATGGATATTGTCTCCGCTGTGGAAATAGGCAAAAAAATCACCATAAGAGATAGAGTACCAATAGAAGATAGTAAGTAAAGAACCAGGTATCAGTAATAATGGCCAATACGAGGCAATATTTTTACCTATTTGGTTAACAATATTTGAACCTTTTTCTCTTATGATTTTCCAAAGGATATAAGCTGACAATGCAAAAAACAACAGTATCCCGGGCGGCCTGGTAAACTGTGCCAAAATACCAAAGGCGGCTGCGGCATAAATATAGGAAGGCTTCATTACCTGCTCGTATTTCATGAAGAAATACAGGGCCGATATGGTAAAGAAGATAAAGATGGGTTCAGCCGAGCCGACTGAATGGACAATAAGCCATCTGGCAGGAAGAATCAAAAAAATTATTGAAAGCAGTAAAGGGTGGTTAGTCAGTTTGAAATCCCTGATCAAAAAGTAAAAAGCAAAGGCGGAAAGAGTTGTAAAAAGCAATGGGACAAGGATCATTGATTTTAAATACCCAAAAATAGGGGCGACGGCTAACATTAAGAGGGAATACCCTGGAAAATGTGCAGCAAAATACTCAGCCGGCATGGATTGGGGCAGAGCTGCAAAAGCATTGGGAAAGTAAAGGGTTTTTGCTATAAATACATATTCCAAGCCGTCAAAATTCCTATAAATTGTTTGAAATCCCTGGCTAAAATCAAGCCCTAAAAAATTAGGGAGTTTCAGTATATGGGGTATCCAGATTAAGAAAACCGAGATTAAGGTGGCGGCAGTAATGATTAACAGATCCCTATACGTCTTCCTTGTGAGCATGCTTTGCATATCGGCAATTTGATGTTAGCATATTAGGCAGTATGGTTAAAGGCACAGGCAACCTTGAGTTATCAGTATTCTTTCCTGCATACAACGAGGAAGAGAATATTAAAAGCACGGTAGAAAAAGCTATTTCGGTTTTAGAAACCCTTAATTTAAAAAGTTATGAGGTGATGGTGGTAAATGACGGATCAACCGACGGTACTGCCAGGGAAGTGGAAAGTTTGGAAAAAAAGGATAAGCATGTAAGGTTAATCAACCGGGCTCAAAACGGTGGTTACGGGGAGGCATTAAAGGACGGATTGTATAACGCGAAATACGATTATATTGTTTTTACCGATTCTGATGGGCAGTTTGATTTTTCGGAAGTAAAAAAATTTATTGATAAAGCCGATAAAGCAGATATTGTAGCGGGATACAGGATAAATCGCAGTGATCCTCCGATCAGGGTTTTAATGGGATGGGTGTGGACTATGTTAGGGAACTTGCTTTTGGGAATAGGAGTTCGTGATGTGGATTGTGCGTTTAAGCTGGTTAAAAGACAAGTTTTAGATCAAATTCCCCGTCTTGAGTCGGGAAGAGGGGGTATGATTTCTCCTGAGCTTTTAGCAAAGGCAAAAATGCGGGGTTTTACAATTACCGAGGTTGGAGTAAATCATTTCCCCCGTCAGGCAGGACGCCAAACGGGGGCGGATATTAAGGTTATGGTCCGTTCGTTTGTCGACCTTTTCCGTCTTTGGCGAAATATCAAATGATGACCTGGCTTAGAAATCACAGAACTGAAGTACTGATCGTATTTGGGATACTCCTTATAGCAGCCTTTCTGCGGTTTTATAGGTTGCCGGAATATATGACATTTTTAGGGGACGAGGGGAGGGACGCTTTGGTTATCAAAAAGATGTTGGTGGAACATGACCTGCCTTTTATCGGCCCACCTGCTTCGGTAGGTAACATCTATTTAGGCCCGCTTTATTACTACATGATGGCAGTTCCGATGGCGATCTTTTGGCTTAACCCCGTGGCGGCTGCCGGTATGGTTGCGTTTGTCGGTGTTGCAACTGTTTTTTTGACCTACTATTTGGCAAGGCAGTGGTTTGGTTTTATTCCGGCTGTATTTTCCGCATCGCTTTATGCAGTCTCCTGGGTGGCTATTATTTATTCACGTTCATCATGGAATCCAAACCCCGTACCATTTTTTGCCCTGCTTATGGTTTTGGGTTTTTACAAGTCACGCCAAAAAAGAGATTACAGATGGCTGGTCCTAAGCGGCGGAGCTCTTGCGGCAGCGATACAAATGCACTATCTCTCGTTAATATTAGTACCTGTTTTCGCTGCCTTTTGGCTGTTTGAACTAAAGAAAAAGGAAGGGAAGAACTTTTTGAAAGGCACTATTATGGCAAAGATTGCATTCCTTTTGCTGATGCTGCCGCTTGTCCTGTTTGATTTAAAACATGACTTTTTAAACTTAAATGCTTTCATCTCTCTTTTTAATTCGGGCGGGGGTTCTATAAGCTTTAATCCTCTGACCGGATTAACAAGGATTTTGCCGGTCTATATTGAAAATCTCACCGGCCGCTATCTGGCAGGAGGAGTAGGTCTGCTTGCATGCATTACGGCAGCCGTCATATTGATTCCTTCTATTTTAGGATTTTACAGGGCAAGATCAGGTAAAGAGATCAGCTGGCCGTATTTTGCTTTAGGCAGCTGGTTAGGGATAGGGCTTCTGGGAATTTCTTTTTATCGGGGGGAAGTATATGATCATTATCTGGGGTTTTTAAGCCCTTTGCCTTTTTTGCTTTTTGGGTCTTTGGCAGCAATTGCAAAAACAAAGTACCAAAAAGCAGGTGTAGGGCTTTTAGCCGGAATACTGCTGGTCGCCAATTTTCTGCAGAGTCCCCTACTTACCCCTCCGGCCAACCAACTGGGTAGAACCCAGGAAATTGCCAGGTCTGTAATTAGGCAATCAGACAGTAAGCCATTTAACTTTGCGCTTATATCAAAGAGTAATTATGATTCGGCTTACCAGTTTTACCTCGAACAATACGGCGCTAAACCGGAGGTGCTGCCGTTTGTAACTACAAAGCAGCTTTTTGTGGTTTGCGAAGATTCAGTCTGTAAACCAATCGGACACCCAAAACATGAAATTGCCGCTTTCGGTTGGGCAAAGATTGAACATGAATCCGAAGTTTTAGGAGTTAAGGTTTATAAACTTGTCTCTAACCCTTCCGGAAAACCTTTATAATAGTATAATGGATATTGTGAAACTTTCTGTTGTGATTCCCGCTTATAACGAGGCAAAAAACTTAAAAAACGGAGTTTTAAAAGAGGTAGATGAATACCTTACTAAACAAGATTATCCGTATGAAGTTCTAATAGTGGACGACGGTTCCAGTGATGATACGGTCAGCATTGTCCGTGAACAAATAAAGAATATGAGAGGTTTTAGGGTTTTGGAAAATCCTCATGGAGGTAAAGCTATTACCGTTATGACGGGTATGCTGGAAGCTAAAGGAGAGGCAGTTGTTTTTACTGACATGGACCAGGCTACCCCCATAAAGGAGATAGAAAAAATATTTGATAAATTTAATGAGGGCTATGACATTGTCATAGGCGCAAGACACGGCCGTAAGGGAGCTCCCTTAATCAGAAAGCTGATGGGTTGGGGCTTTTCCATGTTAAGAGGGCTTATTTTAGGGCTTCCTTTTACCGATACCCAATGCGGGTTTAAAGCTTTCAACCAGGAAGCAATTAAGGCTGTCTTCCCCCCGCTTCTGGGCAATTGGAGAAGAATGAAAGCCAGCGGCGCAGCTGTTAATGCCGGTTTTGATGTTGAAACACTTTACCTTGCCAGGAAAAAAGGCTTTAAGATTTCGGAAGTACTGGTAAATTGGCGGCATGTCGGTTCGGAAAGAGTGCAGGCGATCAGTGATTCTCTGGAAGCGTTGAAAGACATGATGAGGATAAAATTCAGTGATTTAAAGGGTGAATATGCTTAAAATTTTAAAACTTAATAAAACAGAAATCCTTATTCTGCTGGGGCTTATATTACTATTTTTTGTTTTACGCCTTCCTAACCTGACTTTGCAGCCTATTTTCGCAGATGAGGCGATTTATATTCGTTGGGCCCAGGTTATGAAGGCTGAGCCAACTCTTCGTTTTTTACCCTTATCTGACGGGAAAACCCCTCTTTTTATGTGGGCCTTGATGCCTGTTTTTAAGGTATTTGCAGATCCTCTGTTTGCCGGGAGGTTTCTATCTGTAATATCGGGCTTTGGAACCCTTTTAGGGGTTTTTCTTTTAGGAAGAACTTTTCTTGGTAAACCGGCTGGTTTTTGGGGAGCCTTCCTTATAGTGGTTACTCCTTTCATGGTTTTTTTTGACAGGATGGCTTTAGTTGATTCCATGCTGGCTGCTTTTTCTATCTGGGCGCTTTTTCTGTCACTTCTGCTGGTAAAATTTCCCCGTTTGGATTTGGCAATGATTTTGGGTTATTTTTTAGGCGGGGGACTTTTAACTAAAACTCCGGGATTTTTTAACGTCTTTGTATTGCCAGTTAGTCTGGCAATTTTCAACTGGAAAAGTGAAGGTAGGCAGAACCGGTTGCTTAAAATATTAGGTTTTTGGATTGTGGCAATAGGCATTACTTTTGTGATGTATAACCTTCTTCGTCTCGGTCCGGGGTTTGTAAGTCTAAGCGGCAGGAACCAGGATTATATCTTTTCGCCGGTTGATTTAATCGGGCGTCCCCTGGATCCTTTTATACCGCATCTTAATGACTTGAGGGAATGGTTCCCGAAACTTTTAACATTCCCGATTATGGCGGCTGTTTTTATGGGGGTAGTTTTGACAATCCTTCAAAAAAATAGGTTTGTCTTAGCTATTTTATTTTGGGGGCTTTTACCCCTTTTGGTGGAACTTGCGCTGCTTCGCACCTTTACCGCCCGCTATATTCTTTTTTCTATCCCTCCTTTTCTATGTCTGGCCGGTTGGGCAGTTGCAGTTTCTGTAGAAAAAATAAAGATGAAAAAATTATTAATGTTACCCCTTGTCGTAGCAACCTTATCAGTATTTGCCCTGTATTATAACTTTCTTATTCTGACAGATCCTCCCCGGGCGAACCTGCCGGTTGGTGAAAGAAAAGGCTATCTTGAGGCCTGGACGGCCGGCTACGGTTTTCCGGAAATCGCCGAATATTTAATAAAAGAGTCCCAAAAAGGAATGGTTGTTGTAGGGACAGAAGGTTCGTTTGGAACTTTACCCGACGGGTTGCAGATTTATCTTGATAAGCACACACATACAGCATCTCCCCAAAATCAGGTTATCGTCATCGGCGGGACAGCAACGGTCTCCGCCCAAATATGGGAATCGGCTGAAAAGCACCCGACATTTTATGTTGCCAATGAATCCCGTTTCCCAAAGATTTCCCCGGGACTGGAGTTGATTAAAGAATATCCAAAAGCTGAAAGTGATAAGCTTACACATGACTCTATCCTTTTCTTCCGGGTTAAGCCGCAGGGAGGTCAGAATTAATATGTTTAAAATAGAAAATTTAAAAAAGTTCTTTGCCGGCAAAGCAGCAGCCGTTTGTATACTTATAGCCCTGACTGTACCCGCACTAATACCGCTTACAAAGCCCGGATTTTTTCCAACACAGGATTTTATCCATGTAGCCAGACTGTATGAAATGGACAGATCCTTAAAAGATGGCCAGTTTCCGGTACGCTGGGTACCTGATTTTCGGTACGGTGAGCCTTTATTTAATTTTTATGCGCCGCTGCCCTACTATGTGGGGACGTTAATCCACAGCTTTGGGTTTGGATTTTTAGACACAACAAAGATCCTTTTTGGGTTAGGGTTTGTTCTCTCGGGTATTGCTATGTTCTACTTTGCCCGGGAACTTTTTGGAAAATTAGGAGGATTTATAGCTGCGGCTTTATATGTTTATGCCCCTTACCATTCGGTGGATGTTTATGTTAGGGGAGCCCTTTCAGAGTCTTTGGCGCTTATCTTCTTTCCGCTGATTTTTCTGGCCTCTTTAAAACTTAGCAAAGATAGTTCGGCAAAAAATCTGGTATTTTTATCTCTTACTTTGGCGGGTTTGTTTTATACCCACAATATAATGACAGTTTTATTTTTCCCTTTCTATATAGGTTGGGTAGCCTATTTAATATGGAACAGTAAAAGTTTTAAGTTAGTAAAAAGATTTGCTGTAGCTACTGCATTAGGTTTGGGGCTTGCGGCCAGCTTTTTGTTGCCGGCTTTTTCTGAAAAAGACTTTGTTCGTTCAACGGAACTTATCTCTGGGTACTTTGATTATCGCGGGCATTTTGTGGAAGTCAGGCAATTTTTTACGCCTTCATGGGGTTATGGTGCTTCCCTCTGGGGAGCCAAAGATGACGGTATGTCTTTTCAGGTAGGGTTGGCCCATTGGTTAGTCCTTATTTTAAGCGTGTTGATTACGGTAGTTGTTAGGAAAAGTCGGACATTGGTTATTTTAATGCTGTTTTTAGTCGCCGAGTTACTGTTTTCCTTATTTATGCAGCACAATAAGTCAACACCGATATGGTTAACCTTTCCAACACTAGCCTTTACCCAATTCCCCTGGAGATTTTTAGGTATTTCGATTTTTCTAATCTCGGTTGCCGGCGGCGCTTTGGGGATGTATTTAAAAAAACGGCTTGTTATTTTTGGCGTCTTACTGGCTTTAGGTGTTGCGGTGTTTAATATTGAGTATTTCCATCCGGAATCATATTACCTGGATTCTACCGATGACCATTATGCATCAGCTAAGGTTTTTGCAGTTGATGATAAATTACCTAAAGACTACTTGCCGATTTGGGCACAACCGATAAAAGATGAGAAATTATCTCAGCCGCACGCACTGGATGGGGAAGCAGAGGTTACCGGTTATAAAAGCAGGTCTACTGAGGCTAATTTTAATATTAAGGTCTTAAAAGAAGCAGATGTAGAGGTTCCTATAACATATTTCCCCGGCTGGGAGGTTTGGGTAAATGATAAAAAGATTACCCAGGGGGATCCGTCTAAACGGGGTCTTGTCAGGGTAAGGCTGCCGGAAGGTGATCATCAGGTCAAGTTAAATTTTACCAATACTCCTGTAAGATCGGCGGGCAATATAATCACACTACTTTCCGCTTTGGTTGTTGCAGCTTTTGCTGCAGGGAAACTTCGTTTTAAAAATGGATAGTTTAAAAATCTTCTTTGGGAAAAATATAAGTTTCTGGATTGGGTTGCTGCTTACTCTTAGTTTACTCTGGCCGCTTTTGGGCCCTTCGTATTTTACCCACCATGATGATGTGCAGATGATCCGTCTTTTTGAGATGGATAAATGTGTCCGTGACGGACAGATTCCCTGCCGGTGGGTTCCTGATTTAGGCGGGGTTTACGGCTACCCCCTTTTTAACTATTATGCCCCCCTTTCATATTACATCGGGGAAATCTTTTATCTTTTAAGCGGAAGTCTTTTATTTTCTGCCAAGATGATGTTTGCAGTTTCTTTTGTCGGAGCATATATTTTTATGTTTTTATTAGGACGGAAGTTATGGGGAAATTTAGGGGGGCTTGTATCAGGATTGTTTTACAGCTTTGCTCCGTACCACGCGGTTGTTTTTTATGTAAGGGGGGCGATGGGGGAGATGTGGGCACTTATGTTTTTCCCGGCGATTTTTTGGGCAATACTGCGGCTTAAAGAGTCGGTAACTTTAGCTAACTTTCTTCTGCTGTCTGTGTTTGTAGCCCTTTTGGCTCTTTCCCATAATTTGTCTACAATGATCTTTTTACCGGTCACCTTAATCTTTACAATGATTCTGTTCTTTCAAAAAAAGGATTTTAAATTTATTAAAGTCTTTTTTCTTTCCCTTACTTTGGGCCTTGTTTTATCGGCATTTTACTGGCTCCCCGCAATAGCTGAAAAAGGTTTAGTCCATGTTGAAACTACAACTTTTGGCTACTTCTCTTATACGGAGCATTTTAAAGGACTTCGCAAAGTGATTTTTGATAATTCCTGGGGGTGGGGGGCATCGGTCAGGGAAGTTCCCGGTGGGGAAAAAGACGGGATGTCGTTTCAGATAGGTTGGGTGCTTCTTTTAGGATGGGTTACTTCTCTCGTATCAGCTTTTTATCTTTGGCGAAGAAATAAACAAGCGGGGATTATGGTTGGGTTTTTATCAGTTATAGCCGTGGGTAGTATTTTTATGATTAACCCAAAATCGGAATTAATATGGAAAACTTTTGAGCCGTTAAAATTTATTCAGTTTCCCTGGAGATTTTTAATGCTGGTAATTTTTTCCATCTCGCTTATGGTGGGAAGTGTCTTTCAAGGCTTGAAAGAAAAAAAGAGAATTTTTGGTGTGATTTTCATAATAACTCTGGTTATTTTTAACTTTTCATTTTTTAGGCCGGAGAAATTTTTCCCATTAACGGATAGTGAACTTTTAAGGGGTGAAAAGTTCGACAGTCAGATAAAGAGGTCAATCTTTGATTTTTTACCCAAATCGGCTAAAGCCCCTCCTGCTGAGCTGGCGACTTATAGGTATGAGGTATTACTTGGAAAAGCAGAGGTTTCCGGTTGGCGTGAGGGAAGCAATTGGATCTACTTTAAAGCAGATATAAAAGAGGATGCAAAAGTCCGGCTCTCGCAGTATTATTTTCCAAATTGGCAAATAAAAGTTAATGGGCAGCCGGCCGAAATTGATTATAAAAATGATCTTGGGTTGATGACAATCTCACTTGGGAAGGGTTTTCATACTGTGGAAGCAAAGCTTTTGGATACACCGGTGAGATCGACGGGGAATATGATGACTATAGCAGGCCTTTTGACACTATTTTTACTTGGGCTATATCAGGTCAAAGTTAGGAAAAATAAGTAATGAATGGTGAAGAGGCGATGCCACTTAATGAGATCAAACGACGCGTCATTACATCCTTTATGAGTTTAACCGCTCGCCAGATAGCTTTGCGGGCAATAAGCTTTATATCCTTAAACATTATTTTAGCCAAAGTTCTGCCTGTTGAGACTTTGGGAATTTTCAACATTGCAACGGCGGTTGTCACATTTTTTGCCTTTTTTTCAGATATAGGGCTGGCTGCATCTTTGATACAAAAAAAAGAGGCGGTGACTGATGCAGATATAAAAACGGTTTTCACTATCCAGCAGCTGATTATTACGACGTTAAGTCTGATTATTATTATCGGTGCCCCTTTTGCCGGAAGCTTCTACGGATTAAATGCAGACGGTATTTGGCTGGTTAGAGTTTTGGGTGTAGCCTTCTTTCTATCCTCCTTAAAGGTTGTACCGGCTGTACTTTTAGAAAGGGAACTAAGGTTCCAGCCATTGGTGGTTGTGGAGATTGCTGAGACATTAGTCTTTAATATTTTATTGATTCTCTCTGTTTTTCAAGGTTTAGGATTGTGGAGTTTTTCAATTGCAGCTTTGTCTCGGGGTGTCATAGGTACAATACTGATTTACGTCCTTGCGCCTGTTAAGGTCGGGTTTAAGGTTGAAAAGGCTGCTGCTAAACAACTTTTATCTTTTGGCATCCCTTTTCAGTTAAACAGTATGCTAGCTTTGTTAAAAGACCGTTTAGTCCCCTTAGTGATTGCCAGGATGGTAGGGCCTGTCGGTATAGGTTATATAACCTGGTCTCAGGCACTGGCATTTTTACCTCTTGAAGTAATGAATATTATTATCAGGATTACCTTCCCCGCCTTTTCCAGACTGCAGGACGACAAGCCGTCGTTAAGTAAAGCAATCGGAAAATCACTTTTTGCCACATCACTTTTTGTTTATCCGGTGCTTTTTGGATTGGGGGCAATTTTGCCTGCATTTGTGTCATACGTCGTTTCCCCTAAGTGGCAGCCTGCTGTAAGCAGTTTTTACCTGTTTGCGTTTTCAACGTTTTGGGCAGTTATTTCTACAACACTCACTAATGTCTTAAACGCTGTCGGGAAAATTAAATTAACTTTAAAGCTAATGATTTTCTGGACCGTTTTAACCTGGGTGTTAACCCCTGTACTGGTAAGTGTTTATGGCTTTACCGGGGTAGCGCTTGCATCATTTATTATTTCTTTTACGTCGGTTATAACTGTTGTTTTAATAAAACGCTTTATTGAAATCAGGGTTTTAGACGCCGTATATTTACCCACCCTTGCTTCTATTATTATGGGAATAAGCGTTTATGTGTTTGCAGACAATTTTGTCAGGGGCTGGGAAACTCTTATTCCAGCCGTTGTGCTGGGGATAATTATATATTCAGCCTTCATTTTATTGTTAGGTAAAAATAGGGTTTATACAGAATTAAAAAGTTTAAAAAATGCGTAGGCTGTTTTTTGTTATTGCTTTCTTCGTCTTTTTCTTGCCTGCACAGGTTTTTGCAGGCGGCCCCGGTTTTGTGACGGTTGTAAACCCTATAAGGGGGGAGGAATTTTGGGATTTAAAAGACGAAAGGCCAAAGGATGCAGTTTTAGGCCAATCAAAGATTTTGCAGGAGCTAAAAATTCCGGCTACATGGCTGATTCGCTTCGATGCTTTAGCGGATCGGGAAGTTGTATCTGCGGTGCCTGCTTTAGATGAGAAGGGGGTTCTTTTGGAAATTACTCCCCGGTTGGCTGAAGCGGCAAAGGTTAGTTACCGGAAATCCGAGGCTTGGCATTTACCCGGAAGTGTTTTTTTAACAGGTTACGAGGTAGGGGATAGGGAGAAGCTTATCGATACTGCATTTGATCGCTTTAAGGGTGTTTACGGGTCTTATCCTAAATCTGTAGGCGGGTGGTGGATAGACAGCTACTCCTTAGGGTATATGCAGAAAAAATATGGAATTATATCTTCCCTTATTGTTGCCGACCAATATAATACTGACAATTACCAAATTTGGGGGCAGTATTGGGGGACTCCTTACTACCCTTCAAAGGTAAGTACCCTCCGCCCGGCGCAAACTTTAGATGAAAAACTTCCTGTTGTTGTGACGCAGTGGGCAGCACGTGACCCGGTAAACGGTTACGGGAAATATATTGAAAACAGTACTTACAGCGTTCAAGTCAATGATTACGCCGACTATCACCTTTTAACTGAACATTATTTTGCCCGCTTAATTGATACCTATACGAGGCAGGATTTAAACCAGTTTGGGCAAGTGGTTGTTGGTTTAGAAAATTCTTACTCCTTTGGGAAATATAAAGACGGTTACGAAAAACAAATGAAAGTGCTGGTTGGTAAAAGGGCCTCCGGACAGTTGTCTTTAGTGACAATGGAGAAGTTTGCCCGTTGGTACGCCGATAAGTTTACAGGGGTTTCTCCGGAGCATTTGATAGTGGCTAATGATCCTTTGGGTGGGGGTGGGATGTCGGTTTGGTTTATGAATCCGTATTACCGTCTGGGATGGTTTTATAACGAGGGCGGAAGCGCTATTCGTGACGTGAGGCAGTTTGTGGAAGGAGATAGCGAGCCGTGTTTTAAGGTTGCCTGTGACAAGCTGCAATTTGCAACCTTTTCTACCAGAGTATTGGATGAGGTCACTTACGGCAAAAGCATTCTTTTGGATGAAGGAAAGATAGAAGATTTTAAAGTAGCGCGAGAAGGAGAAAAGTATGTTTTGGGTTACAGCAATAATGCAGGTCAGAAAAAGAGGATAGAGTTTTTACCGAGGGATATTTCAGTTGACGGAAAAGTAAGCTCTATTGATACTTTTATCCTCCAGGCGATAAATTCACCGGATAATTCAAGGGAGGCAAGTGGCAAAGGGGTGAACGGAAGTTTGCAGGAAAGGCAGTTTACTGACCTGTTTTTGCAGCTTGTTAAGTTTATATTTTTTATTACTGTGGTACTTTTTATCCCCGGGTTTATTTTAGTCAGGTCTTTAAGTAGGCAATCGTTGCCGCTTAATTTTTTCCTTTCTATTGTAAGCGGGATGGTTTTGCTGACACTGGTTTCATATCTTTCAGGTTTACTTAAAGTGCCCTGGCTTACATTTATTTATGTGCTGATATCTTTAGGGATTTTTTCTTTTAAAAGATATTACCGTGAGCTTAATTTAAAAAAGATTAAGTTTCCCCTTAACAGGACAACTATTCCTGCAGCAGTGGTTGTAATTTTAGGAACGGTTTTCCAGTCCCTGCCGCTTATCCGCTCAGGGTGGGTTTATGATTTTGGCATCGGTTTTTGGGGGCCTTTAGGACATGACGGAATATGGCATCAGGCCTTAATTGGCCAACTGATAAAACAGGTCCCTCCCCAAAATCCAGTTTTATCGGGGGAAGTGCTTTCAAACTATCATTATTTCTTTGATTTGCTGATAGCCGAAACTTTCCGTTTATCTCAAATTCCCGTCTTGGATCTTTTATACAGATTTTACCCGATTACTTTTTCAGTGCTTCTGGGGTTAGGGACGTATCTTTTAGTTACTAAGATGACAGGCAATAAAATAGCTGCCCTAATTTCTTTGTACTTTGTTTATTTTGCAGGAAGTTTTGGCTGGATAGTGGAGTTTATAAGGGAAAGACATATTGGAGGGGAATCGGCTTTTTGGGTAAATCAACCGGTATCAATGAACCTTAACCCCCCGTTTGCAATATCTTTACTTATTGTAGTTGCAGTTATATTGGTAATTTACAATTTCAAGGATAGGGTACATTGGCTGGCGACAGTCTTGCTTGCGGTTCTTGCCGGGTCGGTAATTGAGTTTAAGGTCTATGCCGGAGTAATTGTAATAGGAGCTTTGTTTATCTTAGCTTTTTGGGAGGTTTTTAAAAACAGGGATTTTGCTTTAGTGAAAGTTTTCTTTGCCTCAGTTTTAGTAGCAGCAGGGGTGTTTTTACCTCAAAATAAGGGCGCGGGAGACCTTTTAGTTTGGTCCCCTTTTTGGTTTGTAAACTCTATGATTGATTTCCCCGACCGGGTTGGATGGATAAGGCTTTCTTCTGCGCGGGAAGCCTATTTTGCCCGTGGTGAGTGGATTAAGTTTTTGAGCGCCCAAACCTTAGCTTTAGGAATTTTTATCATAGGGAATTTAGGGATGAGGTTTATCGGGCTGTTCTCCATGTTTTCCGGGGTTAAAAATTCACTTGGAAAGAATATGGGGTTTACGGTAGTTTTTCTCATGTCTGTTGCATCTTTAATTATACCACTGGTTTTTATCCAGAAAGGTAACCCGTGGAATACGATCCAGTTTATGTATTATTTTATTTATTTTATAGCTCTTTTTTCCGGGGTAGCGTTAATATCGGTGTTTAAGAGCTTACCGAAAATTTTAGGCTGGGGGGTATTGGTTGCGGTATTGTTAATTACTCCGATCAATGCTGCGGTGACTTTCAGAAGCGCCCTTTATCCTTCTCCTCCTTCGCGGTTAACTTTACCTGAGCTTGAGGCACTTAGTGTTTTAGAAAAGCTGCCTGATGGCACGGTTTTGACTTTACCGTTTGATAAACATATGCGGAGTAAACTCTCTGACCCTTATCCGCTGTATGCGTATGAGACAACGGCCTATATTTCCGCATTCTCAGGTCAGGTGACTTTCATAGAGGATGAGATTCAAAATGAGATATTCCAGACAGATTACCGTAAAAGGCTGGTTGTCGCGCATAGCTTTTTCCAATCTGCCGACCGGTCGTTTTTTGCAAATTGGGGTATCCGCTATGTATACTTACTTAAATCTGCAAATATAGGGGTAGACCCTGTAATCTTAAATTTAGAAAAGATTTATGAGAATTCGGAAGTTTTAATATACGGGGTTAAAAGCTAAAATGGGGTTACTTATAATCACAACACTCGCGTACTTTACTGTTTTTGCCTTACTGTCTGTTTTGGTGTTTTATACACTTGGCTTTACGGTCATATCTTTTCGTGCGAAGTCCCTATCTAAGCCGGAAATTATAGCGCTCTCGCTTGCTGTAGGTCTTGTTTTGTTTGTTCTGCTGGCGGTTATATTTGGGCTTTTACATATCAGGATTTTTACATTACCGGTTATTTTAGGGCTGGATTTATATTTGATAGTAAAGTTTAAAACAAAGTTATTTTCACCCTGGGCGGTTTTTTTGAAGGAGAAAATATTACTTTTGATGATACTTTTGGGGATTTTTATTCAGGGGATGATTAATTTCCCCAGCGGGTTTTTGTACAGCGGAGGGCTTTATTTCTGGAGCTCCCAGGGCCATGACGGATTATGGCATGTTGCTTTAATTGAAGAGATAAAAAAGAGTTTTCCTCCCCAGAACCCTATTTTTTCAGGAGAAGCGCTTGTGAACTACCACTATTTAATTGATGTGGCGATGGGTGAGTTTGCCAGGATTTTTCCGTTTTTCTCTTCCCTTGACCTCTACTTTAGATTTTTTCCGGTCATGTTATCGATTATGATCGGGTTGTCTGTTTTTGCTTTTGTTAACCGCTGGCAGGAGAAAAAGGGAATTGCCTTTTTGGCAATGTTTTTTACCTACTTTGTAGGCAGCTTCGGGTATGTCGTCAATTATATAAAAGGACAAAGTGTTTTAGGAGGAGAAACAGTTTTTTGGGCAGCTCAAGGGAACACTATTTTGGGTAATCCCCCTCATGCCTCATCATATGCTTTAGTCCCTGCGTTTTTACTGGCTTTTTATATATTTACTAAATCAAGGGATAAATATTGGTTTATGACGTCTTTTATTTTGGTCTCTGTACTAGCCGGTTTTAAAGTTTCCGGTGGACTTGTGATCTTAGTAGGTTTAGGTTTTGCAGCCCTGATAGATTTGGTATTTAACCGGAAGTGGTCAATACTTGCACTTACCGGGGTTTTAGGGTTGTCTAATTTTTTAACTTTTAAGACAATGACTGCCGGGGCGGGTTCGTTTTTAATGTTTTTGCCCTGGTGGTTTATAAGGACAATGGTGGTTGCAGGTAACAGGTTGGATTGGATTGATTTGGAAAACCAAAGGCAGCATTATTTAGAAAAAGGCACCTGGCATGCATATCTTAGGGTAGTACAGGTTGAGTCTATAGCGTTTGCCATTTTTCTTTTTGGTAATTTAGGGATGAGGTTTGTAGGTTTTTTTGAAATTATACGTAAGTTTTTAAAAGGCGGGAGAAAGACAATAAAAGACCCCTTTGAGGTAGCCCTGTTTATTACAATGCTCACGGGTTTTATAATGCCGGTGCTTTTTGTACAAAAGGGTATTATCTACAATAATATCCAGTTTATGCAGTATTTCCTGTTGATCTTCGGATTCTACGGGGCGGTTACTGTTTATAATCTTTTAATGTTTTTCAAAACCAAGGCGGCGAGGGTGGTTATCATGGCCGTTCTGATGATTTTTTCAGTTCCTACCGTAATTGGCAATCTGGCGGAATTTTACGGACCCGGGACAAACCCTTTATCGAAAGTGACAAATGCCCAGCTTGAGGCACTTAAATTTTTGAAAGATAATTCCTCCCCTGACGATATTGTTTTAAACCAGCCTTACAATAAGTACTTTAAAGATAAGTTTAAATTCCAGCCTAAACCTATTTATGCATGGTACAGTACGGCGTTCATTCCTGCCTTAACCGGCCGGCGGACTTATCTTTCTTCCGAAGAACAGGCGCTTATAACGGGGTATCCTACAGAAGAGAGAATAAAGAAAATGAAAAGTTTCTTTATGCAAGAGGATATATTGTCAGATAAGCAGTTTTTGGAAAGTGAAAGTATAAAATTTGTTTATATTTCTAAAGACGAAATAGAGCAGCCCTTTGACCCGTTTAAGGTAGATTTAAATAAGTTTTTCGAAAATGAAGAGGTGATAATATATAGAATATGAGGCTTATCTTAAACATGAAAATCCTGGTGCTTATTATCGTTGTGGGTTTTTTGCTTCGTCTTTATGGGAGTACCTTAATGCCTCTTTATGGTGACGAACTAACTTTAGTTTACGATGCTTACTCAATTTTAAAAACAGGACATGACCAAAACGGAGTCTTTTTACCTCTTACTTTCGAGATGGCAGAAGGCCGGCCGGCAGGTTATGTTTATTTTTCAATTCCTTTTGTTGCTGCTTTTGGTCCAACTCTGCTTGGGGCAAGAATGCTTTCGGTGTTATCCGGGGTAGGAATAATAATTTTATTATATTTATTGGGGAAGAAGTTAATAAATGACAAAGTTGGGCTTATCTCGGCGGCTCTTTTTTCAATTTCTCCTTTGGGTATCCAGCTTGGGAGTGGGGGGTTTGAGACCCACTTTGCGCTGTTTTTAACACTTTTAGGAGCAGTGTTATTTTTAAATGGTAAGACCAAACCTGTATTTATTATTTTATCAGCATTATTTTTGGGGTTGGCTATCCATACTTATTCCGCCTATAAACTTACGGTGCCTTTGCTTGCACTTGCACTAATATTTTCTTCGGGGAGGTTAAGGGACTTTTTGGGGAGAAAACTTATTTTATGGAGTGTTTCAGCAATCATTATTGCCGGTATATTTCTCGGATTACTTGTAAACCAGGCATTAGTTGCCGGTTCAGAAGGAAGATTCTTAAATCTGAATATTTTTAGCCAGGAAAATATCAGGGAAAAAATTATACAAAAAGTAAATTTAGAAAGAAATTTGGACACACTACCTGAGCGTTTTGTACCGCTTCTCCACAGCAAAAATTTAGAGTATGCCTATATGATTTCGGGAAATTTTGTCAATAATTTTTCTCTTGACTTTTTATTTTGGCACGGTGACGGTAACCCCAGGCATAACGGTGCAACTATGGGCGGGCTTTATCCTATTGAGCTGCTCTTTGTTTTGGCAGGGCTATTTTACCTAGTCAGACAAAAAAAAGAGGTGCTTAAGTTGATATTGCCTTGGCTTTTTATAGCGCCAATACCCGCTACACTGCTTATGGAAACTCATGCCCTGAGGAGCTCTTTAATGTTGCCGCCGTTAATCCTGCTTTCTGCTGCAGGTTTTTATTTTTTATGGACTTTAAATGGGATAAAATGGAGGAGGTTGTTTTTACCGGTTTTGATTCTAATCCAGTTTCTTATCTTTGCAGACAGGTTTTATTTTCTTGCACCGCAAACCTTCAGTCGTTTTTGGTCTTATCCGGCCAAACTTGCATCGGAGTTAGCAATAGAAAGCAGGGGAAAATTTGACTATATTATTTTGTCGGATTCTTTAGATAATGTCGAGTTTGCTTATCCAGTCTATGCTCAAATTGATCCCGCGGTGGTGATTGCTCAAAATAAACAACGAGATGAGCTTTCCGGTGTCCCGTTCAAACGGTTGGGAAATGTTTACATAGGTTACCTGGCCGGAGAAAAAATCGATGACTTTTTGGAGAATTTACCGGGATCGGTGCTTTATATAGGGCCTGTAGAGGAAATTCGTTTTTTGCAAAATTTCCACACTATTTCCGGGAAGGATAATTTAAGGGCACTGGTATATAAGGAGAAGCTGGTAAGATAAAGTTATGAATAAGATCTCGGTAGTGATAAATACTCTTAATGAGGGTGGGACTGTCGGTCGGGCAATTAAATCGGTTACATGGGCCGACGAAGTTTTGGTTTGTGATATGTACTCCGACGACGATTCAGCTGAAGTTGCCAGAGGGTTGGGAGCAAAAGTTGTTTTACACAAAAAAGTCAGCTTTGTAGAGCCTGCCAGAAACTTTGCGGTGGATAAAGCCTCAGGAGACTTTGTGTTAGTTTTAGACCCTGACGAGGAAGTTCCTGTTGAGCTGGGAGAGAAATTACGAGCAATAGCAGATAATGAAACAGCCCCGGATTATGTGGAAATACCTCGGAAAAATATAATCTTTGGCGGCTGGATGAAGGCTTCGATGTGGTGGCCGGATTACAATATCCGGTTTTTTAAAAAAGGGGCTGTTACCTGGGGTAATGAGATCCACAGGCCACCGAAAGTTACCGGTGAGGGGCTAAAGCTTCCGGAGGAAGAAAATTACGCCATTACACATTATCACTACGGAAGTGTTTCCCAATTTATAGAAAGAATGAACCGCTACACATCTGTACAGGCACAGGAGCTTAAAAGCCAAGGCTATAGATTCAACTGGAGGGATCTTATCAGTAAACCTAATGGTGAGTTTTTAAGCAGGTTTTTTTTAAACCGCGGTTTTGAGGACGGGCTGCGGGGATTGGCTTTGAGCTTACTGCAGGCTTTTTCCTTCCTGGTAGTTTATTTGAAGGTGTGGGAAATTGAGAAGTTTGAACAAAAAAGCATTGCTTTGTCAGAGATAAAGGAGGTTAGCAGCGAGGCAGGAAAAGAAATAAAATATTGGATTAATTTTTCTGCCCTTTCTAAAAATCCGTTTAAAAGGATTATCCAAAAAGCCAAAGGCCGTGTTTCATGAAAAAAATATCTGTCGTAATTTTAAATTATTGTGTCGCAGAGCTTGCGATAAAGAGCGTTTTGTCTGTTAAAAGATCTACATATAAAAATATAGAGATTATTGTTGTAGATAATAATTCAGGTGATGATATAGGGGAAAGACTAAAAGATTTTCCGGAGGTTGATTTTATCCAAAGTAAGGATAATTCAGGATACAGTGGGGGGAATAATTTAGGGATTAAAAAAGCGTTATTAAATGGGGCGGACTATATATTTATTCTTAACTCTGATGCAACTGTGGAAAGTGAAGCTATTGCCAGTTTAGTAGAAGCGGCTGAAGAAGGGGTAGGTGATTTGCTGGGTCCGAAGATTTTATTCCCTGAAAGCAAATCTATCTGGTATGCAGGGGGGATATTCGATAGAAATAATGTTTTAGGCAAACACCGGGGAGTAGACGAAAAAGATGAAGGGCAATACGACAAAATTGAAGAAACAGACTATGTTACCGGTGCGGCACTTTTTGTAAAAGCGCAAGTTTTTGAAAAAATCGGCTTGCTGGATGAAAAGTATTTTCTTTACTACGAGGATAGTGATTTTTGTTTCCGGGCAAAAAGTGCTGGTTTTAAGGTGTCGTATGTACCAAAGGCGCTGGTCTATCATGCTAATGCGAAGTCTACCGGGCTTGGTTCGCCTGTTCAGGATTATTATATTACCCGCAACCGGATGTTATTTGCCTCGAAGTTTTTAACCCTAAGGACAAGATTTGCACTTTTACGGGAAGGGGTTAAAAATATAGGAAATCCAGTCCGGAGAAAAGCTTTGATTGATTTTTTAACGGGTAAATTCGGGAAAGGGGATATATAGATGCTTTCAATTATAGTTATTGCAAAAAACGAGGAAGAAAGGATAAAAGCTTGCCTTGAGTCGGTCAAGTGGGCGGATGAGCTTATCGTTGCTGATAATGGGTCTACAGATTTAACTTTAGAGATTGCCAAAAAATATACTGACAAAATTGTGGAGTTTAAAGGTAATGATTTTGCCGGACTACGAAATAAGGCAATGGAGAAAGCTACCGGCGATTGGGTATTTTACGTTGATGCAGATGAACGAGTACTAAAACCTTTAAAGGATGAAGTGGAAGAAATTATTCAAGGCACTGAAAAATCAGCCTTCGCAGTAAGCAGAAAAAATATTATTTTTGGTCATGAAGTAAATTACGGTCCCTATAAACATGATTGGATGATAAGGATTTTAAAAAGATCTGATTTTGAGACTTGGGTAGGTAAAGTACACGAATATGCGAAATTTAAAGGGGAACTGGGCTATACCAAAAACTCTTTACTTCATTTAACTCACAGAAGCTTAGACCAGGTTGTCCTCAAAAGTTTGGATTGGTCCAAAATTGATGCTAAGCTTCGGCTGGATTCAGGGCATCCCCGAATGTCTGGACTCAGGTTACTTAGGATTCTAATAACCGAACTTTTTTCCCAAGGGGTAAAAAGAAAGGGCTTTTTTTCCGGGACCGTTGGGGTTATTGATTGCCTTCTACAAACTTTTTCGATGGTTATGACCTACATCCGGCTTTGGGAAATGCAGCAGGATAGGTCACGGGAACAAGTCTATAAAGAGCTGGATGAGAAACTAATCGAAAGTAACTTCAAAGCATGAAGATCGGAATTTACACCCCCTATTTAGATAGTTTCGGCGGCGGGGAAAGATATATGCTGACCATCGCGGAAACACTTTCCCAAAACTATGACGTAGATCTTCTTTTGGATGAACACCAGCTTTCTTTGGAACCGGAAAAGCTGATAGCAGATTTAGGAAAACGTTTAGATTTAGATCTTTCAAAA
>ORJL010948966.1_pt1 | contig 21103 bp, 20 predicted proteins | sample 1779941 | NCBI WGS metagenome assembly ORJL01 (sample SAMEA104232317, study PRJEB22302) | groundwater metagenome | biome: forest; feature: aquifer; material: groundwater | place: USA | collected 2011-08-07 | depth 5.8 m
CTTTTTTATTTTTTGGTAAAATTTATCGATTTTTTTGGCAGCATCCGCGTATGGTTTTTCCAGTTTTGCCGCAACTAAATCAGGCGGAACATCAAAACCCAGTTCCGTCGTGAATCTCTGCCTTTCTTGCGTAAGCATCCTGTGCCTATGCAAATCACGGTAGGCCCCAAAGTTGGCAACAATATCGAATTTGTAATAGGTATTCTCAAATGCCCTAACTAATCTATGCTGCCGCACCTGCCTCTTGCCAACTGCCTTTTTAATTATCGAGAGTTTTTCCCGCTCAGTCAGCTTTTTGACCTGCTCCTTTATTTGGGAAAACGAAACCGTAGCATATTTATACAAAAGGGCAGCCACAATCCTGTCTTCTGCATCCTCATCCCATTCAACAAGTTCTACATCATTTGACACATTTGATATGTTCGATACATTTGATACTTTTACCGTCAGCTTCTCCAGCTCTTTCTCGGTCCCTGCCACATATTTTTGGTAAATTTTCCCCCGAGGACTGGTTGCCCTCTCAACCATCGAGGGGATAACTTTCATAAGTTCTGTCTGCGCCGCCCGTCCTAACTCGCGCATTTCGTAAATTGGCGATGCCAGACATTTGGTAATCACATACTCAAACGCCTGCCCTACACCAAAAAACCCGACATTAGTCAGTGTCCCGGCCGGTAAATACGCCCGCAGTACATCATACGTTTTGGCATTAATCGTCTCGCGCCAAGCCCTCTCACTCTGGTCTTTTTCCTGCGGAAATTTTTTGCGCAGCTTCTTGGCCAAAGGTTCAATAGAATCCGAGTATCGCCTAAACAGCATATTCATAAGCTTTTTGTATTCGGCTCCATATGCGGACTTCGCCAGATCGGGATCCACAAAATACTGCCACTGGCCGCCAAGTTTTACATTGAAAGCAACATAACGTGTCGATTTCTCAAGCGGCGCAAAACCAATCCTGAAATCCTCCAATGTTTTAGTAGCAATTTGCGAAACGCCTTCCAAAAACAAATGCGCACCGGCCATCTGGGCAATCGAATCGTCCCCGTATGCTGCCAGCCATCTTGCAAAAAAGTTACGGGCCCGTTTACTGTTTACAACCGACTCCCAACCGCCATGCGTATGTAAAAAATCAACAAAGGCGGCAAGTTCTCTTTTCATTGTCTCCGCCTCCTTTTTTGACTTCGAATCAGCGCCCTCAAGATTCGGCTCCAGAATCGGTTTTATATACTCGTCAAAAAATAGCCGGCGCACTCCTTTTGTCGATCTGCTGTAGCGAGACGCGAGTGCTCCTAAAACTTCACTCGGTAAATATTTTGCAGCGAAAACATTCCGGTCAAGATTTGTAAAGAAAGGCGAAATATACCAAGCCTCTTCTTTCGTAAATTTTTCACTGCTCAAATTATTCATTTCTATTTATCCTACTAAAACAACCCATCTAGGGTGCAACCCTACTATAGGATCAAATAACCAACAACGAAACTGTTTATATTATTTTTTCCCCTCTCAAAACATTTAAAACCCTCTCATGCACATCGCCAATAGAAAGCAATTCATTTTTTTCTACAATTTCTACTATCCTCCAGTTTCTTCTCGATTTGGCAAAGGATTTATAAACGCCAATTGCATTTTTCTGATGGTTCTTGTCTGCCTCATGAATATCCAGTATGCGGCCTTTCATAAGTTTTAGAGAAAATTCAAGCGGCAAATCCAAAAAAATCACCACGTCTTCTCTGGGAATTTTATTTTCGCCATACTCCAATGCTTCCAGCCACTTAATAAACTTCCTTCGCTCCGCTATTTTTTCAAACTTTCCTGCCTGGTGACCAATATTGGAAGCGATATACCTGTCGGAAACGACAATTTTCCCATCCGCCAGCCACTTCTTAATTTGCCCTCCCGCCGAAAATCTATCCCCTGCATAAAGCATGGAAGCTAAATACCCATCGAGCTTTCCGAAATCCCCATTTAAATACCTTCTGACCATTGCACCCCACATTGAGTCGTTATATCTTGGAAAAGAAATGGAAACAACAGGTATTTTCTGTTTTTTTAAAAAAGTATAAAGAAGTTTTGCTTGAGTTGTTTTTCCACTGCCATCTGCACCTTCAAAAACTATAAATTTGCCAGTATTTTTTTTTGCCTTCACTTACTTTTCTTGGATGCTTTATCTATTTTCGACGCAATCGCCAAGCGTGAACCGGAATACCTGTCAGACCTTGAACCTTCGTACTTCATGCTAACGGGGGCGGCCAACTTTTCAAAAGTAAATGCGCATATCGGCATGCCGCAATAAAGTATTGCCGGTTTCGGCCCCAAATTTCCAAGTTCCAAAACCGGCGCGCCATTCCAGCCGGGATCAAACCTTGCCGCTGTAGAATGCACCAAAATCCCGAGTCTCGCCAGCGAAGATTTCCCTTCAAGCCTTCCCAAAATATCGTTGGGCAACTTTAAAAGCTCGGAGGTCGAGGCAATTGCGAACGCACCCGGTTCCAAAATAAAGGGGTCGCCCTCTCTCAGATTGACTTCCTCCATGGCATCATCAGGCAACCCGCGCCGGGTATCGATAAACCTATACGCACCAGCGCGAAACAGCTTTATATTTCCTCCCAAATGGAAATCTATGGAAACCTGATCGATATTCTCGCGCCAATTTGCAGGCAGAGGGGAAATTGTAATAATTTTCTTATCGATATATTCAGCAATCAAATGGTCGGGCAATATCCCGGAAATCTCCTGCTTTATATTTTGTCTATTTGTCTCTTTGCTACTCTGTTTCTTTGTCATCATGTGATCATAAACAATCTGGCTCCATGTTTCCATGGCCTTGTACCTTTTGCCAAGTTCCGCCATAGACATAAGTTGACCCTCTTTATGCTCGTCACGGATTTTAATGTCTGCACTGTCGCCAACTACCTTAAAAACAAGACCCACATGCACCAGGCCCACGTCATTGGCATCGTGGTTTAAAATCCCCAAAAACTCTGTCTTCAGTTTCCCGCCGTACTCAATCTCCTCCTCAAATTCCCGCTTTGCCCAATCAACAGGATCGTTACTTTTTACATCTTGTTTATTGATATGCCCGCCAACTCCGATAGAAATTTTACTGGCCAAGCGCCTGTCCGTATGCGAACCCTTGCGCCGCATAACAAAAATCCGGCCTTCATTTTCAAATACCAAGTATGGAATTATCTGTTTATATCTCGGATCATCCTCAACTTCCCCACGACTCAAAAACTTGTGCTTTGCCCTGATAATCTTTAAACATCTGTTGGAATTTTCCGCCCTCAATCCATTCCACACATCGCCGCCAAACAATTCGTCGCGTCCAATAACCATGACCCGCTCCTCGTGTTTTTTATTAATCGGTGATTTTCTCTGAGATTTCCTCGGCATTGAAAATTTTTTGACGTCAGTCGCAAGTCGTTAGACTTTAGACATTAGTCACGGGGCAGAATCTAATCGAGTATAACCAAAGTACCGTTATTTGTACACCCTACGGAGCCTTGTGCGTAGTAGGGTCACTATCCGCCTTGGCCGGCTCCGAAACCTTCGGCACTATTGCCTCCTTTGTCCTATTTGATCCTTCTGTCTCGGGCTTCGTCCAGCTGGCAAATGTGCAATTCGGATAATTTACACATCCCCAAAACGGCCTGCCGCGCTTCGTGCGCTTCATTGCAACCTGCCCGCCGTCATTCGGGCATACAATACCCGTATCCTCAACCAATGCCTTAGTATTTTTACATTCCGGGAATCCACTGCACGCCAAAAACTTCCCAAATCTCCCATATCTTACAACCATTGGCTTTGTGCATTTTTCGCAAACCTCGTCTGTTTCCTCAACATCCACTTTCATCTTCTGTGCCTCCTCCATAACTTTTTCAACCTTCCGCTCAAAAGGTTTCCAGAATTTTGCCATTGTCGCCGGCATCTCCAGCTTACCTAGCGCAATTCTGTCCAAATCGTCCTCCATTTCGGCTGTAAAAGAATAGTCGATAATATCCCCAAAATACTTTTCCAAAAATTCAATAGTCGTTTTTGCAACGGGTGTTGGACCAATCTTCTTGTTCTCCAACCTTTCTATGTACAGCCTGTCATATAACGTCGAAATAGTTGGGGCATATGTCGAAGGCCTGCCAATTCCGTTTTTCTCCAAATCCCGGATCAAAGTCGCCTCGCTATACCTTGGTGGCGGTTCCGTAAACTTTTGCTGGGGATTAATATTTTTAAAATCCAAAGGCTCATCCTTTACCAAATTCGGCAAAACCTGCTCCGTAATCGGCGCCTTATGGTAAACCTTGTACCACCCGTCAAATTTAATTTGCTGCCCGTTTGCCCGAAGCATGTAATCTTTTTTCCCTCGCGCTAACACGTCAACAGCTGTTTCATCAACAACAGCCTCAGCCATTTGACACACAATCATACGTTTCCAGATTAAATCGTAAAGTTTCTTTTCGTCGGGTGTCCCTTCAATCGCTATTTTTGTTACATTCGTTGGCCTTATAGCTTCATGAGCCTCTTGCGCCAAACGGGATTTAACTTTATACGCCCGGGCCTTTTCCGGCAAGTATTCCTTGCCATATTTCTCCTCAATAAATTTTCTGGTCTGGGAGATAGCCTGTGGGGCCAAATTAACACTGTCAGTTCTCATATAAGTAATTAGTCCGTTCTCATAGAGACTCTGTGCAACACTCATAGTCCTCTTTGGAACGAAACCTAATACATTGGCTGCCCGTTGCTGAAGTGTTGAAGTTGTAAAAGGAGGGTTCGGATACTTTTTAACTTGTTTACTTACTACCGAGGCAACAGAATAATTAGCTCCTTTTAAATCACCAACAATATCATCAGCCTGTTTTTTATTCTTGACCTCTAGTTTACTGGAGGAAACTTTCTGAAGAGTTGCAACGAAAGATTCACCTCTTTTTTTTGAAACCTCAACATCAATAATCCAATATTCTTCACTTTTAAAAGACTCAATCTCCCGCTCCCGCTCAACAACAAGCCTCAGGGCAACAGACTGAACACGGCCTGCAGAAAGCTTGCTCTTAACTTTTTTCCACAATAGCGGCGAAAGCTTATATCCCACCAAACGATCCAAAACACGCCTCGCCTGTTGGGCCTCTACTAAATTATGGTCAATCTCCCGGGGATGCGAAAAAGCATCGTTTACAGCATCCTTCGTAATTTCGTGGAACACAACCCTTTGCACCCTGCGCCTCGCCGGAGGTGTTTTAGATTTACTGTCGACAACTTCCAATAAATTCCAGGCAATTGCTTCGCCCTCCCGGTCAGGATCTGTCGCCAAGTATAAATGGGTGACCCCTTCGGTCATCTTAACCAGCTGGTTGACCATTTTAACTTTTGCCTTTGGGATCACATATTTGGGTGCAAAATCATGCTCGACATCCACACCAAATTCACCCTTAGGCAAATCCCTCACATGCCCCATCGATGCAACAATCGCATAGTCTTTACCCAGGAACTGCCCAACTGTTCTTGCTTTCGTGGGCGACTCAACAATAACTAAATTTTTTGACATAGTTAGCTTTTTACTCTCTACATTTTTAACATCCGTGTCAAGTCCCGCATTTTCTGATACACTACAAATCATGGCCAATATAGACGATTTTAATAAAGTATCAATAAAAATCGGGACAATCAGAAGCGCCGAAAAAGTGGAGGGTTCCAGTAAACTTCTAAAACTTGATATCGATCTGGGCCACGAAAAACGCCAAATTCTGGCAGGCATCGGTGAAAAATACGACCCTAAAGATCTAAAGGGAAAACAAATCCCAATTTTGGCAAATTTGGACCCGAGGATAATGATGGGCATCGAGTCTCAAGGAATGATCCTTTGTGCCGACAAAAACGGCGAGCCTATCTTAATCCACCCGGACGAAAAAGTCGCAAACGGCACAGCTGTCCGTTAAATGCAAAGTCTCAAAAAAATCCTAAAATTTATCCAAAAGGCAGAAGAGGCAAAATCCCTAATGCGCCACTCTTGGCTTTCTACCGGCCGCCGCGAAAGTGTAGCCGAACATTCCTGGCGCACTGCACTGCTTGCAATTATCCTTGCACCGGAAATGGAAAACAAGATCAACATCGGCAAGGTCGTCATGATGCTTACCATCCACGACATTGCGGAAATAAATGCCGGCGACCACCATGCTTGGCTTCCAAAATTAAAAAACAAAACCGAACTCGAAAGAAGCGGTCTTAAAAAACTTGTTAAAGATTTACCCGCCAAACAACAAAAAGAAATCCTTTCTCTCTGGGAAGAATACGAAGCTAAAAAAACTCAGGAAGCAAAATTCGCAAAAGCCGTAGATAAACTGGAAACAATCGACCAGCATAATTTGGCAGACCTTAAAACCTGGACCAAAGAAGAATACGGATACAACCTGATCCATGGCTCGGAGGAAGTTAAATATTCCAAAACCCTCCAATCTTTAAAAGACCTTATCGATCAACAAACCCGCGCAAAAATCGGCAAAAAATGATATCTTTTAACAAATGCAGTGGCAAGACGCAGTATTTTTTGCTGGACAAATAATTTTTGTATTTGCACTAATTCCGACGATTAGGGGAAAAAGCAAACCCGCTCTCACCTCCAGCGTAATTACGGGCTTAATCCTTACAATTTTTGCGCTAACCTACCTTTCACTGAACCTTTGGTTTAGTGCTCTAGCCGCAATAGCTACATCCACCTCCTGGTGGATTCTCGCCTACCAAAAGCATAGGCAGAATAAACAATGATCAAACTCGTCGCCTTCGACTGGAACGGGACATTGCTGGCCGACACCCAAACGGTAGTTGATTGCACAAATGAGCAGTTAAAAGTATTTGGCAATAAAAAAATCGACATCAATATTTACAGGGAAACGTTTGAAATTCCTGTGAACAAATTTTTCCAAAATTTAGGTCTCAATCCAAAGATTATCGAAAAAAACTATCAAAAATCCGGAGATATTTTCCACCGTGAATACGAAATCAGGGTGCAAAAATTAAGAACAAGGTCGGGCTCAAAACAATTGCTATCGTGGTTAAAATCCATAAAGATCAAGTCTGTAATTGTCAGCAACCACGCAACACATAGAATAAAAGAGCAAACAGCTAGGTTAAAAATATCCGGCTCTCTTGACGCTATTTTGGCAAACGATAATACCCATGATTCGTACACGATAAAAGGCAAGGAAAAAAGGTTGATAGACTACATTGCCAAGAACAAAATAGATCCTTCCCAAGTTCTAATTATCGGCGACACGGACGAGGAAATCATAATCGGCCGCGATATGGGCGCCAAAACTGTGGCAATTACCAACGGCCACTCCACAGCCGCACGCCTCAAGGCCGAAAAACCGGATTATCTAATAAACAATTTGCGGGAAGTCATCGGAATTGTCAAAAAACTAAATTCTTAGGCCGCCTTAAGTGCAGTTTCAAGCGGCATTGCACTTGTCAGAATATACCCGTCACCGTTTGGCAAACTAAACACAAAATAATATCCGGAGTTGTCTCTATTTATCCGCCAACGATCGCTACCGTTCCTAATTCCTTCCATTGCCTTCTCGTCCGTTTCGTATTCCGAATTTGGTTTCCCTTCTTCCCAAATTAACTTATCATGCACAAGTTCATGCCATAGGATTTGGCCGGCAGTTTGCGCACCATAAAGATACGATTTCGGGTCATCTTCTTTTGCAGAACCGTTTTTAATAAAATCGTTGGGATTAGGAAAGCTGTCCGCAGTGTTTGGCGTAAAATCACCATAGGGAACCGTAAATGCGAGTCTCCTCAGCGCACATTTTCCGTCTGTACCAAACACGATTTGTATTTCCTCATTAGTTCTTCGCATTGTGCCGGCCGCAACAAATATCACAGCCGTATCGGCAATACCACTATATTTCGGACTATAGTAGAGTCCGGCTTCGTTGCGCACATCATTACTCAACTCAATCAGAAGTTCTTCGTCAGTAAGCGTATTTTCATACCGGTACTTACAAGCCTTAACGTCAGTCAAAATTTCCTCCAAACCTTCAAGTATGCTTACCGGCGTCTTTTGTTTTTGGGATTTTTTATAATTATCCCTTGCCTCCCCGAGATTTTCGGAAATTTCGGCAATACGTTCAGCCTTAAATTTCTGGATTGTAGTATCCAAAGGTGCAAGTAAACCGGCAACTTCACTATATCTTGAATCGGATACAGCAACCGGAACAACAACGGAAGAATTGACAACGGCAATCACAAGCTTACGACTGCCATCAAACTGTTCCATAGGTCCGCCCTCTTCGAACGCCTGTCTACGAATATAAAGGTTCGTGTTATCTGCCTGAATAATCTTTACTCCGCGTGCCGCCAGTTGTGCCGGGGACAACACGTCCTGCGGTAAGTCTTTGATATTTGGCTTATCCGGGGAAACGGTCATCGGAATACCAATTTTTATGGAAGGCTCGGCAACGGGAATAATATAAGCAACCTCCGGCTCCTGGTTCAGAAGCGCAAAATTACGGGCGCGTTGCATTTTGCCGACATCAAAAAAGACCTCGGAGCCCGCTGGGTCAGCATACTTGTATGGCAATCCATCTGCATCCAAATATACACGGTAGGCACCGACCTCCCAAATATTGTCTAAACTAGCTTCGATTTTTTGCGTAATTTCAATACCTGTGCCAGCCTGAGTTTTTTCTTTTTCTACAGCAACCCCGCCACAGGCAGAAAGTGCCAATCCCGCAGCGGCAAATTGCGCAGAACGGCACAAAAATCCGCGTCGGGAAATTGGTCTTCCTAAAAAATTAGAACCGGGTTGCGGTTCTGCATCATGCCTCATATTTATCTGCAATTATACCAAAACCAAATCGTACATGCAAACTATGGGATATTTACAGGTTCACCTGTTTACTTAATCGGGAACAACTATATATCTGAGCGGAATCTCCTTATGTAAAATATGTTCTCTTAAATCTTCAACAGCTTTCGGACGCCCGCCTACTGTAAAACCAAGCGACCTAGCTCTCTCAGTAAGATCCTGCACTCGCATATCCGCAAAGGCTTTAGCCTCCCACTCTGAAATGACTCTTCTCTGGTTTATGGGTTGCGGCAAAGCCTGCATTACTTGCCGACTTCGACTCCCCCGACGATACATCTGCTGAGCTTCCATTGGAGTTCTGGGTCTTCGTTCCCTGTTCATTGCACGAAGAATAATACTTCGTCGTCAAAAAGTCAAAAACCTTTGATACTTTTGTTACTTCCCCCAAACCCCGGCGCCGTAATTTTTGACATACCCTGAAATTTCCATAAGTGATAAAGTCGCTGATATTTTTTCGATCGGCATACTAATTTCCCTGGCAATCACATCAATATGTTTTGCCTCCCCATCCAAAATCGACAAAATTTTTGCCTGATCCTTGTCTTTAATAACCTGTTTCGTATCACGGGTTACCTGTCTCGACCTGCGCTCTATATCCAATACCTCTAAAATATCCGAAGCATCAGTCACTGGATGCACACCTTCTTTTATCAGTTTATTTACCCCTTCAGAGTTTTTGGAATTTATCGGCCCCGGAACCGCAAAAACCTCACGCGATTGCTCCGCCGCATAACCCGCGGTAATCAGCGATCCACTGTCCACTGCCGCCTCCGTCACCAAAACCCCCAAAGATAAACCGGAAATAATCCTATTTCTGGCCGTAAAATTATTAGGAAGTGCCGGGAAACCTAGTGGGAATTCACTAACAACCGCCCCGTTTTTGGCAATCTCGTCCGCCAACTTTTTATTCTCGGGCGGATAAACTTGGTCCAACCCGCAACCCAAAACAGCAATCGTGCGGCTTCCGGCCTCAAGCGCAATCTTGTGTGCAACGGAATCGATTCCCCTTGCAAGTCCGGAAACTATCGTCAACCCTTGCTTTGCAAGGTCAAACACCATCTTCTCTGTCACTTGTCTGCCGTAAACACTTGCGGCCCTAGAACCCACAACCGCAATTGCCAAATCGTCGGAAGGCAGCAAATTCCCGCGAAAGTACAAGACGGGCGGACACCCTGCAATTTGCCGCAAGTTCGCCGGGAAATCCCGATCCACCTTTGTAACTACTTTTATCCCAAGCTGGTAAACCTTAGAAAGAAAAACTTTGGGGTCAACTTTTCGGCGGAAATCAATAATCGCAAGCTGTGTTTTGGCATCAATCTTAAGCTTATTAATTGCCGCCTCATCCGCCTCCCAAAATTTTTTTAAGGATTTAAAATGTTTGAAAAGATATTCAAAAGTTACTGTCCCAACACCCGCTATCGCACTCGTCGCCACCCAATACTCAATTTCCCGATTCACATAATAATTATAAACAAGATATTAAGCAAAAAAATAAATCTTAATACAATCTTTATAAGGTTTTAGTTTCCAAAAATACATTTACTTCGTCATCCAAAGCTTCGTTGAGAGCCTCAGTTATTGTTTTTGTAGGAGCAAGATAACCATGTGCTAAAAATTGATAGCAAAGCGCTTCCCCACCGCCCAGATAAACACAATCCTCTGTCGGCATATGACCACGTCTCGCCACAAATGCTTGTAAATTTTCGGTGTTGCCCTTTACGTGAGTTGAAAAACTTTCTCCACGCTCAGAATTTCTACAATAACTGACGCCAATTGTTACTCCATTAATTTCTGTCTTCGCAACCTGAGCAATGCCATGCGGGCCTTCAATAAAACTATGGTCCTTGGGGTACGCTACTCTTTCCATTTGGCGCAAAATATACACCTGACGGGTAAATAAGTCAAATAATTTGCTCTTAATATCACTTAGCCACCTTCAAGCCCCGGGCTTGAGCAGCACTGGAATAAAAATTCTATTGAAGTTCTTCGTCAAAATCGTAGTGTTTCCCCATTCTGAATGCAAGGGCAATTACTTGCTCGTCGGTTGCATTTCGTTCTGAAGCGAATTGCAAAAAAGCCTGGCCAACAGTTTTCGGTTGGTATTCCAAACCCTTACTTCTCCTTAAGTCCGCATATTCCTGCATAATTTGTGGGAAACTTTTACGCTCTAATTTCACTTGCGCGCTTAGCTCATACGGATTTCTGGGCTCTCCCAAAACCCGCCTGAGCTTGTAATCCAAATTATGGCGCTTGCGGATTACCTCTGCCCCTTCACTCTGTCGCTCAAGCGTGTTCATAGTGGGATAATTTACTCCTGTTAGCCTCAAAAGTCAATTTGGGGGTCTACACTAAATTCGTCGGGAAAATAGCTCCGGAATATTGCGCAATAAAATCCCGCCTGGCCTCGGGATCCATACCCTGCTCTGCAAGAATACTGGAAAGCGCAGAAACTTCTGAAAAATCCCTGCCGTATTCCAAAGAAAGCAACCTTCGTCGATCAGAAATCACTCTTACCAAATCCACGCTATCTTCAGCAACACCCGGTAGTAAAGATTGGCCAGCCTTTCTCTCAGTTGTCATAGCAAACAGTAATGGTAAACAATTCAGGAAATTTTCTCAAACATTTCCGCCCATCTCTCCCGCTCCATAAAGCTCACCAAAAACCAGAGAAATTATGGTTCTGTTTTTTTGGTTAACTGCGTGCCAATCAAAAAAATCAGCAAGCGCTTGTTGTGGTGAAAGATCCACTCCTCGATCCTTTTTGGCTTTTGTGCAAACCGCTTCAATAATCTGCACGTGACTCACCTCGCCTCGCCGTCTCCCAGCACCATTCCAATATCTCTCTAATTGCAAATCCAAGTACTTCCCCAGCACGTTTGCCCTTTCCTGATCGATAATGTGTAATCGTTCAAGAGCCATCGGGAGGAATAATATCCGATGAAGCTTATTCGGTCAAATTTTCTCAAACATTTCCGCCTCGAGTTTTGTCCGGCTGGCGATGAATTTGGCAGCGGCTTTGGCCTGGGTTTTGCGAAATTCCAAAGATGTCTTCCCGACGTTTTTGTTAAGCTCCAAAACCAGCTTTTCTATGCTTTCCCCGTCAAACGCCAAAGCAACACTGCCAAAGTTTTTAATTGCCGCACGGATCAAAGACTGCCCACCTATGTCCATACTCTCCGGAAAAGTTGCAGAATCCGGTGCATATAAATCAACAACAACCAAATCAATAGGCTCCAACCCTTCCTTCTTTAGCTCGTCTAAATGATTCTTCTTTGAAGAATCTGCCAAAATCCGCACGAAATTTGCCCGGTCCAAGCTTTTAACCCTTCCGTCAAAATCAAAACCGCGAATTACCGATTGTGCGAGAAACCCCTTTTCACCAACGTAATCCATTGTTCCCCCAGTACCCCAGAACTTGACCGATTTCCTATCCAACACGCCCAAAAGTCCGTCAAGAGACGACTTTTCAAATACCGCCGCAAAAATGTTATTGACTTCAATTAAACCTCCCATTGCTACTTTTGATGCATTTGATACCTTTGATACTTTTTCTTTAATGCTTAAAATGCCTCACTCCCGTAAACACCATTGTCACGCCCAGCTTTTTTGCCTCGGCAATAACTTCGCTGTCCCTAATTGAACCTCCGGGTTGGATTATAGTCCTAATTCCGGCTTTTGCCGCCAATTCCACATTGTCTGCAAACGGGAAAAACGCGTCAGAAGCCATAACCGCCCCAACTGTATTTTTGTGTCTGGTAATCGCCCATTTTTGCTCGTCAGGCTTCCCACCCTGAGCCTGCCGTAATGCTAGCATCGTACTATTAACCCTATTCGGCTGGCCAGTCCCCATTCCCAGCATATTTTCCCCTTTTGCAATAACAATTGCATTACTTTTGACATGTTTCACAACCTTCCACACAAATTCCAAATCCAAATAAGTTTTATCATCGGGCTTTTCCCCGCTAACCACTCTCCACTGTGACTTTGACTCCTGTGCATCGTCTGAAGTCTGAACCAAATAACCGCCAAAAGCGCGCGTATACTCAAATAGTTTAGGTAATGGATCAGCCTTGACCACCCGCATCTTGGCACTTCTTTTTTTCAGCCTCTCCAGGATTTTCGGCGAATATTTTGGCGCAACCATAAGTTCAAAAAACTTGCCGTGCATGGCCTCTATCATTTCCATTGTAGGCTCACGATTTAGGGCAACAATACCGCCAAATGCCGACACGCTATCGGCCCCATAAGCAAGGCCAAAGGCGTCTTTAAGATTATTCCTCGACGCTATACCGCTAGGGTTTGCGTGCTTAATTATTGCAACCGTAGGCGCCTTGAATTCACAAACCAAACTCCACGCCTGGTTTGCATCCGCTATGTTATTATGAGAAAGCTCGATTCCCCAAAGTTGCTCAAACCCCGCATTCCTCCCGTCCAGGTAAAACGCGCTCCTCTGATGCGGATTTTCCCCGTAACGGAGATTGCGTTGTTTGCGTAATTTGACACTAAGCACACTGGGTAACTTGTCCATAAATCTCAATCTAAAATTGTTACATTGCTATATTGCTAAATTGTTAAAAAACAATGCAACCATGTAGCAATTGAACAATCTATCTTCTGTTCTCCATCCACCAGTCGAAAACTTCCTTAGCAACCGGTGCCGCAACAGCCGAACCCTCACCGCCCCGCTCAACAATCACGGTCAATGCAATTTGAGGTGCATCAAACGGTCCATAAACCGTAAACCAGGCATGAGGTTTCCCGCCTGCCTCTTCTGCCGTTCCGGTCTTGCACCCAACCTTATAATCCGCTCCGAAAAATGGTGCCCCGGTTCCGCCTGCCTCGCAGGCACCTCGCATACCTCCCCTAACTAGCTTCAGGCTGTCAGCGGCAGCTAAATTATCGCCGGTAATTTTCGGCTCAATATCAACTCCGGCAGAATTCGAACCTTCATCAATTCTGTTAACAATGTAAGGTTTTGTCAACTTGCCGCTGGCAACATAACCGGTCATACCGTTCACCTGAACGGGCGTCGTAAGCATGTACCCCTGGCCGATTGTCAGGTGCATCGTATCGCCCAGATACCATTCGTCTCCAATTGCCGCCCGCTTCCACACACCGTCCGGCACCAAACCTAATGCTTCGCTGGGCAAATCGATACCTGTTTTTTGGCCAAAACCAAGTTTGATAGCCATTTGGCGAATTACATCCAGTCCGATTTTCTCTCCAAGCCTGTAGAAATAAGTGTCGTTCGAACGCACAATTGCTCTTTCCATTTTTATAGAGCCTTCCGTTTTACCGTACTGGTTAAAGTACCAATTAGAAAATACCTGGCCGCCCAATTCAAACCTTCCCACATCATCAACTTCCCAGTTGCCATCAACCTGCCCGCTCGAAAGCCCGGCAAGCGCCGTTGTAATCTTAAAAACCGAACCCGGAGGATAATTCCCCTGCACCGCACGGTTAAAAAACGGATTGTCCACCTTACCAACCGACCTCCCAATATCCGTAGGGTCAAAAGAAGGGTATGACGCAAGTGCCAGCACTTCACCGGTACTCGGGTTTTCAACAACTATTGCACCGCGCCCACCCTGCGATTTTTTCGCATATTTTGCAAGAGCCTCAAAGCTCACCCTCTGCAGATCACCGTCCAGTGTCGTGTGAATACTGCGTCCACGCACAGCCTCTTCCTCTCCAAGAATAGAAACGTCACTGCCTCCCGCATCAACTTCCACGAGCCTCCTTCCGGCACGCCCGGTCAAAAACTGGTCATAACTGTCTTCGATGCCCAACCTTCCCCTTGAATTGATAAGTGATAATTTATCCTTGTCATTTTGTTCCTCTTCCTGCACCATACTTGTGTAACCCAAAACATGGGCCGCCGCCTCGCCAAGCACATACCTGCGCCTGACACGCCTCTCAACTTTGCCCTCACTGCCTTCAAAATATTCCCCGGCCAAACCTTCCGCCTCCAGTTTTTTCGCCTCGTCCATAGTCACCTCACGCCCGCCATCCCCTTTATTAAGAAAAAAGTATGTTTCGGACACAGCCAATTCGCGCCCGAACCTGTCTAAAATCTTGCCCCTCTCCGCCTCCACTTCAACCAGTTTCACACGGTTTCCTTCCGCCAGTTCCCTATTTTCATCACCCAAAACAATAGTTAATACAAACAGTCTCGCCAGGAAAATTAAAGTTACAAATACAACAGCCGCATAAAAAAAATTCAGCCTAAAAAAGCTGATATAAGCACTAACACCAAACTCGCCCTCGACATCGCCGTCCCTCCACCTGCGCGACCTGTCCATCCATATAGATCCGTCAAGACCCGGAAGGTTTGTTTTTTTCCGTAAATTTCGCCTTATCTTCATCACTGCCTTATCAGCCCTTGAGTCTAATCCTTTTGAGAAGTTGTTTACTGGAAAGGGCCTTAGCACACCCCACGACTACGCAATAAAGAGGCTCACTGGCAACCACAACAGGCATCTTTACCTCGGCCGCTATCATTTTTGGCAGGCCCGCCAAAAGGGCTCCGCCCCCGCACAAAATAATCCCTTTTTGGGCAACATCGGCGGCCAGCTCCGGTGGAGCGTCCTCCAGTGTCTCCCGTATAGAATCAACAATAGTCTTCACCGTCGGTGCCAATGCCTCGCGGATTTGGTTGGACGTCAACTTTACCTGTTTTGGCAAACCCTTCTCCAAATCCCTACCCCTCACGGTCATTTGCTTTTCAACGGCCATAGGATACGCACTTCCAAGCAGCATTTTTACATCCTCGGCCGTTTTTTCTCCCAAAGCAAGACCATACCTAAACCGTACATAGCGGATAATATCCGCATCCATTGTATCGCCACCGACCTTTAACGACTTTCCGCTCACAATCCCCCCGATCGAAATAACAGCCATATCACTCGTACCACCGCCGATGTCCACAATCATCGAGCCCGTGGGCTCAAGCACATTGACACCCGCTCCAACTGCGGCGGCCATCGGCTCCTCGATTAAGTGGGCTTCCCTCGCACCGGACTCGTACGCCACGTCATAAAGTGCCCTCCGCTCTACTTCCGTAACATTAGAAGGGATCCCCAAAACAATCCTGGGTCTGGGGATAGAAATCGACATTCCCGGTTTTTCGTGCACTTTACGGACAAAGTACGAAAGCATCGCAAGCGTAGTATCGTAATCGTAAATTACCCCATCCTTAAGTGGGCGCACGGTCACAATCGACATCGGTGTCCTTCCAATCATTTTTCTGGCATCCGCACCAATGGCAATAACCTGCCTGGTTTTTTTGTGGAGTGCAACGATAGATGGTTCACGGATAACTATACCTTTGCCGACTACATGAACAAGAGTATTGGCAGTCCCCAAATCTACAGCCAAATCAGAAGAAAAATAACCGAGGATATTATCAACAACCGGAATCATAGAAGCGCTACAAAGTATAACGTATCAGGAATAAGTTTAGAAGCTATAAATCTTGCCTACCATTTACTAAAAACCTACAGTATCCCGTCATCCTGAATTAATTGTTGCTCTTCGTGCAAGAATAAGCGTTCTTATTTCAGGATCTATTTATGTTTAGATGCTGAAAAAATTTCAGCATGACGGTTAATTTAGTTGGTGAATTTAAAGGTCGAAAGAATTTGGTCTAGGGATTTATCGTAATTGCCCATTTTGTCATATTGCTTCAAGAAAATTAGGTAGGTCTTGTCGGCATGATTCACATAAATTCTAGTTGCCTGAACATTTGGCAGTGCGCTTTCCTCTGTAAATTTATACTTAGCCGCTGGGGATTCTGAAACAGTCAATTTTTGATCGCTTGGTCCCAGCACATTGTAAATATCTTCAATGGCTGGGCTTAAAACTAAGACAGCAAAATCTGTTTGGTTGTTTGGTAGTTTTTCACCGAGAAAACCACAATATTGGGGTGCATTTTCAACAACTTCGAGAGTGTCGGAAACTTCGGTTGCATTTGAACATTCGCCATTGTTCAAATTTGTTGTTAGCAATTTCTTATTTTGAGGAACTTTTAATAGAAATTTGTGTTTTGTGTTTGTGTACGTTGTCCAATCACCAGCTTCATTTGGTTTTGTTGAGGCTTCGGGGGATGGAGAAGAAGTTGATATTATTGGTTTTTGATCACTGGGCGTTAGGGGCTTTGCAGAATATTTTTGATACCCAAGAACTGCAATTACTCCAAGAGCTAAAGTAACAATAGCTACGATAATTATTTGTGCAAAGGCACGGGCAGGTTTCACTTACTTAATCGTAAATTGTTAATAGTTAATTGTAAATAGATTAACCAAAACATACCCCATCCCCGATTCTTTTCTTTTTTGTGTAGTCAGCGTCTTTGAACTTGCTAAAAAATTGTAGGGAAACGGAAACTGACCGAAGGAAATTTCCGAGGGCCCTGCAATTTTTTTGCTTAGTTTCAACAGCTGACGTAACTCTAAAGAAAAAATCGGGGGACAAAAAAATCTTCAATTGTCAAAAAACTGACCGCCTGTTAACATCTAAGCATGCAATTTTCCCTGTCAAACATTATTGACAAAACTATCTATATCACCTATCTTGCCACAGCCATTATTACCCCTCTTCTTTTTACTACCAAAACCACCGAAATTTACGAAGTCCCGAAAATGTTCTTTGTTTATTTGGCAGCCGCCGTAATCTTCTTTGCGACACTTCTTAAGTTCACGCTGGAAAAAAAAATTACTCTCCCAACAAATATAGCCATCATGGCCTTTGGGTTATTCCTGCTTACGCAAATCGCCTCAACCTTTACCTCAACCGACAGATACACCTCCGTTTTTGGCTACCCCACCCGCCTCAACGGTGGCCTTCTTTCGACTATTTCCTATTTTATTTTGACAGCAGGTGCCCTCATAAATTTAAATACCGAAAAAGCAAAAAACCTTGTCCTGGCCATGGTCTTTGCCGCAGTCGCAGTTTCCGCGTGGGGAATACCTTCACACTTTGACCGCGACCCGACTTGCTACATACTAACCAACAAGCTCACATCCGCCTGCTGGCAAAAAGAGTTCAATCCGACCATGCGCATTTTTTCCACTTTTGGCCAGCCGAATTGGCTCGCATCCTACTTGGTTTTAAGTCTTCCCGTTGCACTTAGCCTCGCACTCACTTTAAAAAAACGCAGTCAACTGATTATGGCGGCATCAGCAATACTAATTTTTTGGGCATTGGTACTCACAAACTCACGCTCCGGCCTGCTGGGCATGGCGGCCTCACTTACCATTTTGGCAATCCTACTGGGCATCAAAAACCTCAGAGCAAACCTTAAACTTCTTCTAATCTTGTTTGCAGTATTTGCGATAATTTCCTTTTCCTTTGCCAACCTGATTACCTCACGCATTAAGGACACCCTGCAAAATGCGCCGCGCCAGGAACAGGCAGAAAAGGATAATTCCAATTCCCAGTCATCCCCAACGTCCGGCGGCACCGAATCCGGCCAAATCCGCCTGATTGTTTGGCAAGGGGCTTTGGAAGTATTTAAAAAATGGCCAGCTCTTGGCCCCGGCCCCGAAACGTTTGTGAATACCTACTATCTCTATCGCCCGAGCGCCCAAAACCAGACAAGCGAATGGGAATTTTTTTACAACAAAGCCCACAACGAATTCTTAAACTATCTTGCAACGTCCGGCATCATCGGCTTATTGGGATTCGTGACCCTTTGCACTTCAATCGTAATTTCGGCTCTTAAATTTAACAAAGCAGACAAGTTTGCACGAAATTTCCAGAGGGCAACCGTCGTGGCAGTTGTTGGCTATCTGGTCACAATCTTCTTCGGATTTTCAACGGTGGCCAACCAAACAACGTTGTTTCTGGCAGGAGCGCTTGCAATAACGCTTGGCGGCCAAGGAAAAATTAAAAATTTCGGCCTGAAATATCTGGACATCCCCGCTTGTAAAAGCGCCCAAATCGCGCTAATCCTAATCACTTTTACCTACACCCTAACCTTGGTAGGCAGGATTTATTTTGCAGATAGTCTCACCAGCCGCGCCCAAAATCTGGAAGGCACGAGGGCCCTTCTTGCCCTGCGCAACGCAATTACAGCTTCGCCCATACAAAATCCCTACCTATTGGCAGATTTTGCATACAACACCGCCACCTACGCAAATACACAACAAAACAGGGAAAACAAAGACGTGCTTATCCGGGAAGTAAAAAAGACGGCCAATACGGTGCTGACACTTGCCCCAAATAATTTTCTGACAACCCAAAAAATTGCCAAAAGCTATATTCTAATCATCGAAGACGAGGAAGCTGCCCACCAGGCACGAAGCCTGGCGCTAAAGCTCCCGGAACTTGCCCCCACGTACCCACCGGCATATCTCGTCAGCGCCCAAATTTATGTTGCCCTGGAAGAAAAGGGCGAAGCCCGCCGTTTTGCGCAAAAATCCCTCGAGCTCAAAAGCGATTATCTGGAAGCGCAGAAGCTGCTTGGGCAATTGACAATCTAACCCCAACAATCCAAAATATAAATGGTTCTCTGCCCTCAAACGATGGCAACGCTCAAAAAACAAGACCCCCAGATCGCAAAATTTATCGCCAGTGAAGAAAAACGCCAGCAAAACGATATCGTTCTCATCCCCTCCGAAAACTACTCATCCGCCGCAGTCCGCGAGGCACTTGGCACCCGCCTAACCAATAAATACTCCGAAGGATACCCGCACAAACGTTATTATTCCGGAAACCAGGTAATCGATTCCGTCGAGGATTTGGCAATCGAGCGCGCAACCAAACTTTTCAAGTGTAAATTCGCCAACGTACAGGCATATTCCGGCTCTCCCGCAAATATGGCCATTTACCTCGCACTTCTTAGCCCCGGCGACACTGTCATGGGGCTGTCCCTCCCGCATGGCGGGCACTTAACCCATGGCTGGCCGGTAAATTTTTCGGGTAAGTTTTACAAGTCCGTGCAGTACGGGGTAGACCCAAAAACCGAAACCCTGGACCTTAAAAAAATTGCCGCCCTGGTTAAAAAAACCAGACCAAAGCTAATCTTCACGGGCGCAACAGCATATTCACGCCTTTGGGACTGGCGGGCATTTTCCAAAATCGCCAAAAGCGTCGGTGCATATTTGGTTGCCGACGTTTCTCATATCGCAGGCCTTATAGTTGCAGGCGCGCACCCATCGCCTTTCCCCTTTGCGGATGTCGTAATGACAACAACCCACAAAACCCTCCGCGGCCCGCGCGGTGCACTAATCCTTTCAAATAAAGAAGAAATTGCCGATAAAATAAACAAGGCCGTATTCCCCGGTCTTCAAGGCGGTCCGCACGACAACCAGACGGCGGCAATCGCGGTTGCCCTAAGAGAAGCATCCGGTGCAGGCTTCAAAAAATACGGAAAACAGGTTGTAAAAAATGCCAAGGAGCTGGCAAAAACCCTGAATGCCGGTGGGATCAAACTTGTGTCCGGCGGGACAGACAACCACTTGATACTAATTGACCTTGGCAAGAACGGCCCGAGCGGCAAAGACATGCAAAATGCCCTTTACGAGGCGGGAATCTCCACAAACAAAAATACTGTTCCAAACGAAACCAGATCGCCTTTCGTAACCTCGGGGATCAGGATTGGCACTCCCGCCGTCACCACCCGCGGCATGAAGGAACCGCAAATGAGGCTCATCGGCAGCTGGATCACCCAAATTATCAAAAACCCCGAAGACGTTAAACTTCGAAAGGAAATCAAAAAAGAAGTTTTAGATTTGACCAAACGCTTCCCCATTCCCTAAAATCACGCCATGACAGAAAGACAAACACCACCACAACAATTACACGAAATACGACCCGAAACTAGAAAAATCAATCTCGCTGCAAAGTTGGTACTCGTCGGAACCACTTTAGCCACTGCCGCGGGTATCGGATTAATCACACAAGGCGGAGAACAAGAAAAAGCTTTAGGCGTTGAAATCGTTAGAAATGCCGCAATACTAAGCACAATCCCCCTTGGATATCTTGGCTCCGAAAAAATACTGGATTTGGCATTAAGAGAAGAAATCCTGGAACCCAGACAAGACTAACTTAAACACTTGACCAAGCACTTCCCAATACCCTAAAATCAAAAAATAAATGGGTGCAGAAAGAAAAATTCCAAGAATCGTCAAAACAGCAGCAGAAATAACACTGGCTATATCTGCTTTAGGTGGAGGAGTTGCAAGCCAAACTCACCAGGCTTCCGCAGAAAATTTACATACCCACAATCAACAAGAACAAGCA
>ORJL011549674.1_pt1 | contig 21083 bp, 35 predicted proteins | sample 1779941 | NCBI WGS metagenome assembly ORJL01 (sample SAMEA104232317, study PRJEB22302) | groundwater metagenome | biome: forest; feature: aquifer; material: groundwater | place: USA | collected 2011-08-07 | depth 5.8 m
CCGGAGACCCGCGCATCGCCGGAGACCAGCGCATCGCCGTAGACCCGCGCATTGCCGGAGACCATCGCATTGCCGTAGACCAGCGCATTGCCGGAGACCCACGCATCGCCGAGCTTATCTAAGTTAGATTCTTTTTCAATCCAACCCCCAACTTCGCCACCTGACTTTCGCCTAATCTGCCGCAACGTAACGCCAAAATGAACTTTCGTTTCGCCCGTAAACTCAAAATCAACCATTTTTAGGCCACCTCTCCGATGTATATAGTCAAACCGTCGTCGATGATGTGAAAGCGTTTTGTCGAACCAATGTTAAATTCCATGTTAGTTTTTTCCTCCGTTCGTTTCCGAACAAATATAATAATAACGTCAGGGTTTATATATGTTGCTATCGGTGATATCAGCGATAAGGTTTTGTAACTAAAGTGAATTTTCCTCAAAGAAGAAAAAATAGAGTGATTGATATGCTATCTATCACTTTGTTTTTCGGTATAGATTAGGTTTAGAAGGACTTTTGTAACAAAAAAAGATATCTATGATATCACCTATATCAAAGTGATATCTATCACTCTGTTTTTCCCCTAGTCGCCCAAATCACTTTAGTAACTAAAGTAACTTTTTTCAAACAAAAAAATGCCCATAGTTAAAGCACGAACAAACCCAAAACAACAAACGAAGCAAGCGGTTAACTCACTTCCGCTATTGGTTGTGACCCCATAGTTTGGATTTTTTTAATGAATTTTGCAGGCACTCCGGCCCATAATTCATTTTCTCCGGTGGTGGTGTTTTCTAAAACAACGCTTCCCGCACCGATTATGCAACCATTACCAACTCTAACGCCTTTTAAAATAACACATTTTGCGCCAACTAAAACACCATCGCCAATATAAACTGATTCGTCGGGTTCTCCGGTTGAACTAAACGTATAGATTATTGTATCGGTTCCTACGTGTGAATTGCGGCCTATTGTTATTGTGCCGTTTTTAGTTGCGTATAGTTTTGTCCATTGTCCTAGTTTTGCGCCTTCTTTTAATTTAATGTTTTGTGGTTGTTCTACGTATGTGGTGGGTTGGACTTGTCCGGGGTGTTCTAAGAAAAACAACCAGTTTATTATTTTTTGTTTTATTCTTTGCCTGAAATAATACTTAGTGAAACTCATTTTAGTTACGCCTCTTTTTAGAATTGTTTTAGTTTTATTCCTAGCTTTTCGGTTATTTTTGTGGTGTCGCCTAGCATGTTGCCGCCTACGTCGTTATCGGTTTGCACGAATACGGGTTTCTTGTTTAATCGTTTTCCGATTCGTTCGGCCAGTTCCTTGATGTTCATGGTGGTTGGTCCGGCGGCGTTGTAAATCTCAAATTGTTTATCTTTCCGAGTTAGAGTTTTCCAGATTATTTTTGACAAGTCGTCCATGTGGATGGGGTTTATTTTCGGCTCGGCATCCTTGTTCAACCGAATCGGTATTTCTTGTTCGATGTTATGTTTCAGCCGTCCGATTAGGCGTTTGGGTCCGTCGTTCCAAGTGTACGGAAAGAACGGACGAATGACAGTAACAGCAAATGGGCTGCTTTCTATTGACCAAACCGCGCTTTCGCCTTTTTGTTTACTTAGAGCGTAAGCATCTGCCGCCTTGTATTTGGGTCTTAGACCATACCAGCTCGTATGAGCAAATTCCATATAGTCTTCCATCTCAACGTTTGGTTCAGGCAGGTATCCATAGACGCCTCCGGTTGAGATGTAGATGAAGCGTTTTAGTTTTTTATTCCGAAACCCAAGAGAAGTGTGCAGGTCCGATGTGCCGTTGTAGTTTATTTTGTCGTATTCGGATTCGTCTTTTTGTGGTGGGGTTGCGGCGGCGAAATGTACGAAATAATCCAAGTCGTCTGGATAGTCTTTATCTAGTGGGCGGTGTAATTCGTACCCTTGTGCGCGGCCTAGTGGAACCAACACCGCGTTTTTTGGGGCGTGTTGGACGAAGTTTATCGCCATTTGGCTTGTGCATCCGTTGTAACCGATTTTCATTTTGTCCACCTTATTTTTTTTAAAAACTTTTTGAAAAGCGTTTCCGTCATATTGTCTCTAGCTAGAAAATCACAAGTAAGAAATGAAAAAACGCCTAAAATACAAAAGCCCTCTAACAAGAGTTGCCAATCGGTGTTTATGTTTCCAGTTAACATTTTTGGAATTTTGGAATAGGCAATCAACCACATCAAGACCAGCGTAATAATTGTAACAAACACTAGGCGTAGTATGAAGTCCGTCTGGTCACGCCAATTTAGCGCAGTGTCGTCGGTGTTCATTTTATCAGTCCTTTTTTTACGAGTAGTCGGTGGATTGGGCGCAAGATTCGCAACGGGTTTGGTTTGTTTTCTTTCAAACCGTTGTCTAAAATCGTGCCGCCCCATTTTTGTTTGTAGTCGCTTACTCCGGCGAAGTCGTATTGTTTCATGCCGCGTAGTTTTGCGTCTTGCATGATGCGCCATTTCAGCCAATCACCTGCAAAGTATGGCGCGTTGGGTTTTCGCCATATTGCGGTTTCTGTTGCGGTGTCGTTGCGGAAGTATATGCCTTGACCGCATAGGGATTCGTTGTTTTTTAGTGCGACGTAGTATTCTACTCTGGGTATCGTCATTGGTAGCGTTATGAGTCCTTTGTTTCGTCGGAATTCGGTCAAGTGTTTCCAGTAGGTTTGTTCGTCCCATTTCTGCATTGTTAATTGGGCGTCGCCTTTTTTGATGTTTTTTCGCAATTCTTTTTTTAAAATAGTGAACGTCAACGGTTCCAAGACCAATATCAATGTCGCCGCCATGTCTTCGCCTTTTTATTCCCATGCCATGATTTTTTTGATGTCGTTCCTTTTAGCTTTGTAGCCTTCCCATAGCGTTTGGTCGTATAGTTTTTGTAAGCGTTCTATTTCGGCGCTCGCGCGTTGTTCTATCTCTTTCAGTCGTGTCGAATCATCACTCATTTTTTCACCCATTCCGGTTCGTCCCAACCCATTATGTCGCTCACTACTTCCGCTAAAAGTTTCGACTGTTGCGGGTGTCGTTGTTTTGACACCTTTGCTAAGTCTAGTTCTTTTCGTGCGCGTTCCTCAATTTCACGAAGGCGGCGATACGACCCCGCAAGCGTATCCAAATTAGGCAACGTACCCGGACGTTGTAATTCATCCAACCGACGCGCCTTTTCCTTTGCTTTGATAAACTCTGCGAATTGAGAACTGGAAACCAGCGTATAATTTTTGGAATCAATGTTTTCATCTTCCAAATCCGAAGTTACTTCCCGCCACTTTTCCGCGTCAGTTCGCAACTCGGCCAACTCCGACTCCGAAACATCAACCATTTTCAACTTCCTCCAAATATGAAATGAATTTTTTTGTCATATAAAATTTTCCGCTTCCTTGCCTGTTCAATTCGCAGAATATGCGAGTTACCACAAACAAGATTTCAGGGGTGGTCAAACCGTCTTTTTTAATCTGTTTCGCAATTTCCTTGTATAATTTTTCTTGCAATATGTTAAACTCAACCATGCCACACACCCGTTTCGTTTAATCGCTATGTTTGTATGCGTTGTGCGCTTTGAGTTGAAAATCTAATTGGGGTTGGGTCATTGCGCGGAACTCTTTGCCGCAGTTTTTGCATTTTTGTTCAAACATTTTTAGACCTCCGTTTTAGATTTGACGTAGTTCGTCGAAGTATCCATTGCGCGAAAAAATTGCGGTTCCGAATTTTGTTAAGTATTCAAAATGCCACCCATCATTTAGGACATCTTCCCAAGATTGGTGTGGCATATTTGACCAGACTTGTGAGGAGTTTTTGAATTGGATTCCGTTTGCCATATTTGCTTCCATCTCCATGCCTTTTCAGGCATAGTATAGTATTGGTGGTAGTGGTATATATACCTATCCTTTAGGTTCCGGCCAACCCATGACGCGGCAAAGCCGTTCAGTTATTTCTTGCCGATAAAAAGCATTATTTGCAGGTTTATTCCAATCGGCTATTTCTTTTCGTGCGCGTACCTCAATTTCATCCAACCGACGCGCCTTATCCATGAGTTTATCAAATTCATCTAACGGCAAGACCAACACCTTGCAGTCGTATTTTTCCGCAAGCGCACGCCACTTTTGTGCGTCTTGCTTCAACTCGGCGTACTCGGATTTCTTAACGGAAACGGTTTCCGCAGGTTCGCAAAAGTGCGAACCCAACTTTCCACACTGACGGCAAAGCTCTTTCAAACCAACCAAGTCCTTTTCAACCATTTGAACGCGCCTCCTTTAACACTTCCCGGATTTCAAGGCCGATTTTTTCAAACTTTTCTAATAAGTCCAAACGCATTTGCGAAACCTCATTTAACAATTCAACTGTGGAACCGCCAACATCAAAGTTTCCTTTAAACCGACCCAACCTATACGTTTCATGGTACGCGTAGGGATTGTCGCACTCTAAGGTTATGTAGAAATTTGTTAATTTTTTTGATTTAACGGCAGTCAGTAATTCTTCTAACTCTTTAGTATTCGCGTGTAAAGTATGAAATTTGGTTTCACTCATTTGTTTTTCGCCTCCATTTCTATTCTAAGCTTGTCAACTTCGTCTTGCGCTTCAATCGGCGGTAGCGACATTATTTCTTTCAATCGTCGCGCTAAATCGGAATGCTCGCGGGTTATGTCTTCGGGGTCGTAGATTTCGACTTCTTCCCCTAGGTTGCCGCGAACGTCTAGCATCTTTTTGGCCCATCGGATTTTAGTCATTTCTTTTAGTCACCCAGTTTCATTCCGCTGGTTAGCAACGTGAGTGCTGACGCTACGGATTTTTCTACGCCGACCAACGCGAAACTGGCGAAGAACAGCGCGACGACTTCTTTTACATTCTTGAAACCTTTCACCTTGTTTTTAGGTATGTGTAGCCGCATCGGCATACTAGGGTGTTTTCTTTGTTTGCCATTAGTTTGCCGTCGCGGGGGCATTGCCAACGGACTAACATTTTTGGCGCGTTCATTTCTTTTACTCCGTTTGGTATGTGTGTTCAAAAATCATTCCGTCGCTGATAAAGAAATAAAATATGCAGTCGGCGTATTTTTTCCAAAACACGACTCCGCGAAATTCGTTTACTAATTGTTCAAAGTCGGAGACGTCGGCAATCTTGACGCTTGGTAGTTGGCTTAGGTCGTGGTCAGTTACTTCGACTTCGGTTAGACCCAATGTTTCAAATCGGTTTTTGAAATATTTAAACTTCATTTCGTTTTCAACCTCCGTTAAAGAATAATAAACTACCATTGTTTATAAACGTTGTTGTTTGTTTGTTTCTAATTCTTTTAATTCAATCATTATGAATAAATAAGTAAAGTATGCCGTGATGAAACAAATAAAAATAGTTATTGAAATAAACCACGACGCTAACGCAATGCCTACCGCAAGCAACAACTCATCACGCAAATTCATTTACAAATCAATACTCTTTTTGAATGTTACGTCCATTCCGAAACCCGGAACAAAATACAAAACATTTAATGGGTAAACTCCAAGCGGGTGGACGTGTGCGCCAATGAAACCACAATAACGACAATACATAATATTAATCCTGTTTGGGGTGTTTTAAATAACTACGCTCTATCGCGTCCATCGCCTGTTCCAACCTATTACTAGCGGTTAACAATGGATAGCGGCAGGATTGGCGGCATTCGCTATACTCTAATAAAATAAGTCGGACGACTTCTTGCGTTTGGTGCATTCGGTCGCGCAAATCTTCGTATTGTAGCGGCGTCATAAAACTAAATCAAAAAGAAGAAACAACCCGCCCCTATTTAAAACTTGCGGGTGTATGGGCCTCGGAGGTGATGGGGTTTGTTTAGGCCGGAGTCGGGGCGGGTTGTTCTTGGGTCGTCGCTTGTGTTTCTTGGGTCGGTTGCTCTACTTCGTTCGCCAAGTGGGATTTAGTTTTGCTTGGGCGTCCTTGCGTTGCGGCTTTCGGTTCAGCCGTCTTAACTACTGAAACTTTATATTGCGCGTCTTTCTGCATTTCGTTAACGAACTGGCTAGGTACGCGAAGCATTCCGACTTTAATATTTTTTGTGTTGACGTTTTCGCGGTATCGTGTTTCAAATTCCATGTTTCTTAATCCACCTTGTTTTCTATTTAGTGAATTAATTAAACGCCGTCGTAGTATTTAAACTTATTGTTTTGTGTGGTTCGTTCAATTATCGAATACCCATGCTGATAACACAATAAGCAAACCCATGAAGATAAGCACTATTGAAAATAACGTGTTCATCGTCACGCCGTTGGAAGCGTCAGTATTCCATTTCCACGTACAATAACTATTCGTGCTCATACTTGCGTTAACCGATGGCGTAGTAGTAAATTCGTGTTGTTCGGAAAAAATAGACGCGACATTAGTGCAACCGTCATTAGTGGTGTTTATAGTTCCGTTTGAACAAATATTTACGTCGTTAAACCCGGAATAATTTGCGTAAGTGTTATTTGTTGCCGAACCACACGCATAAGCAACGCCCGCCGCTAGGCTAACGCCGATTGCTAAAAACAAGAATCCTGAAAATGTTTTTAGGACTTTAGTTTCGTTTGTTTCCCGGTTAACGAATTTACTTACGATGAGTAAGACGACGGCTAGGGTTATGAACAAAACGAAGAACAAAGAGTCCATAGCCATAAACTAGATAACCATACAACCCTTTTTAAAACTATGCTGTGAAAAGGAATACGGCAACCCGCAACGGGACGCCGTTTTTTCTCCAAGGCAACTTTTACACGCTTAGCGCACGAAAGCCCACATGACCGCAAACGCTAACAAACCCACGCCGAACAGCACGGGAATGTTGCTAGTCACGGTATACAGAATCGGCGTTGCATTATACTTTGCCGCTTCTATCGTTTCGTTAACAATGTTCAAACCGATAATGCCAATGACTAACGCCACTACCGTTGCCATCAGCCCACCGGCTGCCATTGTGCCAGCGAAGCCTTGCAGCTTCTTGTATTCCATGATTGGGTAACGCAAACCGGGTGGTTTAAAAACCCACCGGCGGTTAGGGTAAAGAAAAAGGTTACGGCCCGCAACGGGCCGTTTTTTTACGAGCCGCACACCGCGTAACTAGCGCATGAATGCCCAAGCCACGGCGGCGACCAAGAGGCCGACACCCAACAGCACGGGAATGTTGCTAGTCACGGTATACAGCAAGCCGGTAAAGACCGCCGCTTGCAACGTCGAGTTGACAATTTGCAGACCAATCACACCGACAATGAGGGTGATGATGGTAGCCAGCAAACCGCCAGCAGCCGAGCCAGCGAAGCCTTGCAGCTTCTTGTATTCCATGATTGGGTAACGCAAACCGGGTGGTTTAAAAACCCACCGGCGTTTATTTTTGTGGTGGTTGTTCGCGCTTTATCAGTATGACGCCTTTCTTTGTGCGTATCATTTGTGCATAACCCATTGCGTCTAGTTCTTTAGCGAGCTTAAACCAATCGTTATTTTCGTTTACTTTAAATGGAAAGCGTGATGCTACGACGTGCCTAAACTCGTCAGCTTGAACGACGCCGTGCTTTTCAAAAAGCTTTCCGACCAACTTCTTATACAACAACATTTGTAGCACTACCGATTGACCATTTTGGTAAACGCTAGATAGATTACTATACCACCAACTAGCCCGACAATCATTAATGCAGCCGTACCAACGCCCGCCACAAGCAACACCGTTAACGCCATTGGAACAAATAAAACAATGGCGGCTTCAAAGCTTAGGCCAATCATTATGAATCCGACGACGATTAGGAACAATACGATTAGGCCCATTAACAAATCGTTGCCGATTGTGTTTTGTAATGCGCCGGAGACTAAAAATTCTGTGTCGGTTATGAGTGTCATTTTATTCATTCCCCTTGTGCCATCCTACTAGGTAGAGCAGGAAAGCAAAGCCCAATATTTGGAATATGGTTAGCAATTCGGCGGGTAGCCCCATGCCGCTAGTTAAGTCACTCGTCGCGTTGTAAATCGTTAGTAGTGCCGCCGCCGGAATTGCGTAAAGCGTATACGGGTTTGGAAACACGACGGTAAGCACTACAAGAGCGCCAGCGGCCAAAGCCGTTAAGCCAGTTCCGGGGCTAAAAGGAAGGTTGGCATAAAATTGGTCTATCGTCCCATTCGTCTGCGTTAAATTCGCAAAGAACTTTTCTTTGCCCCCGAACACAACCGGGTTAATCTGAAAGAACATAAAGTAGACGAAGCCAATGCAGCACATCAGAATGATAATGTTAAATGCTTTAGCCATCAGAAGACACCGCGCCACTTAAGAAACATTATACTTACGCCAATTACTCCGGTTAAATAAAATATTTCGGGGGGTAGTTGCGGCCATCCAAACGTAAATACTCCGATAGCTAATAAACCCAACGCTACTAAGCCGCCGGTTTCCAAGTTGCCACTTAGTTTAGTAACCCATGCCGTGACTATCGCACAAATCATTAAGAAAATAAATACGAAAGTGGTTGAATTAGTCCCGGCGGCTACGATTGTCTGCGTGGCCGCCCACAAGCTAGACGTGGTATTCGTAAAGTTGCCGACGTACCACAACGTTGAAACGTTGAAATAGGCGTAGGGGCTAGAGCGTTGGATGCAACCGTATGCCGTAACGTTTCGCGGGTATGCGTAAACGTCAAACGGGAAACTATATTGCGCCGTCGTGTTGGTGCTGTTATGCGTTCCGTTAGCGTAAAACAATAAGTTGCCTTGCGAGTCGTAAATATATATGCAGCTAAAGTTCATTGACGCCGTGGGCAAAGCCGAAACGTTAAACACAATGTTTGTTCCGTTCGTACTAATGCGGCTAGATATGGGGTTGAACCAATACCCACTGCCAGATAAGTCCGACGTAAAGTTAGGCGGTGAAATAGTCTGTCCGAAATAAATATAGTACGTGTTTTGTACCGGGGTTATGACTATGGACGATGTTACGGTAGTAAAGCCGGTTGCGCTCGCACTAACGCGGTACGTGTCGCCCGAAGTTAAAGTAAAAGGTGCTTGGCCCGCGCTATCCGTAGTCGTGGAACCTATGAGAACGTAGGACGCGCCTATTAATTTTTCAACCGTTACCGTTGCGCCGCTTACTCCGGTTCCTCCATATGCAGTTAACACTACGAACAACACGTTTTGTGCGGTTGCGCTTGGCGTTAAGTAAATGTCTATTGTTCCAAACGTCGTATTAGACGCCGTTGAAAAACTGTACGGCAAAGTCCGGCTTGAATAACCCGAAGCCGCGCCGGTTACTGTTCCGGTTCCGCTAGGAATAGTGCCGTGGAAAAAGCTAGTAGTGTTGCTTTGAAAGTCTGTGCGCGTGTCGGTTCCGTTCGTGATGGTTACGTTTATTCCTAACGCGCTTCCGGTGTCTTCGTCGAATCCACGGACGCGGAAGTAAGGCAGTAGGTAGGATAAGTTGCCGGACGTGCCGTTACCTAATAGCGTAGCTACTCCGGTGATGTTTAGTGTTTGGTTTCCTACTGCATTGGTTTGGTTGTAATAGCAGTTCATTGTTGAACCGCCTAGGAAAACCGTAGACGTGTTTATACTGAAGCTTCCCGAATTATTGCGGATAGTTATTTGGCAGTAATCACTTGCGGCCATATTCGTAACGGTCGCATTGATAAAACTATATGAGGCGTTTATCCAAGTGCCTTCGTTAACCGTTGGTGAAACAAAAGTGACAACGGGGGTTGTGCCGCTTACGCTTTGTTCAGGGTAAAAGTTCCAAGTGCTGTTTATCAAACCTTTAGCTCGCGCTTGAATCCATCCAATGCTTTTGTTATCGTTCGTCCATAGGAACGAGTCAATGCTTACGCGCTGGCTGCCGGTGCCTCCTCCAAACAATCGTACTGTGCCGGTCGTCGCACCGTAGCCGTTCCAAGTGTCCGAGCCTACTAGGGTTCCGTCTAGCCATACTTCGCGGGTGTACGGCGTTGTTGTGCCGTATGTTTTAAGAACTAAGTGATGCCAACGAGTATCAGCAAATTCTATGAATAGGTAACGGTCGGCGGTGTCATACCCATCCCATGCAAGCCATGTTGCATTAGTAGCGGCGGTGGTTGTTAAAGTTGCGGCGTAGCCCGCGCCGATGTCATTCCATCCCGCTAGGTATGACCCGGAACCTCCTGCTTGAAAATCAGCATTACGGCGTATGACAAACTCTGCCGTGTACGTATTGTTGCCTGTGATGTAGGTTGATAACGCCAAGCCTTGGCTACATTGGAATGAACCGCTGGAAAAGTTAGTAGCGTTTCCGTATATGCCCGCGACGATTCCGGGCGTGGATGCCGCGCAAGTCATATTGCTGTCCGTTCGGAATGTGTTAACGGGGTTGCCTGCGGAGTAGAGCGACATATCGTTTTGTATTTGTACGGAGGTGTCGCCTCCGTATGGATCTGCCTCTACGTCACTTGTCGTGGCGTTGTTGTTGTAATAGAAATAACCCGTATTGTTTCCATTAGCTACATAGGTAAAGTTAATCCAAAATGTAGTGTATCCGGTATTAGCCGTTCCATTTTCTATATAGTACGTGCGGCTCGTATCTTCGGATGCGTTAATGAAACGCGAAGCGTTAAGGTCAGCCGACAAAACGTTGCGACCGACGTATTGCGTAGTGGAAAAGTTTATTGGCAATACTACTTGTGCGCTTTCGCTTAGCGTAAAGCCCTGCCATATTTCTTGTTTGTTAAACCAATCGGTATCCCACCACGCGAGCCAATCAAACTCTAAACCAAATAGGTTGAACGTTAAGTCTTGTGACGCAACCGCCGACCACTTAGGCCGCACGAATTCAAATTCGATTAGAAAGTTTCGTCCGGGTTTTAAGTCGTCGGCGTTAAGACTTCGGCGTTCTTCATAATTAATTGTCTTGTTTGTGAACGCATTAGTAAACTCGCAAACGTTTTCTGTTTTACTTGTGTTAGAATTATATGCATCGCGGCATACGCTAACCGGCATGTAAACTGGAACCGTTTTTTGTTTTGTTTCTACGACTTGCGTTAGTTGAAAAGTTGCGTCGCGTCCCTTTTTATTTTGAAGAATGCGGCCCTTGAACCATTGCGCGTTTGATTGCGGAAACGTGTTGTTGGTTATAGTTACGTTGACGCGGAAGGCGCATTTAGTTTCGCTTTCACAATCCCGTATTTGGTTGTCTACGATTTTGTTTAATATTTGTGCGGTTGCGAATTGTTGTTCGTTGTATTCAAAGACATAGGTTTGATTGGTATAAGCTACTACGGCAACGCCGTTAGGTGCAGTTGGCTTTGCAGCCAAAACTAGAGATGCCGCAAGAAGGATAAGAACCAATGTCTGCGCAAAGCTTTTTTTTTTCATTGTTTGCTACCTGTCGGGCTTGAAAGAAAAAAGAACCACACGGTGATTCCTAATAGGATTGTGGGCAACGCTAGTTGGAATAAGATTTTAGTGATGTCGTCGCTCAAAGTAGAAATAAGCGGGTTCATTATTGACGTAACCATTGGGTATAACGCGGCGTAAATAATCAAACCGAAGATGGTTAGCAATAGCGCTATGAATTGGTATTGTCCGCGTGTTTGTTTCATATCAGCATCTGGCCGCCAGTTTGGTTAAACGCATTGCCCGAAGGTAACGCTTTAAACACTTTACCTTTTCGTTGTTTGATTTTAATCTTTTGAACTTGTTTAACGAACAACTCCGGCTTAGGCTTCGACTGCACAACGTTGTGCCGAATGAACGCGCCGCCCTGATGGACTTGCGGACTTTCTTTGAAATTCTTATACTTTTGTTGGATTTTCTCCATACCTTGGTCAAAATCTTTTTCCCGAAGTGGGGTTAACCGATTCTCTTTCCGCACAAACTTTTTTAACGCATCCTTTAAAGACATTAAGACCGCCCCTTGCGTAGTTCAACCGGCTTAAAGAAACTACCCGCGCCGCGTTGCAACGTCACGACGCGCCGGAATTGTTCCACGTTCGCTTTCGTTGCCTTCGGAACTGTAGCTTTTCCATAAATGAATTGAGCGCGGGCCGCGCTGAACGGGTCAACTAACGGCGTCAAACCTAGAGCCGGTGCGCGTTTCTTTTTCTTATTTCCGGTTTCCTTCTTTCTAGGCTGCCGCGTTTCAAACATTTGCTTGTTCGACGTTGGAATGCCGAATGGTAAACGTATGCGCGTAGGCGTTACGACCGGCGGCCTAATCCGCTGCCCGACTTGCGACGCCGTTTGCCGAAGCCTCGTTAACTGAACTGGCGTTTGTTTAACTGCGTTCACGATGGCCGGAGTCTGCCGTACTCTCTGCGTTACGTCTTGCGTTTGTTTAAACCTAGTCTCTACGCCCAACCTTTGTCGCACGTCCAACCGTTGGCGTTGCGCCGTCAAAGTTCCAGCGGTAAACCGCAAACCCTGACGCTCGCCTTGCGCTTGAGCTACTCGTCGCGCTTGTCCAAAGCGTTGAACCAAACCTAAGCCTTGCGTTAGGCGTTGCCCCGTACCCATACGCTGCGCCATTTCAGGCCTAACAAAATCCACGCTTTCAAACTCGCGCCCGCGAATCAAAGCAACCGGCGGCTTAGGCAACTGCGCACGCCCACCCGTTAACTCCGTCGAACGTGACGCCCGGTATCGTTCAACCGCACGGCCAATAACCGCCTGAAAACCAATAGCCCGATATTTAGTAAGGCGTGGACGAACAACTGGCGGTGACGGCTTCGTAACCTGAATTGCTAGGCCACTTCTAGGACTACCCGAAGACGGCAAATCTCCCGGTTTAAACCCAACGTCACGCGGGCCAAAATCAAACGGCTTAAAAGGCTTTAACTGTTTTACTACGCGGCCATCAGCGGGACGAATAATTATGCCTTCTGCTTCTTTCGGCGTAAATTCTTCCAACCCAATAAGCCCACGTTGGGTTTTACGCATAAAACCAAACGACCGCGACAAATCCGTAGGCGCGCCAAGCCTTACGGATTTACGAGCTTGTTTAGAGGCGGCTCGTGCAGCCTTAGACGAATACTTAGGCAAACCAAACGACGACGGTTTATTAGATTTAATTAATGTGTCACCACTAAACAAACTAATCATTACACGTTCGCCTTTAGGTAGCAACTCCGGCGGAGAAAACAAAACGTAAGGCTTACGTTGACTCGCCGCGACGTCCACCGGCCTAATAGTAATACCTTGCGCGTCTTGTGGGCGTAAATTTTCATTAGCCCGTAACATACGTTGCGTTTTTTCTAAGTAACCTAACGATTGCGTTACGCTCGTAGGTTGACCAAGTGCGGCCCTAGCCCTAGCTGCTTTAGCCGAAGCTCGCTCGATTGCGCTTGAATACTTAGGCACGTTGCTTAACGGTGTTGGACGCGGCGGCTTAATTTCGTCACCCGCTAGCACGTCCGCCGTAATTTTTTCGCCTTTAGGTAGCAACTCCGGCGGAGAAAACAATTTAGGCGTTGGTTTAGACGGTTTAGCGGGTTCAATTGGGCGAATGGTTACGCCTTCGGCTTCTTCCGGCGTAAATTCTTCTAAACCCTTTAATGCCTTCTGTGTTTTCTCCATGAAACCTAGCGATTGAGTTAAATTAGTAGGGTCTTTAAATTTAGCCATCCGTCTAGGCGTAAGCGATTCACCCGGTTTAAACCCAACGTCACGCGGCGCATAAATTATTCTAGGTTTTGCGTCTTCGGTAAAAAGTCTACTTACTTGTGTAATGGTTTGTTTTTTAAACGCTTTCGCGGAGGTAACCGCGTTAGCCGCGATTGTTCCGCGCTTTAATGGGGCGGTAAGCCCTTCGCGGGCTTCGACTGCTAGACCAACCGCTTTATAGCCAATCGTACCGGCTTTTAGCGGTTTGGTTAAACCTAATTTTACTGCGCTCGACCCGGATACTCCAAAAACTTTTTTAGCGCCTAGTAGTTGCCCAATGCCGTAAGGCGTGTAAGTTTGCGGCTGAAAGACCGGGGCAATTACTGACATAGCCGCACGTTCAGGATTGGTAAACGCTTCTTTAGCTAAGTCGACCGCAAAAAAAGGCGCGGTTACTGCGCCAACCACCGCGCCCTTAGCCACGTCGCGTTGGACTCTACCAAATCCGAAGGGCGTAAGCGCGGCCTCTGTAATTACGTCTTGCATTTTTTGAGTTTTAAACGGCGTGGTTATTTCAGGCGTGCCTAAAAACTTTTCCGCCTCTTTAGCCACGCCTTCGCTTAAACCCAAACCAAACGGCTGCGCTTTTTCCTCAATAGGCTTAATCACGAGTTGGCCGGGACGTTCAAAGCTGGCTGGAACTTGCAGCGAAGCTTGGCCGGGTTCTTGTTGGTAAGTAGGCTTGGCTGCGTAGCCCGTAAATAGTTTCGGTTCAAAACTTGCTGGGACGTTACGCGGCGGCGCGATACTAACGTTAGCGGTGGAACTATAACCGCCTTCAAGCCGCGACGGTTGTTTAGGAACGATGCTTTGCACAAATTTTTGTGCTTGTTGCGATTCACGTTGCGATTGTTGTTGTTCAATGACGGACTGTTCCTGTTCTAGGCGTTGCGCTTCTTGTTGCGTTAGCTTTGACGCGAATTTTTCCGATTCTTGTCGTGCGATATCGCTAGTACCTCGTATTTCTATTTGCCGTTGCACTTGCGGGGTCATTGAACGTAACCGGCCTTCCTGTGCGCGGATTAGTTGCTCGCGTAACGCCTCGCCCGCTAAGCTTTGGTCGTAAACGGAACTAGAGAATTTGGCGGTTTGTTGTAACTGTTCTTCTGAAGCCGAAGCAAGGGGGCGTTCGTCTGCCATGCCTATAATCAATCGCAAGCCTTAAAAAAGAGCGCGTATAGGTTTCTTTACATTAGAGAGTGGTGGCGGGGCCGGAAGAACGCCCGCTGCACGTTTCGCGCAAGCACTCCGGCCCCAAAACCTTAGCCGCTTTTACAAGTGAAACTTCATTTTCTTAGTATTCTTTGACGCGCCATACGCCACGTCCGAAACCAACTTAGTTGCCACAAGAACCGGTACCATTGCTATAAGTTCGCTAGTTGCATCTGCCATAACTCTATCGCCTCTTTAATTTTTTTGGCATACGCACTCGTAAAACCCCAAGGTTAAAAAAACTACCGATTAAAACATTTAAACAACATACCGGACGACAATATAGCCGGTGGGTATTTAAACCATGATGTTTGAGCCTTAAACCAATGGCGACTGAAATAGAACGCAAAATAACCGGAAACCAATGCGAACGATGCGGCCACTTCTGGCGACCCGAAATAGCCCACCCAATCGTATGCCCTAAATGCCGTTCGCCATACTGGAATATACCAAAAAAGAGGATTGCGGAACATGTTAGGAATTAGAACCGTCGATATGAACACGGAAAAAGCATTCAAGTTTAAACGCTACGGCTCGCTAATCTTAAGTTTGGCCTCAATTATCCCGGCAGTCCTAGGTCACGCCGAAGTATCCGCAACAATGTTTGCCCTAGCCGCGTTGCTCTACGCGCAAAGCGTCGAAGACCGCCTATTCATTAAAGGGGTGCTACCGTGACGGAATTATTTGACGCTTTGAAGGAACACGAAACCCAAAAAGACTTAAAAGAACTAGCCGACTCCGGCGCAAGCGACTACATGCCGGGAAGCGTAGCGAGCGATGTAAAAGCTTCCATTATTGACATTACGCAACTACAAGACAAACGAATCAAGAATTTATTGATTAAAGAATTAGTTTTGTCTAATATTACCGAAAACGAAGTGCGTACCGCAATATTATACAATCATCTAGTAATGGATTTCGTGGCAGAACAAGAACAGGAACTAGGTGCAGAATGGCAAGAAAGAATGCTCTACTGGCTACTTGTTAAACGTAGCGTTGGTTTCAAACAACAAGAAATTTTAGCTACACAAATAAAGAGCCTACAATCGCTGTCAAATGATAAAACACAAAGAAAAGAGTTGATTTAATGGCCGAAGAACTTAGTTTAGTTATACTAGCGCTCTTTCCGTTGTTAATCGGAATTGTCATTTCGAGGCTACTGTTAGACATTTATGGCCGAACAGAAACAATGAACAAATTATTAAAAAAGAATTTGGGCATCGCGGAAGTATTCAGCGCAAACCGTAAAATCAAAACCTTTCAAATTAACCTAGACGACCCGGACTTTACAAAAGGTGGAAAAACCTACGTCATAGACGGGTCTAAAGGATATTTGCGCGGAACCGTGTCAGTATTGCAATATTTTGCAGATGACGCCGTACCTAAGTCACCTATGGAAATTACTTTACTTAAATCTATTGAAAGTCCGGCAGTTTTGCAAAGCCAAAAAAGAAACATTTTTAGTTTAATGATTTCTCAAATTATGAACGACGAAAGCAAAATGGTTAGGTTTGTCCTAATCGCTGCGGGCATCGGTGCTCTTTTGGGGCTAGTTAACGTTATTTTCAGCATGGGTGCAGGAACTGCCGCGCAACAATGCGTAGATGGATTATCCGCGCTTAACCAATCTTTGTATTATCGTTAGAGGCAAAAAGAATGTCGGGCATTGATTGGCGCAAGCATAAAACAAAAATAGCTGAAAAAACGCTAGACATAATGAAAAAGCAATACCCGGACGTGACTAGGCAGAAAATCGAAGAAACCATAGAATTATTCCACACGTCGCAAGCGCCACGCGACGAATGCGAAAAAGCCATCTTTCATTGTTTAAAAGTCATAGAGTTGGGTTTAAAAGTAGGCTGGCTTAAATGACCGACGAAAAAGAAAAGTTCTCAACCGAAATAGAAGACTTGGATGGTTTAAGCGCAAGTGGTTTTGAATCAGACCTTAATTATGAAAAAATTCTTTGGATTCAAATGCACCGCACAACCGAGGCATTAAGCGGCGGGACTAAGAACTGTTGGAATGCAGTAAGCACGTTTGCTAATTTACTTAGCCCGTACTTCGACGAAGAATACGAAAACATATTAAAAAAAATTGAAAACCAATACGAAACCGAAGTAAAGAAAATTAAAGAAGAACAATCCGGCGTGGCAGCCAATGCTAAAATAGAATCACTACGGATTAACCTAGCCGGAAACAAGTTTAAAGAATTGTTGGCTTTGCTTAAACGCGCCCACTTGTTGCTAAAAGGTAAACTTGTGGCAAGAATGTGAAGAAGGTTTTACCTAGGATGAGTTTTTTAATAAACCGCATAGACGACCGCGTAAACCGTCAAAACAAAAATTTCTTAATGGTGTTAACCGGGTCAACCGGAAGCGGAAAAACGTATACGGCAATGCGTTTTGCTGAACTAATAGACCCAACGTTCGACATTAGCCGGGTCGTATTTACGCAAGAACAGTTTATGGACTTACTCAAAAACGGTAAACTGCAAAAAGGTAACGTCATTGTTTGGGACGAAGTGGGCGTTAACCAATCGGCTAAAGAATGGTTTGAAACCACTAATAAACTAATTAACTTCGTGATTCAAACATTTAGAAACAAAAACCTAGTTGTTATTTGTACCGCGCCTAATTTTAATTTCGTCGATTCTTCAACCCGACAACTGTTTCATGCTTACGTTAGTTGTTCGCGTGACAATAAAGGAAACGTCTACGCAAAGTATTACGACATTGAAGTAAACGACATGTTAAAGAAAACATATTTCAAGCTTCCGCGTTTCAACGGGGAAAAAGTAAAATATATCTTAATGGAAAAGCCAAGCCAAAAATTGATTGACGCCTACGAACCAAAAGCCACAAAGTATAAAGATTTAGTTATTATGAAAGCGGATGCAGGAGTGCAAGCAGTAAGAAAGAAAGAAGAATCAAAACACTTAGATAGTAAAACCATAGCCTCCGAAGTCCTTAAAGACTACACGCGGTTTATGAAACCTTGGGGCAAACGTTTCCGCATCGACAGACACCTAATAGCCGCTTACTTTAGCATTGGGGATACTATTAGTAGGCGGGTTAAGATGATTGCCGAAAACGAACTACAGCAAAAGGGTTTATTAACGCCAAAAAATTAAAAATGTGTGTTTACCATTACGTTTGGTTAAGCTATGAGACTAGACCGGCAGAAAAAAAGTTTTGTTAAAGGTAGGACGTGCTTATTATGGTAGAAGGTTTTGAATGGCTGAAAGAAAAACGCAACGAACTAGAAAAACAAATGGTAGAAAAATATCCATTGCTAGTATACGCCGTACAAATCGCCGTCGTCATAATCCTCTTGTGGACGGTTTGGGAATTGACGCGACAAGATTACAAGAGCCGCGCTATATGTAGTTTCTTCTACGAGGTACAGCCACAAGTAAATGAATGCAAACAGCCCGCTTTTATTTGCGCGGATGCTAACCAATCGTCTAAGTTCTTTAAGAACTTTACTAGCGGGTTGAACCAAACGCTTGCCGCGCCGGGGGCCACGCCGGGTATAACATGATAGCGCAAATAATTGCGGCGTTCTTAACTGGCGCTGCCGCAATCCAAGATTTTAAAACGCAAGAAATAGACTCGCGGCTCGTATTAGTTATTGTGGCTAGTTCTACTATAACACAACTATTTTTAGGTTTTGATAATCTAATAGGTTTGTTCGCATTCTTCATATTCATATCGTTGCTAGTAATGGAACACTACGGTTACGTAGGAAAAGCGGACGTGCTAATTGTTCCGGCCATCATAGCTATTAACCCGTTTTGGGATAACGTAATGATTTATGCTTTTGGTTGCGTCACGCCGCTATCTATTGCCATGTTGGAAAAGAAAAGACAACCAATGATTTTCTACCTATTCATTGCGCAACTAATCTTTACTGCACTACGCGCAATAAACTTTACGGTTTAGCCGGTTCGGGCCGGAAACATGCAACGCGCACCGAACCAAACAACTTAACCGAAGCGTACTCTTTGCCGTTAACGTCACGATTCAACCACACGGCCACGCCGTCACCAACAAAGTCAGGCCCACGCGCCGGGGCTGTTCGGTTGTTGTTTGTGTATTCTTGTTTCAATTCTTCTTGCGCCATATTTTATTTCACCTTCGTTAGATAGACCAAACAAACGGGCGTTTTTACTTTGGTTTATCGCTTAGAGGTAAAACGTCCGCTGTTTTCGTCACCCTATTTCTAGTATAAGAATCAAACGCTATTAAGAATAGAAACAGCGAAATAACAAAAAAACCAAGATAGACCGGTTGTTGTTGCTTAAATAAAAACGTGGACACGGCAAATCCAAAATTAAACCCTACACCCCAAGTTGAAACGAACAACAGTATTTTTTCAAAATTCATTTTAAGAAACCTTTTGTTCTATTTCTTCTAGTTTTTCCAAAAGTTCACGGTGACGGTATTGCGAATAAAAATTTTCCATACCAATTAATAACCAAATGCTTAGGCTGAAAAAAGCTATTGTTAAACTTAAAGAATATTTATAACTTGCAACTCCAAACAACAAACTTAACGCCGAAAGATATTTAGAAATAAACGCATAACGTAATAAACTTTCAGAAGATGGTTTATTAATTCTCTCAAACTTCATAAGCCCATCTAAAAACTCAAATGCCATTTAAAACCACCTTTTGTTTTCTTGGTCGTCCTAGTTTTTTGCCTTGCGCTCGCGCCCGGTCTAAACCCGCCATCGTCCGTTCCCTAATCAAGTCCCGCTCTAGTTGGGCAAACACCATTACTAACTGTGCCATTGCGGTTCCGATTGCCGAATCAAAACTAAAGCCTTCCCGAACGGTATAAAATCCAATTTTGCGCTTATTAAATTCTTCTAGTTCTTGGGCAAACTCCGACACGGAACGACACCAACGGTCTAAAGCATAGACGCAAACGCCTTCAAACTCGCGGTTGCGAAGCCTCCGCTTCAAATCCTCCTTGACGGGCCGCGTATTGCGCGATGATTCCTTTTCCGTGAACACCTCGTAAGTCCAGCGTTCAGATTCCGCACGGCGTTTCAATGGTAGTAATTGGTTTTCTAGATTCAGGTCCGCCCGCGACACACGACAATATAAAGCAATATTCATTTTTTAGCCCTCTTTGCCAATTCGTCATTTATTTGTTGTCGAAGTTCTAACAAATCTAATTCATTTAGTTTAGTTAAATCAATGCCGCCATAGTTTATAATCGTTTCCTCTAAACAACCACTCAACGACTTGTTATTTTTCGCCATCAAACCATGCAGCTTAGCCATTGCATCCATACTAATACTACCATGAACCGTAACCTTAGACATCATTACGCACCTTTTTTAATTTAAGTCGGCCTTCGTGCAGCCCCATCAAAACATAAACAGCCGCAACTGCGGCCATGTATTCCACCGATTGACGCATAACGAATCTAACAAGTGGACTTTCTAATTCCTTAATTTTTTGTTCACTTATTTTAACTAGGTATTCCGCTATTTTTTTACCTTCGTCGATATGTTCTTTAGAATATTTTAAGCGCATATACAGGTCTAATTCGTCACTCATTTCCGGCATCCTCCAATGTGTTTTTTTCTTTTTGCAAATACTCTAACAACGCGACGTTCATTAATTGGTTAACCGATGCCCGACGTTTCCAAGCCAAATAGTCAAAAGCGTCTAATACGGGTTGGTCGCACCGAATCAAATAACTTTTTTTCTTATCCGATTCAAAACCCAACTTGTCAAACGCCGATTGTTTTAACTTCTTTTCATAATTCTTATCACACCAACCCACACGATGCGCCGATAAGTCTTCATGTGGGACTAGGCCGCCGCACTGCGAACAACGGCCCAAATGCTTCTTTTCCCAATCTGCGTTTAATTTACTTGAAACTTCGGCAATATCTAAATGTTCACACTCGACAACGCCGCATTTTTTACAGGGAGTGATATTTTTTAAAGCCTCCGATTGTTTTAGTAAATCTATTGCTTCTTTGCGCGAATATATTTCAACCATGTTTAGAATCACCCTTGGATGGTTCAACATATTTCTCTAGGAACGCTTTAAGCGCGTCAACCCGTTCTTGCGAATCCAAAATAATGCGCGGTAGTTCAAAATCAATTTTGACTTTAGCTTTCAAGTCAAAGCGTCCGCTGACCAGCGCATTGCCGGAGACCATCGCATTGCCGGAGACCCACGCATCGCCGTAGACCCGCGCATTGCCG
>ORJL010634739.1_pt1 | contig 21076 bp, 9 predicted proteins | sample 1779941 | NCBI WGS metagenome assembly ORJL01 (sample SAMEA104232317, study PRJEB22302) | groundwater metagenome | biome: forest; feature: aquifer; material: groundwater | place: USA | collected 2011-08-07 | depth 5.8 m
AAAACACCTTGCGGCCGAACGACCTCCAAATCGGGAAACGGGCGACTACGCCGCCGAGTGGCCAAAACGATCGAGTATGAAAACCAAAACTATCGCAACCCATTGAGCCTCAATGGCCCAACTAAATTTTGTGCCCATAGCCGGCACAGCCTTCACTGCAGGCGATTTCTCCACGTTCGTCTTCGCCCGGTTCAAAGACTTCGACAGCTACCGGACGCTGTGGTGCAAGACCAGCGCGGGCCTTGCCGCCCCAGTCGATTGGTGGTTTCGTGGCGCTGTCAACGCCTATCGCGGGAACGGCACCGATTTTCAAGGCGTCGGCGCAACCCAGTCGATCATCCCCGGCCAGTTTGGAGCTTTTGGCCTGGCAGCCAACGGCCCGACACTGACGCATTACCTCGGTTTTGCTGACAACGGCAGTGGCAACACTACCACGGAGCCGGCCAGCGCGGGGCTTCCCTTGCGCATAGGCCGCAGGGACGACGGAGTCGTCCAGATGCAAGGAGAGATCGCCGAAATCCTGATGTACGGTCAGGCCCTCTCCGCAAGCGACCGAAGCAACGTGGTCAGCTATCTATCCAGCAAATATGGCGTGGCCCAGGTCGCGATCGGGAACCAGCCCGCCACGGTGAGCATGGTCAGCCCAACCAACGGTACCACGGCGGCGGCGGCCAGCGTCATCCCTGTGCTGGTCAATGCGACGGACTCCGACGGAGCCGTCACCCGGGTGGATCTGCTCGCAAATGGTGCTCCTGTAGCCTCCTTTACTAACAGCCCCTACCAGATCTCGATCGAGCTAGTGTCACCGGGGACCGTGTCGTTAGTGGCGGTGGCGGTGGATAATTGGGGTACGCAGTCCACTTCGGCACCGGTCGTGCTGACGGTGACCGGTCCAGCCCCGGACCTGGCGGCGACCAGCGATCTGCGGCTCTGGTTGAGCGCCGATAAAGGACTCCAGGCCGGCGGCGACGGTAGTGTGAGCGGATGGAATGATCAGTCCGGAAACGCAAACAACGCCTCAGTGGGCTTCACCGCACCCAAATTGGTCACCAACGCGCTGAACGGCAAACCAGTGGTTCGTTTTGACGGAGTCGATAACTTCCTGGAGGTGCCTACGGCCCCCAGCATCGAGATCGCCGGAGATGTCTCCTCATACGCGGTCGTGCGGTTCGATGACTTTGCCACTTACCGCGCGGTCTGGGCCAAGACCGTGGGCGGCCAGCCGGGCTCGATCGACTATTACCTCTTGCCGGGCACGGGTGTTCCGCGGTTTTATCGTGGCAATGGCGTTGGGAGCAACGGATCGGTTGATGCCAACCGGGCTGTCGCCGCTGGAACTTACGTGGTGGTCGGCTTCGAAATGGCGGGACAAACCGCTACTCACTACCTGAACGGCCTTGCCGCTGGTAGCGGCCAGATCGGCGCCACCCTTGCTGATGGCGGGACGCCCCTGAAGATCGGTACGCGGGATGACCTGTTCACCAAGTTGAAAGGCGACCTCGCCGAATTGCTCATCTTCGGACACGGGCTCTCGGACTCGGAGCGTGGCAAGGTCCTCAGTTACCTTGGCGCAAAATACAGCTTGGGGCTGGTACGCCTCGCCAACTTGCCCCCAACCGTCACCATCCTCAGCCCGAGCAGCGGTGCGAGCGTGGCCGTGTCCACCGGCTTCACGCTCTCAGCGCAGGCTACGGATCCCGACAGCCTGATCAGCAGGATAGACCTCCTGGCCAACGGCACCGTGATGGCTTCGGCCACCAAGCCTCCCTACACTGTAGCCCTCCAGGCCGTTACCCCAGGACTGGTTACCCTTCAGGCCCGGGCGGTCGATGCTTGGGGCGCCGTTGGTACATCCGCTCCGGTGGTCGTCACCGTGACTGGCCAGGGACCCGCGGCACCGCCGGCTTCAGGACTCGTGCTTTGGTTGAAGGCGGACAAGGGCGTAAGCACGAATACGGACGGGACCGTAACGGCTTGGGCCGACCAGTCTGGGTTAGCCAACAACGCGGTCCAGGCCGATCCCAACACCGCCCCCTTCCTGGTGACCGATCCCGCAACGGGCAGGCAGTCTCTGCAATTCGGCGCCACGCCCGCCTACCTCGATATTGCCAGCGCCCCCAGCATTGTCATCGAGGGAAACCTCTCCTCGTTCTGTGCCTTCAACCTCGCCGACGCTGCCGCGGCGCGAACCTTGTGGAGCAAAACGGTGAACGGACGGCCGTACCCATGGGACTACACCATTGCTGCCGGCGGCAACGCGGTCATCACACGGGGGAACAATGACGGAACCACGGCGTACACAAGCCCCGGCCCGGTCCCAGCCGGGTCTCCGGCGGTGGCTGGTTTCACGATCGAGGGCGCTTTCGCGTCGCATTACCTCGATGGACAGCCCAACGGCAGCGGGGTGCTTGGCTACGCGGCGGGCGACCAGGGCGGCCCGCTACGAATCGGGGCGCGTGATGACCTTACCAGTCCTTTCGCAGGCAAACTCAGCGAGGTGCTCCTCTACAATCGCGCGCTCTCGGGGAATGACGTCCTCCTGGCCAACGCCTACCTGGCCTCCAGGAACGGAATCGCGATAGTCCAGGGGGCGCCGCTAAGCCTGACCATAAACCGTCCAGATGCCAGCTCGGTACGCCTCTCCTGGCCCGCCGGGTCGAGTGGCGTCGTATTGCAGAGCCGAACAGATCTCGGCAGCGACGCCTGGACGCCGGTTGTGACAAACCCTCCGAACAACGAGATCATCCTCGGGACCACGAACGTCACGCGCTTCTTCCGTCTCCAGTCGCAATAGGAAGTTGACAAAAACTCACAGGGGCCGGTGAACGAATCGCCGGCCCCTTTTTGTCTCTGTGGCAAGACTGGCTCTTCCCCTCCAGATAGCGCTCTCCCGATGAGCTTTCTTCCGCCCGCAGTCTGAGATGCTTGGCACTTGCCAAACGGACGCGAAGTCCGCCAGGTTTTGAGGTGCGTCCGCTCCTGCGGCGCTTTTCTCCCAAACTCGATGGGGACGATCAAAGCCCTCCATCGAGACGAATGTGTCTCCACGCTCGATCCAAAGCGGCGCAGAACCGCCGCGCTCCACAACGCTAGCGCGACCTCCCAGGCCTTTAGCAAGCTCCTAGGTCGGCGGATTGGGGTGGCCCACAGCGGGCCGGGGACAGCCCCGCCCTACCCCCAGTTGCTTCTTGCACGGCATCTGTGCTAATCCGTGCCAGCCGCGGTGTTTCCTCTTTCTGGAGCATGAGAGTTTACTGTGGATTGCAGGGATGGCACGGAATCGAGGTTCCGTCTGGGTTCCTCGCGGGAGCAGACAGCTTGAGCCACGGCTGCCGACGTGGAGAAAGTGGCCTGGGCAACACCTCCGATGCCACCCCGCCGCCTACCTTCCGGAGCTGCCGGAGGTTCAAAAGCCGCTTGCCCGTCCTGAGCCGAATGCCTATTCTCAACGCGTGGTTCAAGGCCGTCAGAGTGGCTCTTCCTTTTTAGCCGCTAACCCGTTGTCAGTGGCCGGAGAACGGTTGTCCCCCGCTCACACTCCGAGCTCCTCCCAAAACACTCCAGTAGGGCTGCCGCCATTTGCTGACCCCAATGGTCCCTACCGCCATAACCGACCCCCGCGGCCACCGTGCCGACCCGTGCGTGGCGTTCGCAGTTCCTTGCCCTTCGCCACGCCCATCCTCGCACTGCGGCTCAGCAGCGCTCCGATGCCGTCGGCTCAGCAAACTCCGACCTGGCAATGAACATGAGAACCTCGAATCAGATTTTTCTGCCATTGCTGGTGTTGATACTCTCAGTTGGTTTTTGCTCCTACTGTGCGTGGCGAGCGCGCCCCGGGGAACGGGCGCCCATCAAACAGGCCTTCATGGTGATGTGCGGCTTCATGGTCCTCTAGGGCCTCCTGCGACTTGTTCCGCAGTTCAACATGATGCGAGGCGAAGCACTTGCTCATGTCCGACACGCGATGGAACTCTACGGCACGTTCGCGGGAGGAGCAGGCACAGGTATGGCGATCGCCCTCGCGCTTACCGGGGGTTTCAGAACCTTCCGGCGAACGTCGATCAACAATACCGATACCGCGTAACGTGATGGCACCATGGTCTCCCTCCTCTATGGGGGACTATTCCAATCAACGTGCGCAGTTGAAACGAATCCTCGTCTGTGCCATCCGCGGTGCTTCCGCTATGTGGAGCGTGGGAGTTCAACGTGAAAACCAGCCCGGGGAATTCGTCGAACCTCATGGACCTGAAACAGGTTTCTCACCTACTATGGCCCGCGTGATTATGAACCGTGTTGACCACTTCGCCCTGCTCAAGGAGGCCGCCCGCGACCATCGGATGGCCAAGCCCGAGCCGCTGCTGGAGGCGCTGGACCACGCGGGCTGCGTGGTCGCGTGGTTCGCGGGCCACGACCACGCCGGCGGCTACGCCGTGCGCAATGGGGTTCATCATGTGACCGTTAAGGGCATGATCGAAGCGTCCGACGAAAATGCTTACGCGTTTATCGAACTGCACCCGGACCAACTCCGCGAGATCGAAGTAGGCGTCGAGCCCAACAGGCCGAACATGACTTGCCCGGCAGAGGCCGGCATCGAACCCGGCCAGCACGTATTTCCCATTTGCCCCCTCCAAGAACCATACAGCAACGTATTGACCGAGAATCTCCATGAGAAACCACCACACACGCAGCTCTGCGACTTGGCTCTTCGCCGCACTGGCATTGTTGTCCGCCCTCTCCCCAGCCACTTCCACCGCCCAACCGCCCGTGGCGAATCTGGCCCGGCCCACGCCGGAGCAGGCAGCGTGGCAGGACCTGGAGTTGGGCCTGTTCATTCACTACGACATTCCGGTGTTCAAGCCGGGCTGGGATCATCGTCAGTATGAAAAGCGTCCGGAGCCAAGCGTCTTCAACCCGAAGAAACTCAACACGGATCAGTGGATGGAAGCGGCGAAAGCCATGGGCGCGAAGTACGCGGTATTCGTGGCCAAGCACGGTAGTGGGTTCATGTGCTGGCAAAGCGACCTCTATCCGTTCGGCATGAAGCAGTCGCCTTACGCGAACGGCCAAGGCGACATCGTGCGCGATTTTGTCACCTCATGCCGCAAATACGGCATCCAGCCCGGCATTTACGCCCACATGGGCTGTAACGGCTACCTGGAGGTGGATAATCCCGGCTTGGTCAACCGCGGCAAAGGTGGGGACCCGGAAAAACAGGCGCGCTACGCCAAGATCTGCGAGGGCATGCTCACCGAATTGTGGGGGAATTACGGAAAACTGATGGAGATCTGGTTCGACGGCGGCGTTCTCGACCCGGCCAAAGGCGGTCCCGATATGTTGCCGATCCTACGCAGACTCCAGCCCCGGGCGATCGTCTTCCAGGGACCGGCGGCCTCGATCCGGTGGATCGGCAACGAAGATGGGGTGGCCCCCTACCCTTCCTGGGCCACCGTGCCCGACGTGCGGGACTACAGCGGAGCTGGCAGCCCAGACGGCCAGAAGTGGTTGCCGGGGGAATGCGACGTGCCGGTTCGGGAGGGGATCTGGATGTGGGAGCCCAACACCGAGGGCCGCCTTTTTTCAGTGGACCAGCTCATGGATCGGTACTACCGGTCCGTGGGGCACAACTGCAATCTGCTTCTCAACGCCAACCCCGACGCCGACGGCCTCATTCCTGAGCCGGATATGAAGCGCTACAAAGAGTTCGGCTACGAGATCCGTCGGCGGTTCGGCAACAGTCTCGCCGAGACGAATGGCCACGGCGACTTGGTGGAGTTGTCACTGACTCGTCCGACCCGCATCGACCACGTAATCACGATGGAAGACATCATGGAAGGCGAACGTGTGCGGGAGTACGTGATGGAAGGGCTCGTGGGCGATCAGTGGAAGGAGCTTTGCCGCGGCACTGCGATCGGCCACAAAAAGATAGATCACTTCAGTCCGACGGAGGTAAGCAAGGTGAGGTTGCGGTGCTTGAAATCCGCCGCAGAGCCGCGCATCCGCAGGCTCGCGGCGTACAGCGTCAGTGGCTCGGGCAATACAGGGCAGATCGATCAGGCCACGCTAGACCAGTGGTCGGCGCCTTTGCGGGGCTGGCATTACTATCCCGAACCCATCATCCCTTCCGATCTAAAGATTCCAGGCCACGAGAAGTTTCACAGCTTTGACGTACCGACGGTCTTCCAGATCTCCGGCCAGCCAGGGAAGTGGTTCATGAGCTTCATTGGATTCAACGGACGCGGGTACAACTCGTTCGTGGTCGAGAGCACGAATCTCATTCAATGGACCAACCCACGCCTGGCGATGGGTTTCGGTCCCACGAACGAGTTCGACCACGGCGGCTGCGTCATCGGCGCGTTCCTCTACGAGTCCTACGATCTCAAGGCGCCGCGCGTGCTCAAGCAACGCAACGGCACATACTGGACACTCTATGGCTGCTACCCGCAGCAGGGCGGCTACGAACTGCGGCCAGGATACGAAGGTGTGGCGGTCAGTGACGACGGTCTGACTTGGCGGCGGGCCAAGAACGCGCCGATTCTCGCCGTGCAGGACCCGGACTGTGGAACCTGGGAGAAGGACTGCATCTACCAGCCATGGTTGGTCGAGGAGGGCGGCCGGTTCTTCAACTTCTACAACGCGGCCAACGGCGGCACCGAGCAGATGGGCGGCGCCACCTCGTCCAACTTGATCGACTGGCGGCGTTACGCCGCCAACCCCGTTATCCGCGTTCGCCCGGACGGTTATGACAGCCAGTTCTGTTCCGATGGCAAGGTGTTCCGCGATGGCGACCACTGGGTGATGTTCTACTTCGGCGTAGGCAAAGGGGGCGCCCACATCATGGCCGCGTTCTCCCGCGATCTAGAGCACTGGACCGCGCATCCCGAGCCCCTGTACAAGGCCGGGGGCCATCCCGGCGGACTGGATGCCCAATATGCCCACAAGATATCCTTGGTCCACAACCCGGCCAACGACACTTCTTACTTGTACTACTGCGCCGTCGGGAAAGAGGGCACCGCAGGAAACAAGGGGCGCTGCATTGGCCTGCTGACCAGTCGGAAACTGAACTTGTACCCCAAGTGACCAAAGCACTCGCCCATGAGCACGAGGAACCTTAGGATCAAACGGCAGATTGGAGTTATCTCATTGTGCGGCTCGCTCGCTCTCGGCATAGGGCTCGGATTGGCGATCGCGGAACCCGCTGAGACAAACCTCGCCCTCGGCAAGCCCTGCAAGGCCTTTTCGTCGCATGAAAGCGACGGGTGGTCTGTGTCAAAGCTCACCGATGGCGAGACGCATACGGTGGGTTGGAGCAGCAAGGCCTTCGCAGCCTATCCAGACCACTCGCTCTATCCGGAGTTCGCCGTGGTGGACTTGGGGAAAGACTGTACCATCCACCGCGTCGTGCTATATCCGCGCGGCGATGACCCGGCGGCAGGGAAGGGCTATCCCCAGGACTTCACGATCCAAGTCTGCCGGGAAGGAGAGCCATGGCGCGTGGTGGTGGAGAAGCGGGACTGTCCGCAACCGGCGAAAGCCGAGCCGCAATCCTTTGAGTTGGACCGTGTCGCAGGACGCTATGTGAAAGTTCAGGCCACACGGCTGCGAGAGGTGGAGCCGGGGATGCATCGGTTTCAATTGGCCGAAATCTCCGTCTTCGGGGACACCGTGGCAGTCCCTATCCTGCTAAGGAGGCGGACGCCAACCACGGGACCGACGACGGTCGGGCGCTTGCGTTGCGAGAACCAGGACGATCCCGTCGGAATCGACGCGGCGCAACCGCGGCTCTCCTGGTGGATGCGGTCAGTGGCGCGCGGACAACGGCAGACGGCCTACCGAGTCCTGGTCGCGTCAAGTCCTGCCCTGATCGATCGCGGCAAGGGCGATCTTTGGGATAGCGGCAAGGTGGCGACCGACCGTTCGACGGCTGTCGCCTACGGCGGGCGGTCGCTCCGCTGGGGCCAAGCCTGCTGGTGGAAGGTCAAGCTCTGGGATCGCGATGGGAAGGAAACGGCATGGAGTGACCCGGCCAGGTTCATCGTTGGAAAACTTAAGCAGGAAGACTGGCTGGGGCATTGGATCGGCGCGGATATCGTCATCGAGCCCGGCTCGGAGGATTTGGCCCACGACCAAGGCGCGTCCATCCACACTACCGCAAACCCAGGCTCCCGGCCGGTGTACCTGCGCAAGGAGATCGAGGTCACCAAGCCGGTGCGGCGGGCGACGGTCTTTTTTTCAGGGCTTGGGTTCTCGGAGTTGCACCTCGGAGGGCGGAAAGTGGGCGACTACGTCATTGGGCCAGGCTTTACGACCTACAATAAGCGGGTGCAGTACCTGGCGTTCGATGTCACGGATCGGTTCACCCGAACCGGCCCAATGGCGCTAGGAGTGATCCTGGCGGATGGGTGGTACGGCAACGGCTACGGCCACAGCTTCGAGAAGAACGCTTACGTGGATAGACCGAAGTTGCGATTGGATCTCCATCTCGAACACTCGGACGGGACAGAAACCGTGATCGTCTCGGATGGGACCTGGAAATGGGCCGACGGCGAGATTACGTGCAGCCGTATCGTTCAGGAAAACATCGACGACCGCAAGGCGCGCAAAGGTTGGGACCAGGTGGGGTGCGACGAGAAAGGCTGGCGCTCCGTGGCAATCGTGAAGGGCCCCGCCGGCCGGTTGGTCCACCAAAAGGAATCGCCCTGCCGAGTTGTGGAGGAGATTCGCCCGGTGAGCGTCCGCTACGATCCCCAAACAAAGGCCAGCACTTTTGATTTCGGTCGCGAGTTCTCGGGCTGGGTGCGGTTCAAGACATCCGGACCGAGGGGCACGACGATCTCGATCACCAGCATTCCGACGGTAGCCCTGCCCAGGACCAGCCGGTTTGTCCTTGCGGGCACGGGTGTCGATGAAATCTACGAGCCCCGATTCTTCTATGCCGGGATGCGACAAGTCGTCATTGAGGGTGCCACCCGTCCGCCCGCGCTCGAGGATCTGACAGGGTGCCTGGTCTCGAACGGCTGGACGCCGTCCGGCTCGTTCCGCTGTTCCGATGATGTGGTGAACTGGCTGAATGACGCCACACGGCGAACGGTCGTGGCCTACACGACCTGGTTGCCCAACGATCCGGTACGAGAATGGAAGGCGTGGATGCAGGATCCTCAAAACATGTTCTGGTCCTCGGCCTATCTCTTCGACTCCCAGACGCTGTACGAGCGGTGGCAGTGGGATATCATCGACGGTCAGCGGCCGGACGGGAGCAGCCCGAATGTGACGCCCGGCGCCTATTTCGACAGCTACAACAGTCCGTGGTGGGGCGGGTGCCTCGTGTGGGTGCCGTGGGAGTGGTATCAGTACTACGGAGACGAGTCGCTGCTGAAAGAGAGTTATCCGGCAATGAAGCGCTACGTGGACTTCCTGGGCAAAGCCGCAGATGTCCCCGGGGGATACGCCGGGAGGATCACCGACGACGGATTGCAGGATTGGGGGCTCGCGGACTGGTGCCCCATCGAAGAGACGCCACGCGTGCTAATCAACACGCCCGCTTACTACCTCTACGCCAATATCGTCAGCCGCACGGCCGAACTGCTGGGTCAGAGCGAAGCCGCCCGCCATTACGCCAAGGTCGCGGAAGACCTTCGCGTCGCCTTCAACCGTCATTTCCTGGACCCCTCAGCCGGGATCTACGGACGGCCCGGTTCAAGCCCCCAAAACGGCTATCCCATCCCGCCGGCCGGCGGCAAGGTGCCTCATGACATTTGGTGGACGGGCGATCGGTCGTGCACCCAGGCCGGGCAGGTATTGCCCCTGGCACTGGGTTTGGTTCCCGAGGAAGATAGGGGCGCCGTAGAGCGGGCGTTGCTGAGAGAAATCGCCGCGCACCGAAATCGAGTCTCGACGGGATTCGTCTCCACCCCCTACTTGCTTGCCCTGCTGGCTGACTTGGCACCCGAGATCGGCTGGGCCATGACTTCCGCCCACGACTACCCATCCTGGTACGGCATGACCGTGGGCAGCGATCAGGATCTGCTCAAGGAAACGTGGGCCGGAGGACAGGCGCTCATGCCGTCGCTCGGCGGCAACATTGCAGCCTGGCACTACCAGGCGCTCGGTGGGATCCGTCCCGACCCGTCCGGGCCAGGATTCAAGAAGATCCTCATCAAGCCGAACATCGTTGGCGACCTGCACTGGGTCGAGAGTTCTTATGACTCCGTGCATGGGCGCATCGTCAGCAATTGGCACCGGCGCGACGGCCGGCTTCTGATGGAGGTGACGATCCCTGCCAACGCAACCGCGATCGTGTTCGTGCCGGCCAGGGACGCGGCTTCTGTCCTTGAATCCGGCAAGGCCGCGATTTCGGCGGAAGGTGCGAGATTCCTGCGCCTGGAAAACAACGCCGCTGTCTTCGACGTTGCTTCCGGAACCTATCGGTTCCAATCCACGCTCCCAGAAACGGTCAGATGAAACACGAGACGAGAGTCCCTATGGTTGACCACACCACCCGTCACTTCGCGGCTTGGCGCATCGCCGTCGTTGCGATGCTGTCCTACCTCCCGGCTGCTCGCGCCGCCACCCTGTCAAACCTGCGCTGTGAGTACCGGACCAATCCACTCGGCATCGACGTGGAGAAGCCACGGCTAAGCTGGATAATCGAATCCGGCAAACGCGGCGAGCGGCAGACGGCGTACCAGGTGCTGGTCGCTTCAACACCAGAGCTTCTCGCCAAAGATCAGGGCGATCTCTGGGACAGCGGGAAGGTCGCGTCGGACCGAAGCATCCAAGTGGAATACGCCGGTCCTTCGACTTCGGTTAGGGCGGGCAAGCCGTTGGAGTCGGGAATGTCGTGCCGTTGGAAGGTGCGGGTGTGGCTCAACGACGGCAAGGCGACGGATTGGAGTCGGCCGGACGAGTGGACGATGGGGTTGCTCAAGCCGGAGGACTGGCGGGCAACCTGGATCAAGCCTGACACTTGGTCCTCAGCCCTGGAAAACGCGAAATCTGGCCCCCCGCCTCCAGGGCAAGTCACGAGCCGGGAGAATGTGCCCGCCTCCTGGGTGCGCAAGGTCTTTACTCTGACGGCCGCGCCCGATCGGGCGGTCGCCTACGTGAACGTGATGGGCTACTACGAACTCTACGTGAACGGACAGAAGGTGGGTGACGAGGTTCTCTCTCCCGCGGTCTCCGACCATGCGCGGCGTTCGTTTTACAGGACCTACAACATCGGCACGCTATTGCGTCCGGGTCGCAACTGCGTTGGCCTTTGGCTGGACATGGGTTGGTATCGGTCTGGGCCGATCGCCCGGGTGCAGCTCGACTTGGCCGTCGGCGGGCAGTCGGTGCGTGTGGGCACAGAACGCACCTGGACCTGCGCGCCCAGCACCCACACCCCGCTCGGCGGATGGAAGTGGGACGCTATGGGCGGCGAGCGCATTGACGCCCGCCGCGAGATCCCTGGGTGGAGCGACGCCGAATGCACCGCCGGCGAATGGATTCCCGTGGCGGAGGTGCCGGCGCCGAACGGCGCGGTGGTGGCGCAGCCTTGTCCTCCGAACCGTGTCGGAGCGGTTCTTCCCCTGGCGGCCTGCGCCGCCTTGGGCACGAATACCTGGGAGCTGGATTTCGGCACGAACCTGACTGGCTGGCTGCGGCTTCGCTTGCTCCAAATGAAGGCCGGGCAGCGGGTGATGATGCACTACGCCGACAAACGCTTTCAGACTCCCGCAGGCGATGACACGCCAGCAGGCAAGATCAAGCCATCCTCGCAGCGGAACTTCGATACAGCCCGGGGTCCAGTCGGCTATCAGACTTTCAACCAGATCGATGAGTTCATTTCGGCCGGCAAACCAGGGGAGCGGTTCTGCTCGAAGTTCAACTACCATGGATTCCGCTACGTCATCGTCGAGGGTCTGTCGGCTCAGCCAGCCGCCGGCGACGCCGAGGCACTGCTGATCGAATCGGACCTCGAACCTGCCGGGGAGTTCGCGTGCTCCAACGACTTGTTTAACCGAATCCATCAGGTGAACCTATGGACGCTCCGCTGCCTGGATCTCGGCGGCTACATGGTGGACTGTCCGCACCGCGAGCGGCTGGGGGACGGCGACGGCCAGGTCGGCATCGAATCGCTGACGATGAACCGTAACACGGCGGCTTTCTATGGGAAGTGGGCCTCCGACTGGCTGGAGGCGCAAAATCCGTCCACCGGTGAGATTCCCTACACTGCCCCCAAATTCTGCGACAGCGGCGGCGGACCGGGCTGGGGCGGCGCCGGATGCGTGCTTCCCTGGAAGCTCTACCTCTACTACGGCGACCAACGCCTGCTCGAACGCGCCTACGAGCCGATACGGCGCTACGTCGAGTTCCTCGATTACAAATGCACAAACGACGTTCTGCGGCACTACGGCGGTGACTGGGACTCGATCGGCGACTGGGTTGCGCCCGGCCGCGGCATGGATACCAGCAACTGGCCGCCAAAACCGGCCGCCGAGCTGTTCAACAACGGCTATCGCCTCTATCTCTGGGACCAACTCACGCGGGTGGCTGCCGCCCTCGGACGACCCGAGGAAGCGCAACGCTACCGGAACAGGATCAACGAACTCCGGCCTCACATCCACGCCGCCTTCTACGATGTCTCCAAGCAACTCTACGTGCTCGATGAGCAATCGTACCAGTTGATGCCCCTGATGACCGGGATCGTTCCGGAGGAGTTGCGTGGAACTATCTTCCGGAAACTCGAAGACGGCATCCTGGTGAAGAACAAGGGGCACCTTGACACCGGGATGCTGGGCACCTATTTCCTCATCCATTACCTCAAGGAACTTGGGCGTAACGATCTGCTCTACACCATTTATAACCAGAAAACCTATCCGGGCTGGGGCTACATGATATCGCAGGGAGCAACGACCTTCTGGGAGCAGTGGAACGGTTACTGGTCTCAAATCCACTCGTGCTTCACCAGCCCCGACGGCTGGTTCTACCAGGGTTTGGCCGGCATCCGGGCCGACGAGACAGCGCCCGGCTTCAAGAAGATTCTCATCAAACCCGCGGTTGTCGGCGATCTGACTTGGGTGAAAGGCGGCTACGATTCGATCCACGGCCGGATCGTCAGCTACTGGCAGCGTGAAGGCGACAAGGTAAGAATGGACATCACCATCCCCGCCAACACCACCGCGACCGTCTTCGTCCCGGCGAAGGATGCCGCCGGAGTGACCGAGTCCGGCAAACCCACAGACTCGGCGGAAGGCGTGACATTCCTGCACATGCAAGACAACGCTGCAGTCTATGCAGTTGGCTCGGGAACGTACCGGTTCCAATCCACGCTTCCGGAGACAGTCAAATGAAACACCAGCCAAGAATCCCATGAAAGCCCACGTCCTCTGCCGCTTGGCGGCAACGCTCATCGCCGCCCTGGGGATACTCTCCTGCCTCCCCGCCGCTTCCGCCGCACGCGTGACGAACCTGCGTTGCGAGTACCAGACTGATCCGATCGGCATCGACGTTGAGAAGCCGGGCCTGAGCTGGACGATCGAATCGGACAAAAGGGCTGACCGCCAGACGGCGTACCGGGTGATGGTCGCCTCGACGCCCGAATTGCTGGCCCGCAACCAAGCCGACCTGTGGGATAGCGGCCAAGTGGCCTCGGACCAATCCGCCCAGGTCTCCTACGCGGGCAAGCCGCTCGCCACACGCATGCGGTGTTACTGGAAAATCAGGGCTTGGGATAGCAATCGCAAGCCAACGGCTTGGAGCGAGCCCGCCTTCTGGACCCTCGGGCTGTTGCGCGAAGACGACTGGAAGGGCGCCTGGATCGGCGCCCGCCCCGGAGCGCCCTCGGGCCTGCGCCGCCCATTACGGGACGGCAAACGCGAGGAGACAGGCGCGATCGACCCCGCCGACGCTCCGGCTGTGCTGCTGCGCCGCCAGGTCACACTCGACAAGCGGCCTCTCCGTGCCACCGCTTACATCTGTGGCATGGGTTACTACGAACTCTACATCAACGGCCGACGTGTTGGCGACCACCGGTTGGACCCCGCTTTCACCGACTATATGCGGCGGGTGCTCTATGTCACCTATGACGTTAGCGAGTTGGTGAAGCGCGGCGAGAACGCCGTAGGCGTCATGCTCGGCAACGGCTTCTACTGCCTGCAGACGCCCGACCTGTTCCAACTCGAGAAGGCGCCCTGGCGCACACCACCAAGAATGCGGCTGCATGTGGTGGTCGAATTCGAGGATGGCAGCACCTCGACCCTGGTATCGGACGGCCAATGGAAATGGTCCACCGGTCAAATCCAATTCAATTGCGTGCGCGGCGGTGAAACCATCGACGCCCGTAAAGATCCCGGCCAGTGGCTTGAAGCGGGCTACGACGACAGCGCCTGGAAACCGGCGCTGGAAGTCGCTCCGCCACTCGGCCGGATCTGCGCGCAGGCGCTCCCACCAATCCGCGTTGCAGAGCAATTTCAACCGCTACGCATCACGGAGCCGAAGCCCGGCGTGTACCTGGCCGACTTCGGACGAAACCTGGCTGGCTGGGTGCGATGGACGGCGTCGGGCCGCGAAGGCCAGCTCGTGACCCTGGACTACAACGAGGCGTTGCATGAGGACGGCACGCTGGATCAGACAGCTCAATCCACACATACCTACGGGCGTTACCAGCACCAGGAGTGCGTTTTGTCAGGCGCAACGAACGAGGTTTTCGAGCCACGCTTCACCTACCACGCGTTTCGCTACATCGAGTTTCACGGCTTGGACCGAGCACCCCGGCCGGAGGATGTGACGGCCTGCCGCCTGCATACAGAGCTTAGGCGGACAAGCTCGTTCGAATGCTCCAATCCGCAGCTCAACCAGCTTCACAACGCCGCCCGCCGCACGCTGGAGGACTGCACATGGGGCGGGCCAACCGCGGAGCCAGTACGCGAAAAGGTGATTTGGCTCGGTGACAACAACTTTTGCCAGGACGCGTATTTCTACCTTTTCGATTGCGAGCTGTTATATCGAAAACAGGTGCAGGACCTGATGGATGCCCAGGAAGCCAACGGACATTTTGGGCCCGTCATTCCGAATGGCGGATGGGGAGAGCAGGGCGGGGGCACCATCCGCGAACTCCATTTTTGCGACAGTCCCTGGTGGAGCATCGCCCTGGCCCTCGGCGTTCAACGCCTGGGCGCCGACTACGGCGATCGCCAGACGCTCTCGGCGGCCTACGAATCGGTCCGCCGCTACACCGATTTCCTCACCAGTACCTCCAAGGAGTGCATCTTAAACTGGGGTCTGTGGGACTGGCTTCCTCGAGCCGGGAGCACCGAGACGAAATCGGATTTCACCTCGACTGCAGCGTATTATTACCAAGCCAAACTGGCGGGCGGTCAAGCGGCCTGCCTGGGAAGAGACGCCGACGCGGGGCGCTACGCCGCGCTCGCCGAGTCCATAAAGGCAGCCTTCAACCGCCGTTTCTTTGACCCCGCTACTGGACGGTATGCTCTGGGCTCGCAAACCGCCCAGAGCTTGCCGCTGATGCTCGACCTGGTACCGGCCGTTGAACGGAACCGCGTGCTGCAAGGCCTCGTTGAGGCAGTGAGAACGGCCGATAACAAGCTTGCCGCAGGCTTCATCGGTACGATGCCTACGTTGTACGTCCTCACCGATGGCGGCTACGGCGATCTGGCCCTCGAGATGGTGAAAGAAGGATGGTTCCACATGCTTAGCAACGGCGATGGCAGCACGCTCGGCGAGTCGCCCTACACGCGCTACGGGGGGTATGGCTCCGGCCACCACCAGTTTGGAGCCTGTATCGCCGGCTGGCTCTACCGGTGCCTGGCTGGCATCCGTCCGGACCCCGCTGGGTCGGGTTACCGACGAATCGTCATCAAGCCAGCGATCGTCAGCGACTTGACTTGGGTGAAGGCGCACTACGACTCCATCTATGGGCGGATCGTTAGCCAGTGGCAGAGAGAGGGCGACACGCTGAGAATGCACATCACCATCCCCGCCAACACCACCGCGACCGCGTTCGTCCCGTCGAAGGATGCCGCCTCAGTCACTGAATCCGACAGGCCCGCGAACGCGGCGGAGGGCGTAAGGTTCCTGCGCCTGGAAAGCGGCTGCGCGGTCTTCGAGGTTGGCTCCGGGAGTTACAGCTTCGCCGGAGTGCTTCCTGACAACAAGCCCGCATTGAAGGAGTTGCCGGTGGAGGGGCAAACGTTCCAGGTGAAGGGTCACACCGCGTTCTTGATTCTGCCGAAGGAGCGCCTTCAGAACCGCCCGACTCCTTGGGTGTGGTATGCGCCGACGTTGCCCGGTCTGCCAGGCCCTGAAGAACGGTGGATGTTTGATAAGTTCCTCACGGCGGGAATCGCCATAGCCGGCGTGGATGTCGGCGAGTCTTATGGCAGCCCTCGAGGAACCGCCGCCTTCTCGGCATTTCACACCGAACTCGTCCGGAACCGAGGCATGGCACGAAAGGCGTGTCTTCTGGCACGGAGCCGTGGAGGGCTGATGCTCTACAACTGGGCGTGCGAGAACCCTGAGGCGGTGGCGTGCATCGCGGGGATCTATCCCGTGTGCAACCTGACGAGCTATCCAGGGCTCGCGAAGGCATGCGTCGCGTACGACATGACCGCGGCTGATCTGACCGCGCGACTCGCCCAGCACAACCCGATCGACCGGCTCGCGCGGCTGGCGAAAGCGAAAGTGCCCATCTTCCACATTCATGGCGATTCCGATGCCGTGGTACCGTTGGACCAGAACTCTGGCGAGGTGGCCAAACGCTATCGCGACCTGGGCGGCTCCATGGAGTTGGTGGTCCCGCCCGGCCAGGGGCACAACATGTGGACGGGTTTCTTCCAGTGCGAAGAACTAGTTCACTTCGTGGTGAAGCATGGCACGTCAACAGAGCCCCGCAGATGAAGCAACGAGGTGTACGACGCGAAACCAAGCGGACCTCTGGAATAAACAACCACGCCCTATGGGTTGTTTATGAAGGCACTCGCCCTGAACTATGAGTGATCCGAACGAGCATTCCGGGACGGTTGTAGTGGTGACCGACAAAGTCGAAGATAAGGCGGCGGACAAAGACGCCGAGACGGACTTCCCGCACAGTGTCTATCGTTGGCTCTCGTAGCTCTGAATTCTGCTTTCGAGCTCACGCGCCAACTCTTCGCGCCCAAGTTTCTTTGCGTATGCCACAGCCTTGCGGGCGGACGCTGCCGCTTCCGCAAACCGGCCAGCCTTGGCGAGGTTCAGGCTTAGGAGATCATTAAACTCCGGCAAGCGATCGAAATCGGGTTTCAACTCATACGCTTTGGCGTATTGTTCGATGGGTTCTTCGATCAGCCCGTCGCAGACGAGAGCCATGGCCAGGTAGTACCGCAACTCTCCCACGCCAGGTTGAAGCCGCACAGCTTCCCGGAAATGCTTGGCGCTGTTTTTCGCGTCGCCTTGCGCCAGGAAGACCGCTCCGAGCGGACCGTGAACAGATTGCGGCGTGTAGCTGGGATCGGTGGCGTCGGCAAAACCGTCGAGAGCTCGGGTGAGGTGGAGAATTGCCTTCGGCTGGTCGCCTCGGTCAAAGAACACCATGCCGAGGACATAATGGGACTGGCCATTGCCTGGGTTAAGCCTGACGGCTTCCTGGCAATGCGGCAACCCTTGGGCGTAGTCGTGCTTCACGTTACAGAAGATGCTGCCTAACCGCTCGTGTGCGTGCGGATTGGCCGGGTTGAGCCGCAGAGCCTGCTGGTACTGCTCGATCGCCCGGTCCCAATCGCGGGACTGTTCGCAAACGAAGCCCGCCCGAGCGAAGGAGTAATCATTTAGGAACTCGGCTTCGATCTTCTCGATCGCATCGGGGGCCAGTGGCACGAACTCCGGGATGTTGGCCGCGCGATCCGGTTCTGTGAACTGCGCCAATTCGACGGGCGGCGTGCTCTCACCGTGCTCGTCGATATGGGTCAGGAACAATTGTGTGAAGGGGCCATTAGCCTTCGAGGAGAAGACCAGCCAACGGCTGTTGGGCGACCAGGAATGCCAGGAGTTCATCCGGCTCGTATTGCCCCGCAGGCGCCGGGCGACTCCACCCTCGGCGGGGACAATGAAGAGTTGGCTGTCAGGCTGCAGCAGCATGTAATTGCGCGCTTTGCAGAAGACGATCCACCGACCGTCCGGAGAGTACCGCGGGAAGTAGTTGCTCAGGCCGTCATCAGCGGCGCCTTGGAGAGGTTGGGGCGTGCCTCCCTTGCCTTCGTTATAGGCGATCCGATATACGTCAAAGCGGAAGGGTTTGCCTCCCTTGAGGAACTCATCGCACTCCTCCGGAGTCAGCAATGCCCGGTTCTTCGCCGGCGCCGCGCGCAGTTGATAGGCCCTGGCGCGGGCGAAGAGAATCTCCTTGCCGTCCGGGCTCCACGACGGGTTGCTCTGGACGAAGGTGCGATCGTCGGCGCCTGGCAATGCTTCAAACGTGCGCGTGCGTCGATCGTAAATGGCCAGGATGCCTTTGATTGGAAAGAAGAGCTGTGAGAACTCCAGGTCTGGCTTTGGGACGAACACGGATCGGTCCTTCACGGTGCTCACCACCACCTGGCCATCGGGAGAGATTTGGGAGAGCAGGCCATAGGTTTGTTCACCATCTTCACGCCGGTAATCATCCCAGGTAATGACCTGTTGCGGGCGCAAGGCCATCCGGCGTTCGACCGGAGAAATGATGTATGACCCCTTGCTATTGGCGTAATCGACGTCCATCGCCAGGACGCTTGCGTCTTTGGGAAACGAGTGGCAATTCCCACAAACGGGCAGTTTCTCCAGCACGGTTCGTGGATTGGGACTCGAAATCAGGCCAAGTCGCCACCGGATCCGGCTCGGGTCTTTGACTGCCTCGATAAAAGGCAGAATCACCTCACGGTAAAAGATCGGCGCACCCACTAGATCCTTCGAGGTCCGGACGGTAATCCGCGCGTGTGAGATGATCATGTCCGGTTTGGCGCGCTGAAAGCCGGCCAAAGTGATGGTTGCGTCAGACTCGATCGTGCGCTTCTTTATTGCCTCCCATTCCTCCGGTTCGGGAGTCCAGGCCGACGTTCGAGTTTCGTGAGCCATGGCCGCCCCGCCCGCGGTAAAGGACACGACAACAGACCACGTATCAGCCTGAGACTCATCGGTCCAGCGTATGGCCGGCGGAACGATTTCCGGCGGGAAAACGGTCCCGTCGGCAGGGTAACGAACCTTCAAAGCCAGAGAGTGGCCTTGGGGCGAACCCTGCTGGCCAGCTTCAATGGCTTGAAGCGCCGGTGCGGCTGTACCGACGGCCATCGAGGCGAGGCCAACACCTGCCGCCACGCCTGCAAGCCAGCCGGTCACGCGAGGCCGTATGTTGAGATTGGAGAATGGCGACCGCATTGGGCACGAGGGATGAGCGCAGCCTCTCATTGAACCTCATCCGCAGACGGGTAAGCACGGCCGGCGGGCTCTTACGAGCCAGTCGCTGGTGCCACATGCCGAGATGCCAAGCCACACACATCGAGTATGCTCGGCACGCCATGATCGCCAAGGAAAAAGTATGGCTGATTCACGAACGACGGGATGGCGAATTGACGCCCCTCCGGCTGGGCTTGCATGAACGGGACCGCGCGGCGACAATCGAGTTTTGTGAAATCGCCGCTGACGACATCTTCGTTAATCCGGAGGCACTATGAGTCTGCGTAACTCACGCCTCGCGGTTGCGTTGTACGCTTCGATCGTTGCGAGCTGGATTTGCCGCGCGGCGGTGATCGACGGAGCCGATGCCAGCCCGACTCTAATACCGCCCTCTCCGGTGACCGACCAAATCACACTCGACATCCAGGCTGCGGTGCGGAATGCCGGGGATACCGCCAAGCGGTTCGTGGTTACGTTCTATCTCGATGAGGAATTGGGGAAGATGACCGACGCACAATGGCGCGAGCTGGTCAGGGCCATGCATGACGTGGACCAGAATCTCCTGGTGATTACCATGATGTTCCAGAACTTCACCCATCGAGGCAAGCACCGAATCGAGACCGAGGGCTACCAAGGCCGGGCGTATTACCCTTCCAAGCTGTTCGCCAACCGGATGCCAATCGCGGCGGAAGATCCGCTGGAGGCGATCCTCTCGGAGGCGGACGCGCTTGGAATGCATGTCATGCCCGGCGTCGGCAACTATGCTTTCTTTGACTACACACCAGGCTCGCTTCGGTGGCACAAGCAGGTGGCCAGCGAGCTGTGGGACCGGTACGGACACCATCCGTCCTTCTACGGCTGGTATGTCAGCGGAGAGAAGGATGGCGGTCTGGGCGAGGCCGAGGAGCGGCAGGAGTTGGTGGAATTCTTCCGTGAATTCACCACTTACGCTCACTCGCTCGCACCCGATAAGCCGGTCATGCTCGCCCCCAACTGCTTTCACTTGCGGGGCGCGGAGGCTGCCTACCGCAAACTGCTGCCTCAGTTGGACATATTATGCCCTTTCGGTTTTCATCGGATGCCGCCTGGGAACTTGCACGGCGAGGAGGCGGCCGTGTTGATGCAGTCTCTATGCGATGAAACCGGTTGCCACCTTTGGATGGATCTGGAGAGCTTCGTTTTCCGGAATGGAGCTGAACTCCATCCCCGCCCCATCCAGGGCTTGGTGAGCGATTTTACGCGGTTCGGCAACTTCGAGAAGACACTCCACTACCAGTTCCCGGGTCTTATGTGCGCCTCCTCGATGTCACGCAAGCCCGGCGGAGAGCCGGCGGTTGTGCTCTACAACGATTACCGGCGGTTTCTGGAAGCCAGCGCGGAGGGGACGACTTCCCTCTCTCCGGCCGCCTTCTGGGACCGGAAGGGATCGGCGAAGGGGGGAGTTGGGACCACGAATGCCTCCGGAGACCCGTCCCTCTTCGAGGGCGGGGTCGCCACGCCCTGGCCGGTCAAAAGGGCCAGAGAATGGTATGACAAGCAGCCTTGGCTGGTGGGCTGCAACTTCCTGCCCAGCACCGCCGTCAACGACGTCGAGATGTGGCAGGGGGGAACGTTTGACCCGGCCCCAATCCACCGCGAACCCGGCTGGGGGCGCCCCCCCGGGTTTCAACCAGGC